>Ga0073936_10003412_pt1 | contig 22782 bp, 16 predicted proteins | sample AliMusrvi5mmetaG_FD_87041 | JGI IMG/M metagenome (GOLD analysis project Ga0073936, IMG submission 87041) | Freshwater lake bacterial and archeal communities from Alinen Mustajarvi, Finland, to study Microbial Dark Matter (Phase II) - Alinen... | ecosystem: Environmental > Aquatic > Freshwater >... | reverse complement strand
GCAGCATCTCGACGAAAGTTTCGACCCTGCAACCAGTTCCAGGATCATCCTGCTCTATATTGAAACGATTTCCAAACCCCAGGTGCTGTTGAAGCATGCCTCTTCGCTGATTCGCAAAGGATGCAGGATTGCCGCCGTCAAGGCCGGTTCGTCCGAGGCAGGGAGCCGTGCTGCCTCCTCGCATACGGGAGCGCTCGTAAGCCCGGATGACGCGGTGGCTGCCCTCTTCCGCAAAGCAGGCATCGTAAGGTGCAGCGGCCGTGAAGAGCTTATCAGCGTGGCATCCGTTTTTACCTTTCCCGAACTGAAAGGCGACAACATGGCCATCATCACCCATGCGGGAGGCCCTGCCGTGATGCTTACCGATGCCCTGTCGAATGCCGGGATGCATGTGCCGCATTTAGAGGGTCCCGCATCAGAAGAGCTCCTGGCACAACTGTTTCCTGGCTCTTCTGTCGGCAACCCGATCGATTTCCTGGCCACCGGCACCGCGCAGCAACTGGGAACTATAATTGACTATGCCGATCAGAAATTCAATGATATAGACGGGATGGCCGTGATCTTCGGAACACCCGGGCTGACCCCGGTTTTCGATGTTTACGATCTTCTTGACCTGAAGATGAAATCTTCATCCAAACCGGTCTATCCCATCCTGCCCTCACTGCTGACTGCACGGGAGGAGGTACGGGAGTTTGTGGCCAAGGGCCATGCTTTTTTTCCCGATGAGGTTGTCTTTGGCAATGCCCTGGCCAGGGTGTACCATACTCCGAAACCTGCCCCCGCAGATCCTGAACTTCCACCTGTTGACCTGGAGAAAATCAGGACCATTGTCGGCCAGGCTCCCGACGGATATCTCTCCCCCGGTGCAATCCAGGGACTCATGGATGCCTGCGGGATTCCCAGGGCAGGCGAAGCAGTGGTTACTGCGGTTGATGATGCTGTAAGGGCTTCCGTGAAGCTTGGCTTTCCTGTGGTAATGAAGGTGGTGGGCCCGGTGCATAAATCGGATGTCGGGGGGGTGGTGCTGAACGTGAAGGATGAAGCCTCGGTTGCCCGTGAATTCAAACGAATGATCCTTATCCCGGAAACTACGGCCATCTTGATCCAGCCGATGCTGTCGGGAACAGAACTAATTGTCGGTACCAAGTTTGAACCGAAGTTCGGTCACCTGATCCTCTGCGGGATGGGGGGTATCTTTACGGAGGTTCTGAAGGATGTGTCAAGAGGATTGTCCCCGTTATCAAGGGATGAGGCGCTTGCCATGATCCGAAGCCTGAAAAGTTACAAAATCGTCCAGGGAGTGCGCGGTCAGCCGGGGGTGAATGAGGAGATGTTTGCCGATGTGATGCTCCGCCTGTCTGCCCTCCTCCAGGCCGCCCCTGAGATCATCGAACTCGATTTCAACCCGCTGCTGGGAAGCCCCGACAGTGTGGTGGCGGTGGACGCACGGACATGCCTGGAAAAACGTGACAAAGTACTAGTCATTTGTCACTAGTCACTTGTAGTGTTTCACTTGTCACATTCCTATCTGCTGCAAAAACATCCCTACGAGCCCGGGTTTCAGGGCAATGGTGAATATCAGCCCGAACAAGGCGCCCCAGAGATGTGCATCATGCCCGATGTTGTCGCGACCGTTTTTAGCCATATAATATTCATAGCCAACATAAAGAACTCCGAAAACAGGGGCCGGGATGGGAACCGGAATCAGAAAGAGGAAAATTTTCCCGGCAGGATAGAGGATGATGCTGGAAAAGACTACGGCGGAAACCGCACCCGATGCTCCCACGGCGTTGTAAAACACGTCATTCTTGTGTTTCCCGTACGAGGGGATGATGGAGAGCATCAGTCCGCCGGCATACATGAGGAGGTAATAAAAACCAGACTTGCCGGGGAAGTAGATTTTGAAATAGGATTCCACGATCACGCCGAATGAATAGAGAACCAGCATGTTGATGAAGAGGTGTACGTACCCCGCGTGAAGAAACCCATAGGTAAAGAACCGGTACCACTGGTTGCTGTGTTTTACATCGTATGCATTGAACCTGAGCCGTGAAAACAACTCCTCGTTGCTCATGGCAAATGCAGAAACGGCAACGGTGACGAAGATGAGGAGGTATGTGAGCACCATGATTACCTGGTCTGGGTTTTCTGATCCTTGGTGAAATCGATTTCGGAACCAAGCACACTGTGGGGAATCATGAACACAACGAGCAGTACAACGGAGGCCACGATCGGCCAAAGCTTGTTTTCACGGTTCTTCCTCATTACAACAAGCGCGACGAGCCAGAAGATAAAGGCGATGAGCGACTTGTTGTCGGTCAGGTCATGGCCGAAAGGCCATCCGGTCCAATATGCATCGAAAGCGAATTTCTGCACCACAGGACCGAGGATCAATCCGCCGATACCGACTGAGACCAGGGTGATCCAGGCAAACAAATAGCTTCTTTTTCCCTTGAAAATGACCATCAGCCCCGTGAGGGTTGAAAAGAGCATTGCCATGAACATGAAAAAAATATGCGGGATCAGGATATACCGCGGCACATAACCGGTGTATCGGAGTACCGCTGGTTGATCGTTAAGCAAAACCCGCTGACCGGCTTTGATTAGGGTGACGTCATACATCATTTTCCCTGCAGGCGCCTGGTGCGGGAGGGCGCCGATGAGGGTGTCGCCATGGCGTTGCATCGGTTGTACCTGCCAGCTGTCGAGGCTTCTGAAGCGGCGAAGCCTCAGTTCGCCCCTGATGGATGTGTCGGCAACCTCAACGGTTACTTTGGCATCGTCACCGAGGTCATACGATCGGATGAGCCTGTATTTGATCGTTTGTCCGGCAATCACTGCATGTCCGCGAACGGGGTATGTTGGCCCGGTCATCTTCTGGTAGAAGGCAATGGCTACCGTGAAAACGATGGCAAAAAACCAGATTAAAAAGGATTTTATTGGGTTCATTTGAAAACTAGGTTAAAAACGCGGCAAAGATAACTATTTGATCTTATATTTTTGAAACAGATCATATGCACACTGATGAATATGTGTGCGGATGTTCATTTCCGACAATTTCTGGTTCGCTGCGGAAGGATAGACCCGGTTTGACAGGAAAATGTAGAGGAGACCATTGACCGGATCGGCCCAGATATAGGTACCCGTAAATCCGGAATGTCCGAAACTTTGTTGCGAAACACCTTCGCATGATGGCCCGTCTGGAGAGGAATTCAGCAGCGGCCTGTCAAATCCCAGGGCACGGCGGTTACCTGTCCCCGGAAACTGGATCCTCGTGAACTCGCTTACGGTCGCAGGAGAGAGGTATTCTTTACCTCCATATGTCCCTTCCTGCATCAGCATTTGAAGGATCACGGCCAGGTCGCCGGCATTGCTGAACAACCCCGCATGCCCTGAAACGCCTCCAAGCATAGCCGCACCGGGGTCATGCACGTCTCCCCATACCAGCTGCTTTCGGAATTCGGTGTCGTATTCTGTCGGGATGAGCTCTGAGCGCTTGTGTCTAACCTGGGGTTTAAACCCCAGGTTAGAAAGGCCGAGTGGATGGTAGAAAGTGGCATCCAGGTACTCGTCGAAAGGCTGCCCGCTGATGTGTTCAACGACCAGGCGCAGCAGGTAGAAGCCCAGGTCGCTGTATTTGTAGTCGCGGGATGGCCGCAGGGGGGAATCGGCGATCCGTTTGAAGATCGTATCGGAATAGTCCTTGCGTATGTATAAGTTCTGCGCTACCCTGGCAGGATATTCCCGGGATGAATCGGACCGGTAGATTTCCGGGTCGGGTTGCCCGTTGCGGAGGGTAGATTTGAAAAAGGGAATCCACTCCTGCAAACCTGCCTGGTGGGTCATGACATCCCGGATCAGCAGACCCGACTTGTTGGTTCCTCTCAGGAAAGAGAGGAACTTTCCAAGACTATCGGAGGTTTTCAACTTCCCTTCATCGTATAATTTCATGACGGCAAGGGTGGTGGCCGCCACCTTTGTAACCGAAGCAATGTCGTACAGGTGCTCCGGGGTTACTTTAACCGTGTCTTCATACCGGGGCTGACCAAATGCTTTATCATAAAATATTTTACCCTCTTTTGCCAGAAGGACCTGGCATCCGGGGTAGGCGCGGGCGGCAATTCCTTTAAGCGCAACAGCATCGATCACATCCAGCGCATCACCGGGAATTCCGATCTCTTCGGGCAGGATAAATTCCAGCCTGTTTTTCTGTGTTCCGAAGCCTGTGCCGTATGGGTATACAGTGGAAGTGACCGGGAGCCGGCCTTTTGCAGCGATGCCGCCAAAAATGATCTCTGCAACCGCAAGTTCCGTGGAGGGGTTGTCCTGGTATGCGACCACGATTGCTTCAGGTTTGGTGATATTTGGGATTTTATCCAGGGAGTAGGGTGTTCCGAAAATTGCCAGGATGGTACGGTTCACAAGGGTCACCGTATCAATCAGCCGGATCATGTTGTGGGTAAGCCCGAAAGACTCCGACGCTGTGCTTGAAATGCCATGAATGCCCAGGATCACGATATCACAGGCGGTTACCTGTTTGATGATGCTGTCGGCAAGGGTCTTTGAGAAATTCCGGGGAACATTGAATGTTTGCATCCGGCAATAACGGTTCAAGGTTGACTGGAAGAGGTTGGGCAGCGAATCGCCGATGGAGAGTACCGCAATTTTACGGTGGTCCAGACCGGTCAACGGGATGATCTGCAGGTCGTTTTTAACGAGGGTTACGGAGCGGTCGACCATCTCCCGGCGCAATACCTCCGCCGCCGGAGGATTGCGATCCTCCGTCAGATGATCAAGGCTGATAGCCTGTTTATGCATCAGCCCAAGTTCCTGCTTCAGTGCAAGCATCCTTTTACACCTGGCTTCAAGCAATGAATCCGGCATCCTCCCGCTGTCGATCGCCGTTTTGATTTCACGGATGGCGAGATCAAGGTGCTGGGGAAGCAGCAAAATGTCATTGCCTGCCAGCAATGCCTTCAGTTCGATTTCGCCGGGTTTGGCGTGTTTTGCCACTCCCTGCATGTCGAGGGCATCGGTAAAGACATATCCCCTGAAACCGAGTTGCTCTTTGAGAAGCCCGGTGATTACATTTTTTGAAAGGGTAGCCGGTGTGTTCCGGGCAGTATCGAGGCAGGGAAGATAGAGATGTGCAACCATGATCCCCATGATCCCCTCACGGATCAGCTCCCTGAAGGGGTATAACTCAATGGAATCGAGTCGTTGCCGTGAATGGTTGATGACGGGCAGCGTAAGATGCGAGTCGGCATCGGTATCTCCATGGCCGGGGAAGTGTTTCGCCACAGCCATGATCCCTTCATCCTGCATCCCTTTCATGTACAACACACATTTATCCGCCACGCGTTCACGGTTTTCGCCGAACGACCTGAAATTGATGACCGGATTTTTAGGGTTGTTGTTGATGTCGGCCACCGGGGCGAAGTTTACCTGGATCCCCATCCGCCGGCAACTTTTGCCAACCATCCTTCCCATCTCGTATATCATGGAATCGTCGCTTATCGCGCCCAGTGCCATCTGGCGTGGAAAGGAGAATGCGCTGTCGAGCCGCATGCCCAGCCCCCATTCAGCATCGGTGGTGACGAGCAGGGGTGTTTGCGTTTCAGCCTGCAAACGGTTTGTCAGGATGGCCTGTTTGACCGGGGAGCCTTTGAAGAAACACACCCCGCCGGCGTTGTCTCTTTTTACAGTCTGAACCAGGCTGTCGCCGTATATTGAGTCTTTGGATGAGTATGCCCTGATGATGAACAACTGCGCGATTCGCTGTTCCCGGGTCAGGGAGTTGTAAACGGAATCGACCCATTTGCCTCCTGCCACCTGCCCGCTGGTCTGCAGGGTGGTGAAGATGACAAGGATGGAGATATATAACAGGATTAAATGTCTCATGGTGTTTCGGTCCACAAAAGTCCTGACTTTCGCGGTCTGAATCACATTTCTGCCATGAAATCTTTTCTTTTTTTATGAACATGCCCCGGCCCACTGTGGTTATTATAATATCTTTGCCCGGTTATCGTTTTAATAAGATGTGATTCACATAAATAACGGGCTCAACCACGAATTTGTAATTTGTAATTGGTAATTTTTTTATGCTTTCAATCCAGGAATTAGAAAAGATAGCCTCACAGGTGAGGCGCGACATCATCCGCATGGTCCATGGGGCATCTTCCGGTCATCCGGGTGGACCCCTTGGCAGTGCCGACCTTCTGGTCGCACTCTATTTCAAGATCATGAAACCCGATCCTGAGAAATTCACCATGGATGGTACGGCTGAAGACCTGTTCTTTCTTTCGAACGGACACCTCTCAGCCGGGTGGTACAGTGTACTGGCCCGCTATGGATATTTCGAAGCAGGCGAATTAGCTACTTTCCGCAAGATGGGGGTCCGGTTGCAGGGCCATCCTGCCACAGCCGAAGGGCTGCCCGGCATCCGGATGAGTTCCGGTTCCCTGGGGCAGGGTTTGTCGGTATCGATCGGCGCAGCTCTGGCAAAGAAAATGAACCACGATGAACACCTGGTCTATTGCCTGATGGGCGACGGGGAACTCCAGGAGGGGCAGAATTGGGAAGCCTTGATGTTTGCGGCGGGCAAGAGGGTGGACAACCTCGTGGCCGTGGTCGATTACAACGGCGTTCAGATCGATGGCCCCAATGATAAAGTACTTCCCATGGGCGACCTGCAGGCAAAGTTCGAAGCGTTCGACTGGCATGTTCTCACCATGTACGGCAATGACATGACCGAGGTGGTGGAGACCCTCAAGAAGGCACAATGGTTCACCGGCCAGGGAAAACCGGTGATGATCCTCATGACCACCCACATGGGGAATGGTGTCGATTTTATGCTCGACAACCACGAATGGCATGGCGTTTTTCCAAATGATGAACAGACAAAAGAGGCGCTGGCCCAACTGGAGGAGACGATTGGAGACTATTAGAGGAATTTAGATTTTAGATTTTAGATTTTAGATTTTAGATTTTGGACTTCGTCATTTGTAAATCGTCAATCGTCAATCGTCAATCGTCAATTCTATTGATGGTAATTCTCATGTTCCTTTCTCCCGGCTTGTTTGCCCAGGGCACAAAGGAACCTCTGAAGCCCAAACCCACCACGCGGATCCTGTTTGTGTTTGACGCTTCTCAAAGCATGTATGGCAGGTGGCAGAGCGATACCAAATTCGACCTTGCCGTTAAACTTTTATCAAATATTCTCGACAGCCTTCGTTCTCAAACCAACCTGGAACTGGCCCTGCGCATGTACGGCAATCAGAAACAGTTCCCCCCGCAGGACTGCAATGATACCCACCTGGAAGTTCCGTTCGGGAAGGACAACATCTCCCGGATCAAACATGTCCTGAAAACAACGATACCCAAGGGAACCACGCCCATCGCCTATGCGCTGTCGCAGGCACCCAAGGATTTCCCCCCCTGCGATAATTGCCGCAACGTGGTGATCCTCATAACCGACGGACTGGAGGAGTGCGGCGGCGACCCGTGCGCTGTATCCCTGGAATTGCAGAAAAAGGGGATCATGCTCAAACCGTTCATCATCGGCATCGGGAAAAATTTCAGGGAACAGTTTGAATGTGTCGGAACCTATTTCGACGCTTCCAATGAAAAGGAGTTCCGCAACGCCCTCAAGGTGATCATTTCACGCACCCTCAATCCGACAAGCGTCCAGGTCAACCTGCTCGATGCTTACGGGAAGCCCACCGAAACCAATGTGAACATGACCTTTTATGATGACCTTTCGGGGCTGATCAAATATAATTTCATCCACTCCTTCAATGCAAAAGGACTTCCCGACACCCTTGACATCGATCCGCTGGTTACCTACAACATCGTGGTTCATACCATTCCCCCCGTTCACAAGGATACTGTGAAGCTGACGCCGGGCAAACACAACATTGTTGGCCTCGATGCGCCGCAGGGCTACCTGTCGTTTAAAGCCAGCGGGAACAATACGCTGAAATATCTTCCCTGCATCATCAGGAAGAAGGGTGAACCGGAAACGATAAACGTGCAGCAGTTTGACCAGCTTGAGAAGTACCTGACCGGTTTTTATGATATTGAGATATTATGTCTTCCGAGGATACTGGTCAAAGCGGTTGAAATCACCCAAAGCCATACTACGACGGTTGAGATGCCGCTTCCCGGTATCGCGGTAATCCAGAAATCGACCAACGGGTATGGCAGTTTGTATCTCGAGGACAAGAGCAGCCTGGTCTGGCTTTACAACCTCAGGGACAACCAGCAGCAACAGGAGACATTGTACCTTCAGCCGGGAACCTACCGGGTTGTATTCCGGTCGAAATATTCAAATCAATCATCCTATACCACGGAGAAAACATTTAAAGTTGAACCCGGCCAGACGAATAATTTAAAATTATAACCGAATTGAAATGACCGAATACCTTAATCAAGGCTCCAAAGATACCCGTTCGGGATTTGGAGAAGCATTGCTTGAACTGGGAAAGCAAAACCCAAATGTGGTTGCATTGTGTGCCGATCTCACCGGGTCGTTGAAGATGGATGCATTTGCAGCCGGCTTCCCCGACCGTTTTATCCAGGTTGGCATTGCCGAAGCCAACATGATCTGCATTGCGGCAGGGATGACCATTGGCGGAAAAATTCCCTTTACCGGGACTTTCGCAAATTTTTCAACAGGGAGGGTTTATGACCAGATCAGGCAGTCGGTAGCCTATTCCAATAAAAACGTGAAGATATGCGCTTCACATGCCGGACTTACTCTTGGTGAAGACGGCGCCACCCACCAGAACCTGGAGGACCTCGGCATGATGAAGATGCTCCCGAACATGACGGTAATCAATCCCTGCGATTTTAACCAGACGAAAGCCGCCACGCTTGCAATTGCTACTCACCCTGGCCCGGTCTACCTGCGGTTTGGTCGTCCCAAATGGCCCAATTTCACCCCTCCGGGTCAACCGTTTGTGATCGGCAGGGCCATGTTGCTGAACGAAGGGACGGATGTTACGATCTTTGCCATCGGGCACATGGTTTGGAATGCCCTTCAGGCATGCAAAACCCTGGAAGAACAGGGCATTCGTGCCGAGGTGATCAACGTTCACACGATCAAGCCCCTCGACGAGGAGGCAATTCTCGCCTCCGTCACTAAAACGGGGTGTGTGGTGACTGCTGAAGAGCACATGCGAAACGGAGGTCTTGGCGACAGCATCGCACAGCTTCTTGTCCGGAAACATCCGGCCCCGGTTGAGATGGTCGCGGTGAATGATACTTTTGGCGAAAGCGGCAAACCTGAAGAGTTGCTGAAAAAGTACGGGCTCGACGTTCCCGATATCGTTGCAGCCGCGTTCAGGGTGATTGCCAGGAAGCAGTAGGGCAAGTTGCCGGTCAACCCATGCGCTTGGTCTGGTCGTTGCGCGAGAGCAGGATGGGGATTTCGCGGTCGACATAAAGCGGCACCGTCTCTACGGTTACGTTGCTGGTATCCAATCCCAATGCCCTTACTTCGGAGATCCCGAAACGCTTGAAAATGGCGTACAGATCCATGACGAACTGTTCCCTGGGAGGAAAATCGAAGTCGTAATTCTGTATCCGGTCGATCACAACGAACCTGAAATCTGCGCTTACGTAATGTTTCCTCAACGATTCATAACGGCTCAGGATGTCGATCTCCTGGTTGTGACTAAGCTCTTCGAGGACCTGCCTGAAAAAGAGGTTCACCCTGGGCTGCACCTTGAACCCGATCTTGAAATCAACCTTGATCAGGGTACCCGGTATGATGTGGGTGATTTTGTATTCCAGCACATGGGGTTCATCGAGGATATCCACATGCAGCATCCAGTAAAGATCGGCACGCTTGGGGTGTTTGTTCAGGATCGAATAGATGATCTTTGATTCGACATCGGTCACTTTGTTGGCCTTGGTGAGGAAGACCAGGTTGGTCGCGTACTTGGCTACACTCTCGTCGTGGCTCAGGTCTTTGATCACATCCACATAATTTTCAATCCGCAGGAATTCGATAAAGCTGTTTTTGATCCGCCGCCCGTTAAACCACACATACATGATCATGAAGAGGAACCCGCCGAGCATCATTGTGAACCATCCTCCGTGCATGAATTTGTTGAGGTTTGCAATGAGGAAGGAGAGTTCAATGGAGAAGTACACCATCACGAAAACGATGATCACATAGATCGGGATCTTTTTATAGTACAGGTAAATGCTGAGGAGGCAGGTGGTCATCAGCATCGTGATGGTGATCGAAAGGCCATACGCCGCTTCCATGTTAGCGGAGCGCTGAAAGAACAGAACCACGAAGAGACATGAAAAATAGAGCATCCAGTTGATGCTGGAGATATACATCTGGCCTTTGATGTTGGTCGGGTAGTTGATCTTGATCTTAGGCCAGAAGTTAAGTGAAATGGCTTCGCTGATCAGGGTGTAGGAACCGCTGATCAGGGCCTGGCTGGCGATGATGGCGGCGGCAGTGGAGATGATCACCCCGATGATGAGGAACCAGTGCGGCATGATGGCAAAAAACGGGTTTGTCCAGTCGAAAACACTGTCGGAGTTCAGGATAATCCACGAACCCTGCCCGAAATAGTTGAGCAGCAGGGTAAGCTTCACATAAACCCAGGTGATACGGATGTTTTTCAGCCCGCAATGGCCGAGGTCGGAATAGAGTGCTTCGGCCCCTGTTGTGCAAAGAAAAACGGCGCCCATCAGGAGGAATCCCTGGGGATATTTTGTAAGAAAATCATAAGCGTAATGAGGGTTGATGGCCTTGAGGATCATGGGGCTCTTGATGATCTGTGAAAACCCGAGAACGCCAAGCATGGCAAACCAGATGAACATCATGGGACCGAAGAGTTCACCCACTGCCTTTGTTCCGAATTTCTGCACAAAGAAGAGTCCGGTGATGATCACAATGACGATCGGGAGCACGGGGATCCTCGGATTGACGATGGAGAGCCCTTCCACGGCGGAGACAATCGTAATGGAAGGGGTGATCACGCCATCGGCAAGGAGCGTGCTTCCGCCAATGATGGCAAAGAAATAGGCCCATTTGGCCCGCTTCCGGATCAGGGCGAACAGCGAGAAGATGCCGCCTTCCCCGTTGTTGTCGGCACGAAGCGTGATGATGATGTACTTGACTGTGGTTTGCAGCGTCAGAGTCCAGAAGATACACGACAACCCACCCATGATGAAGGGGGCGGTAATTGAGCTGGCTCCACCCACGATGGCTTTCATGACATACAGCGGGGAGGTTCCGATGTCCCCGTATATGATTCCGAGGGTGATCAGCAACCCTGCCGCTGAAATTGCCTGGGCATGCGACTTATGTGTGGCGCTCGGCATATCTTTCCCGATTAAGCTTTGATAAAAGAGTGCAAAGGTAACCTTTTTTCAGGTTGAGAGGTGCGGCTCAGGGTAATTTTCACGCCCCCTTCTTCGCGAAAGTCTTCTTTGTTACGGCAATGATCATCGGCAGAAGGGAGATGAAGATGATGCCAAGGATGACGATGGTGAAATTGTGTTTCACCATGGGGATGTTACCGAAAAAATATCCTGCAAGGCTAAAGGATACCACCCAAAGCACATTTCCAACAAAGCTGAAAGAGATAAAACGGAAATAGTGCATGGTGCCCACACCGGCCACAAAGGGTGCAAAGGTGCGGATGATGGGCATGAACCTGGCGATGATGAGGGTTTTTCCGCCGTGCTTCTCATAAAAGGCATGCGTTTTATCCAGGTATTCCCTGCGGATGAGGCGGTAGTTCTTTTCATAAACGGTCTTGCCGAGAAGCTTCCCGAAAAAATAGTTGGTGTTGTCGCCTCCGAAAGCGGCAAGGATCAATAATGGGATGAGGATGAATATGTTGAGCGGCTGTCCGTTCATCGCGGCAACCATTCCGGCGGCGAACAACAGCGAATCGCCAGGCAAAAAAGGAGTCACCACCAGCCCGGTCTCCATGAAGATGATGAAAAAGAGGATGAGGTAGGTCCAGGTGCGGTAATCGGTGACCCACTGCTGAAGATGAATGTCGATATGAAGAATGATGTCGAGAAAATTCTTAAGAAGTTCAGCCATGGAACAAGGAAATTATTTGAATATCATCCGGAGGAAATAGAAAAGCAAACCTGACAAAACGACTGTAACGGGCAGGGTGATGAGCCAGGCAATCATGATGTTTTTTATGGTTCCCATGCGGAGGTTTTGCCTGCCGCCACTTGCAACCATGGCACCAGCAATGCCCGATGATAATACATGAGTAGTACTTACCGGAAGCCCGAAATAAGTTGATACGGTAATCGTACTTGCGGCGACAATTTCAGCGCTGGCACCTTGTGCATACGTAAGGTGGGTTTTACCAATTTTTTCACCAATGGTGACTACAATGCGTTTCCATCCGATCATCGTGCCAAATCCCAGAGATAGCGAAACCATCAGGATAACCCATCGGGGAGAATATTCGGTATTTGCTTTAAATTTTTTCAGGTTGGAGGTCATGACCGCCAGCACAGCTGGTTTTATCCTGGATTTAGAAGATTCAGAAAGATTCTTCACAACACTTTCCGATTTTTTCGAGACTGAAAGGATCGCTTTCCTGATTTTGAAATTTACCGATTTTTCCAACTGGTTAAAGGAGCTTACGCCGGTAAGTTCGGTTTTAATAAAATTAAGATCACGGGAGATGACGTGAATATTCTTCCTGTTTTCAATATTCAGAAAGTTGGTATCGACTTTCTGTATGGTCCATTCGATATACTTTGTTTCTGAAAGAAGATCCTCAGCCTTTTTACTTCGGTCGATGGCAAAGAATGTAGGAGAAAATCCTATGAGAATCAACATGATTAAACCGACACCTTTTTGCCCGTCATTTGATCCGTGGGCATAACTCACACTGGTACAGGTAATGATCAGGATGGCGCGGATCCAGGGTGGAGGAGTTTTTTTTGCAGGTGGTTCCTTGAAGATAACTTTGTTCTTTACCGTCTTTCTGAGGATATACATCAATAACATGGCAAACCCAAATCCGAAAACGGGTGAAATCATCAATGAAAGTCCTACTTCCATCACCTTGTTCCAGTTCAGTGCATAGGTGGAAACACCCGGAAGAAAATAATATGCCAGCCCTACGCCGAAGATCGATCCGATGAGAGTGTGTGAACTGCTGCATGGGATTCCGATATACCAGGTTGCAAGGTTCCAGACAATGGCGGTAAATATCAATGCAAAAATCATGGAGATGCTGTGAAGCAGGTTTTGATCCACAAGAAGTTCAACCGGCAGCAGGTTCACGATTCCCATGGCAACTGCAATTCCTCCCACGTTCACACCAATGAAATTCCATAGCCCGGACCAGATGACTGCGGTGGTCGGTTTCAGCGAATGCGTGTAAATTACAGTTGCTACGGCATTGGCGGTATCATGAAAACCGTTGATGAACTCAAAAGCGCAGGCCGCCAGCAAACAGATAAGTAAGAGGATTGTATAGGAGGTGTCAAGACCAAACATATCGGTTGTAATAAAGGTATCCGGAATCTGCCCGGATTTTGAGCCGGAAAATTAACAAGAAAATCCCGACTGGCAAGAGATTGTTAAAAATTATGTATAAGTATTGAGATTGCTGCCGCTCTTTCGGTCGATAAGCCTGAATCCCTCCTTAAGCAAAAATGGGGTAAAGATCGTGGTTAGCAGCGCCATGAGCACCAGGATCGAAAACACGGGAACATCGATGAATCCCTTGGCAAGGGCAATGTTGGCAATCACCAGTTCCATGATCCCGCGGGCGTTGAGCCCCATCCCGATGGTCACCGATTTGGCATGGCTGAACCCCGCCATCCTTCCCCCCAGGTATCCGCCGAAGATCTTGCTGAAGAAGGATGCAAAAAGCACAACCACCAGCAGCAACCAGTCGTTCAGGGCAGAAAAGTTAAACGAGATGCCCATCATGGCAAAAAAGATCGGGGCAAGAAAGCCCATGGTGATCCCTGAAATGCTGCGCTGTACTTTTTCAAAATCGCGGTTGGCGAACATGCTTCGCGGAATCAGGATGGCTCCGAAAAATGCACCCACCACGAAATGGAGCCCCAGCAGTTCGGCAATGCTTGAAAAGATCAGAACAAAGAGGATGACCAGTGCGAAAATCGACTCCTTTCCGCGCAGGTAATGGAGGAATTTGTTCATCCTCGGATTGATGACATTGACTTTGCGTTTGGCGAATTTGAAAAACCGGTAAGCTGCCATCAGGATGACAGTGAATAAGCAAACTTTCATGGCGGTGAAAAGAATGGAAAAGGTCAGATCCCTGATGTTTTTGGTCTCGTCGTTGAAGTCGAGGATGATCCCCAGGATGAGCAGGGCCACAATGTCATTGAATATCGCGGCCGAGATGATCCGCTGCCCGACAGCCGTTTTAAGCTTTCCCAGGTCCATCAGGATGCGGATGCTTACCGGCAGGGCCGTGATGGCAATGCAAAGGCCGAGGAAAATGGTAAATGTGTTGGAAAAATGAAAAATCAGCCCGATGCCAAGGCCGCTGGCCATGGGAATAAGAAAGCCCAGCAGGGCAATCCAGATGTTCCTTCCCCGGATGGAGTTCCTGATCTCCTCCACCTCAATCTCCATTCCCGCCAGGACGATCAGCATGAAAACCCCCAGCTCTGCAATGACTTTTATTTCACCGGGACTGGAAATGATATTCAGCAGGGATGGCCCCAGGATGACCCCGGCAATGACCTCCCCGATCATGGAGGGCTGCCCTAACCTTTCAGCAAGTTCGCCAAGCAGTTTTGCCGTAAGCAAAAGGATCAGCAGGTTGACGATGAAGGGGAGTTGATAGTGGACAAGAGGGAGCATGCTGGCCTGGATTCCTTTTTACTGCTGCAAATGTACTCCGTTTTACGACACCGTACGAAAAAGGTTGCAGCCATGCATGGTTCCGGTTATCCTATAAACATTACCTTTGCGCCCATGGAACTGACCTCGCTTCTGCAGATGGGACCTTTTCAAACCAGCTACATTGAACTGATCGCTGTTGCCTGCGGGCTGACCAGTGTCTGGTTTATGAAAAAGGAGAGTTTGATGGCTTTCCCGTTCGGGATTGTCAACGTGCTCATTTATGTCTATATTTTCTTTGCGGCCAGGCTTTATGCGAACGCGGGGATCAACGGTTTTTTCTTTTTCATGAGCCTGTATGGCTGGTTTAACTGGACGAGGAAGGACAGCAACGACAGCACGATCAGGATCACCCGGTGTTCCGGTTCAGGGTTGCTGCTTAATGCGGTTGCGGTTGTAATCTTTTTCATCATCATCCGGGTGGTCCTGGTAAAGTACACCGAAAGTACGATCCCCTCCTGGGATGCCGCCACCACGGCTGTTTACATCGTGGCGCAGTGGCTTTTCTCCCGGAAAAAAATCGAGAACTGGATCCTTTGGATCTCCGCCGATGCGGTGATGATCGGACTCTGTGCCTGGGAAGGCCTCTATTTCAGTAGTTTTCAATATCTCGTGTTTACCATCATCGCCATCCTCGGGTTCAGGGAATGGCGGTCAAAACTCGCCGGATGATCCGAAGAATTGCCATCACCGGCCCTGAATCAACAGGGAAATCGATGCTCGCCGAAGAGCTCGCCGCCCATTACGAAACGGTGTGGGTTCCTGAATATGCCCGCGAATACCTTGAAATTCTTGGAAAACCATACGGGGAGAAAGATATTCTTCTCATTGCCAGGGGGCAGTTGGCGGCCGAAGAATCACTGGCCGGCAAGGCCAACCGGTTTCTTTTCTGCGACACCGAGTTGCTGGTGACAAAAATCTGGAGCGATGTGAAATACAGCCGTTGCCATCCATGGATACTTGAAACCATTGAAAAGCAACGGTACGATCTCTACCTGCTGTGCGACATCGATCTCCCGTGGCAATATGATCCGCTTCGCGAGCATCCCGACCAGCGGCAATTCCTGTTCGATTTATATTACTGGGAGTTGAACGAACGAAAGTTCCCGTTTGGTGTGGTTCATGGCACCGGGCCCGACCGGATGAAAAACGCTGCGCGCCTGATCGAAAGGTTCATTTCTAAAACCGAATCATGATGGACAGAAAGATCCGGGTTCTTTTTTTACCCCTTTGGTATCCAAACCGGTACGACCCCATGCCGGGGTTGTTCATCCAGCGGCAGGCCGAGGCGATTGCCCCTTTTTGCGACGTGGCTTTGATCTACGTGCATCCCGATCCCGATTGCCCCAACAAGCTCGAGGTTGAATTCAGCGAGGAGAAGGAGGTGCGGATCCTCCGCGTTTACTATAAAGTGAGCGGACGGCAAAATTCTTTCCCGGCGAAAGCCCTGAACCTGTGGCATTTTTACCAGGCGCACAGGAAGGCCGTTCGAAGCATCCGCCAGTTCGCCCCCGACGTGGTTCATGCCCACATCCTTACACGCATGGGGCTGATCGGGTGGAAAACAAGCCGCGACAGGCATGTTCCGCTTGTAATCTCCGAACACTGGTCGCGCTACTTCCCCGAAAACAACACCTACCAGGGATGGCTCCGCAAACTGCTGACCGGTTTCGTGGTGAAGAGGGCGGCGGCGGTGGTGGCCGTATCGCATCCGCTGCGCGAAGCGATGAAGCAGTGCGGACTGAACAACCCTGATTTCAGGATCATCCCGAACGTGGTGGATACGGACCAGCTGATAACAGCTTCTTCCGAAAAAAAAACAGGTTTGAAAACCATGGTCCATGTCTCCTGTTTTGAAGACAAGTCGAAAAATATCTCGGGATTTTTACGTTCCTTAAAAAAACTCTCCGCGTTGCGGCAGGATTTTAAATGCCTGATTGTGGGAGCGGGCCCTGACCTGGAAGAGTTGAAAGAATATGCCGGGTTCCTGAAGCTTCCCGGATCAATGGTGCAGTTCACCGGGGTGAAGACGGGCAGTGATTTTGCAGAGGTGCTTGGCGGAGCGGATTTCTCGGTCCTGTCGAGCCGTTATGAAACCTTTGGAACCGTGGTGGTTGAAAGCCTCGCCTGCGGGGTGCCGGTGGTTGCGACAGCAGTAGGTGTGGCGAAAGAGATCATCCGCGAAACCAATGGAATGCTGGTGCCTCCCGGTGATGAGAAAGCCATGACAGGCGCACTTTATCAGATGCTCGACCTGTGCAGGGAATACGACAAAACGGCCGTCCGGCAAGGGATTTCAGATCAATACAGCAAGGAAACCGTTGGAAAGCAACTCGTGGATCTCTACACGGAACTGATTTCTTCCACAACAAAGATGCCAGTACGCTGAAAATATGATTGAAAAGGAAACCTGCACGCCTATGCCTCTTCCCGGGAAAACCGCCCCGCTCCGTTTTGCAGTGATGTGCAACGGAACGGTCTTTCAGCGCTGGCAGGCAGATGCATTGAAGGAGCTCAAAGACCAGGGCCACAACCTGGTTCTTCTGATCGTTGATGCCAGGGAAGTCACGGCAGCTTCACGTGTCAAACGACTGCTGAAAAAAAAATGGAGCACAATTCTTTTTACCTTCCTTGACAACCGGATCTTTAAACCTGCAGCAAAAGATGCAGTTGATTTGCAACAGGAGTTAACCGGCATTGAAATGCTGGAGTGCCTGGTTCAAAAAAGGGGATATTCCGAATATTTCAGGGATGAGGAAATAGAATCGATAAGGAGGTGCCGCCCTGATTTTATCCTCCGGTTCGGGTTTAACATCCTCCGCGGAGATATCCTTACTGCCGCCCGTTTCGGGGTATGGTCCTTCCACCATGATGATGAAATGTCTTACCGCGGGGGCCCTCCCGGATTCTGGGAAATTTTCAGGGGGGACCCGGTGAACGGGGCCATTCTTCAGCGGCTTACAGAAAAACTCGACGGAGGAATCATCCTGAAAAAGGGGTATCTGAAAACCCTCTTCCACTCTTACAGGGAAAATATCCACCAGCTTTTATCCGTTTCAGCCTCCTGGCCGGCCCAAATGGCAAATGAGATGTCACGCAACCTAACCGGCTCTGAAGGAATGGTTGTTCTTCCTGCAATGCCCGCCAGCGCAACATCCGCTCCCTTGTACAAGATTCCGGGGAACTTGCAGATGCTGAAATTTCTTTTGTTGCTCATCCGGAACAGGCTCCGTTTCTATTACTATGAGATGCTCGCCGCGGAAATCTGGAATGTGGGGCTGATCATAAAACCGCTCCATGAAGTCGCTCTTGGAACCCGGATCATCGGGAAAGATGACGTTACATGGCTGCCTGTGGTTGCTCACGCGGGTTACCTGGCCGATCCTGCGGGGTTCCACGCGGATGGGAGGCTTCACCTTCTCGCGGAGGATTACAGCTATGCCAGGCAGAAGGCGGGTATCTCGGAGATTATCGTGGAAATTGCCCCGGGAGATATTCCCAGCCCAGGCATGTTCGGAAACCCGGTAAGCATAATGGATGGAGGAACGCATCGTTCCTATCCCTATGTGTTTGAACATCAGGGCCGGGTTTATTGCCTTCCTGAATCCTACCAGTCCTCGCAGATTACCCTCTTCCGCAGGGAAGATCCAGGCGGCAGGTTTGTGAAAGAACGGGTTATCCTCGATGGTGTCAGGGCCGTCGATCCGACCCTGTTTTTTTATAACGGGTGGTGGTGGTTGTTTTTTACGGAACGGAAGTATTCAAACACCCATCTTTACCTCTATCATTCAAAGAACCTGACCGGGGAATTTGCCGCTCACCCACTCAACCCTGTGAAAACCGACATCCGCTCTGCACGGCCTGCGGGGACTCCTTTTGTGCATGAGAACGTTCTTTACCGCCCGGCCCAGGATTGTTCGGCCACCTATGGAGGGCGGGTGGCCATCAACCGCGTGTTGCGGCTTACACCTGGTGAATATTACGAGGAGACCGTCCGGTTTATTGAACCGGTAAAGGGCAGCCCATATGACAAAGGGCTGCACACCCTCTCCGCCGTTGGAAATGTCACCCTGGTTGACGGGAAAAAATACCAGTTGAACCGCCTCTTTTTCAGCCTGCAGCTCAGGAAAAAACTAACCAGAAAGGACCGGGGAAATGTTTAGAAAGATTATCGGAACCATCGGAACCAGGGCATTGACTGCTGTGCTGGCATTCATCACCTGGACGCTGAATGCGCATTACCTCGGACCTGAACAGGTGGGAACCATCAGCCTGGTAATCCTGGCGGTAACCATCATCCAGCTCTTTACAAACTTTGTTGCGGGGGGGGCATTGATTTACCTCACTCCCAGGACCGGGATTTACAAGCTGTTTATCCCGGCATACGCCTGGTCTTTTGCCATTACCCTCATCGCCGCATTTGTACTGCAGTTGCTTGGCACGCTCTTCCCGATCATGGAGATCATTCCGGCAGGATATTTCAAGCCGGTCCTCTTCCTTGCCTTCGTCATGTCGTTCACCTCAGCCAACTATATGCTGTTGCTTGGGCTCGAGCGGGTTCATGCATTCAACCTCATCAGCCTTGTTCAGATTATCATCCTTTTTGTGATCCTCCTGTTTATGTTGTTTGGTATCAGGCTCCTGGATGTCATGGCTTATTACTGGGCCATTTTCATCTCCTATTCCATCGCCATGGTGATCGGGCTTGTCGTGTTGTCCCCTTCGTTGAAGCGTGTGCCGCTCACCAACATGAAGGGGTTGATGCTGGAGATTCTGCGTTTTGGGTCATATGTGCAGTTCGCCAATATTTTCCAGACGATGAACTACCGGCTCAGCCTGAGGTTCGTCGATTTTTATATAGGCAGGGCTGCCGTGGGCGTTCTTTCTCTTGGCATGCAGCTTGCCGAAGGGATGTGGCTCATCAGCCGCAGCATCGCCACCGTGCAGTATTCGCGGCTCTCCAACGAAATGAATTATGATTACAGTGTGCGGCTCACCCTCACGCTCGCAAAAATATCCTGGGTGGTTACCGGCCTGGCCATGCTGCTGGTACTGGCCATCCCGAAATTTGTGTTCGTGGCGATTTTCACTGCAAAGTTCGGCGATGTAAAGCTGGTCATTGCCTCCCTGGCCTTCGGCATTGTCGCGCTGAGTGTTTCCATGATTTTAAGCGGCTTTTTTTCGAGCATCAACAAACCCTATCACAATACCATCAGTTCTGCCATCGGTTTGGTATTTACTGTCGGGTTGGGACTGCTGCTCATTCCAAAGTACGGGATCCCCGGGGCGGGAATTGCTGCAACCATTTCCTATTCCATCCTCACGCTGTATCAGTTCATTGTTTTCTCACGGATGACGAAACTCACCATGCGTGATTTCATGCTGACCCGTGCCGAGATCGTCCTGCTTGTGAGTGAAATGAAAAAAATCATTCCCCTTTGAACTCCGGCTTCCGCTTTTCGTAAAAGGCCTTGATGCCCTCCAGGTAATCGGCGCTGGTGCCGGCAATGCGCCGGAGCATGTCGATGTGTTCGAAGGTCTGCGGGGTCATGGGAAGCGCATTTCCCAGGATGTTCAGCTGCTCCTTGATCACCTGGATGCTGAGGGGGGAGTTGGCAATGATCTTATTGGCAAGTCTGATGGTGAAGTTCTCCAGGTCGCCGGCATCAACAAGGTGGTTGATGATCCCGAGTCCGAAAGCCTTTTCCGCGGAGATGGGTTCGGCAGTGAAGAACATCTCCTTCACCATGTGGGAACCAATGATGTCGAGAAACTGTAAGATACCGGAGGTGTTGTATGGAACCCCGATTTTGGCAGGTGTGATTGCCAGGCAGGTATCCCTGGTCCCGATCACCATGTCGCATACGAAAGCGATGTTGCAGGCGCCTCCCCAGATGCTGCCTTCCGCCATGGCGATCACCGGAACCGGCACGCTTTGTATGGCACGGATCACTTTTTGCAGGGGATTATCATATGCAAGGGGGTCGGATCCGTCGCGGGGAAGCTCGTCAATATAAAATCCCGACGACCAGACTTTCATCCCCTTGTTTGCACGGATGATGATCACCCTCGCTTTTTCTTCGCGCAGCGATTTTATTGCCTGGAGCAGTTCGGTGAGCAGGTCAATGCTCAATGCATTTCTCTTTGCGTCATGATTCAGGGTGATCCACCCGATCTCTTCCTTTAATTCTTTTATTACCAGTGCCATACGTTTTGATAGTTAACTTTGTAACAAGGTGCAAAGTAACGTAATTCCCGTGAGTTGTGCATAACTTAATTGAAAAATTCATGAGATTCGTATAGCGTTGACAGGCCTTTCCTGTATCTTTGCAGGGTAAAACGCGATGGACTGAATGAGCAACGAGGAAACCTATACCGAGGAGAGTATCCGGTCGCTTGAGTGGAGTGAGCATATCCGCCTGAGGCCGGGAATGTATATCGGGAAGCTGGGCGACGGTTCTTCTCCGGATGACGGCATTTATGTGATGATCAAGGAGATTCTCGATAATTCCATTGATGAGTTTGTGATGGGTTACGGCAAAACCATCGAGGTGACCATCAAAGACCAGCTGGTTTGTGTTCGTGACTATGGCCGCGGCATCCCCCTTGGGAAGGTTGTGGATTGCGTATCAAAAATAAACACCGGTGCAAAGTACGATTCAAAGGTATTTAAAAAAGCGGTCGGGCTGAATGGTGTCGGTTCAAAGGCCGTGAACGCGCTGTCGTCGCAATTCAAAGTGCAGGCCATCCGTGAAGGCAGAACCCATGTTGTGGAGTTTCACCAGGGCAACGTGGTCGTGGATGAACCAGAGAAGCAGGTGGAACTGAGGTCGGGCACCATCATCACCTTTCTGCCTGATGAGGGCATTTTTGGCAAGTACCATTACATTCCCGAGTATGTGCATAAAATGTTGTGGAACTATGTTTTTCTCAACAACGGACTGACCATTATTTTCAACGGGGAGCGGTTTCATGCCCAAAACGGGCTGCTCGACCTCCTCAACAGCTATATTGACACCCCGGTCATCTATCCCATCATCCATTTGCGCGACGGCGATTTTGAATGTGCCCTCACCCATTGCGAGATGTACGGCGAAGAGTATTATTCGTTCGTCAACGGGCAGCACACCACCCAGGGCGGTACCCACCAGGCTGCTTTTCGCGAAGCGCTGGTGAAGACGATCAGGGAATTCTACAAGAAAGATTTCGACACGAACGACATCAGGGCATCGCTCATTGCCGCACTGAGCATCAAGGTACAGGATCCTGTATTTGAATCGCAGACCAAAACGAAACTGGGCTCCCTGCATGTGGAACCCGATGGCATCACCATCCGCAACTTCATCATGGATATTGTCAAAAAGCAGCTCGACAATTTCCTGCACATGAACACCGATACAGCCGAAGCGTTGCTCAGGAAGATCATGCAAAGCGAAAAGGAACGCAAGGAGTGGGCAAACATTAAAAAAATTGCAAAGGAGAGCGTAAAAAAAGTCAGCCTTCACAACAAGAAACTGCGCGATTGCCGTATTCATTACAACAATCACGATGAACGCCGCTATGAATCCTCCATCTTTATCACCGAAGGCGATTCTGCCAGCGGTTCCATCACCAAGGCCCGTGATGTAAATACCCAGGCGGTCTTCAGCCTCAAGGGAAAGCCCCTGAACTGTTTCGGGCTGAGCAAAAGGGTGGTTTATGAAAACGAAGAGTTCAACCTGCTCCAGTCGGCCCTGAATGTGGAAGAGGGACTCGAAAACCTGCGTTACAACTACGTGGTGGTGGCCACGGATGCCGATGTCGACGGCATGCACATCCGGTTGCTGCTGCTTACCTTCTTCCTGCAGTTTTACCCCGACCTGGTGCGCAACGGGCACCTCTACATCCTC
>Ga0073936_10003408_pt1 | contig 22802 bp, 20 predicted proteins | sample AliMusrvi5mmetaG_FD_87041 | JGI IMG/M metagenome (GOLD analysis project Ga0073936, IMG submission 87041) | Freshwater lake bacterial and archeal communities from Alinen Mustajarvi, Finland, to study Microbial Dark Matter (Phase II) - Alinen... | ecosystem: Environmental > Aquatic > Freshwater >... | reverse complement strand
GCCTGGGGTTGCTGTTATGCTCTATCTTGATGTGATAAAAGTTTCTTTTTGGCCGATTATAGTCGCATCGTTTGGGAGTACCATTATTGTTCTTGCCATAACAGGATTGACCCATCAATGGCTTAGAAAAAACAAGAGATCTTCTAATAAATTATTAATCAGGCAGTAGAATACTATTTTTTCAGATGGAGAAGTTTTTTCAAAGTGAAGTATTTGTAATTGCCTTTACTTTTCTGGCCTATTTTGTGGGACAAAAGCTGCAGGAGAAAACGCGTTTGATTATACTCAATCCTATTCTGGTTTCCATTATAATCATCATAGTTTTTCTTTCCGTATTTAAGATTGATTATGCCTCATATCATCAGGGGAGCAAGCTGATCGAATTCTTTCTGAAGCCTGCCGTAGTTGCATTAGGGGTTCCACTATATCAGCAGCTTGAAAAAATAAAAAAACAAGCCCTTCATATATTGGTTTCACAATTGGCAGGTTGCATCGTGGGAATAGTATCAGTCGTTCTGATTGCCTATTGGATGGGCGCCTCCAAAGAAATCATTTATTCATTGGCTCCAAAATCGGTAACAACACCTATTGCCATTGAGGTTTCCAAAGCAATTGGAGGTATTCCACCCCTCACCGCTTCTGTGGCTATTGTGGTAGGTATTTTTGGCGGAATCTTCGGATATAGTATCATGAAACTGACACGGGTCAAGAATCCCATTGCCCAAGGTCTCTCTATGGGTACTGCTGCACATGCGGTAGGGACTTCCAAGTCGATGGAGATCAGTCCGGCTTTTGGCGCGATGTCAAGTATCGGACTGATAGTCAATGGCATTCTTACTGCAATCCTTACCCCCTATATCCTACAGTTAATGAATATCTGGATAAAATTCTAAGATCCCGGGAACATAGATTTACAAAGATTATTGACTGTCACCCGGAAAAATTTTGTATAAGATTTCCGGTTTGTTAAAAATCACTTTATTCCCTAAACAAAAACAACCATTACTTGTTAAACTTTATTTAGTTCTAACAAAACTGGAAGTTAAAAAAGCTGGGTTTCTGTTAATCCCGAAATTTGAATACCTGAAATGCTTCCATCTTGCGGAAACCACCTTATTATTTTGTAGCGTAAAATCAAAAAACACCTATTTTTTTCAAATTACTGGCTTGAAAAGGGTATTTCTTCTTTAAATTTTGTAAATTAAAATTTAAAATATAGTTTTAAACAATAATTATCTTCAGTCATTAACCTTAATAAGTAAGAAAAATGAAAGCTAAATTGAACCGTTATATTACTGCAATTGCTCTTCTATCCGTTATTATTTATAGCTGCTCGAAAAGCACTAGTTTGACTGACTCGGGGAATTTACAGAGCGCCCTGAATATGAGCTCTGATGGTAAGCATGTATATGGTTTGTTGGCTATGTCGCCAGATCAGTATGCCAATCTTCCCCTTTATTCCAAAGAATCCTTTCCAGGCACCCTGATGGAGAAGGCTCTCTCTGTACCTAAAGTAGTCACTCTTTGGAATCCTGCCATACGCGATCAGGGCCAGATAGGTTCCTGCACCGCATTTTGCGGCGTTGAATCAGATGAAATTCTCTATCATTATAAGAATGGCTCAGCGACGATATTAAGCCCTGCATTCATATACTACTGTGAGAGGGTACTCATTCTGAATGAAAGTATCACTGCCGATCAGGGAGCTTATATGGTTGATATACCTCAGGCCTTGCAAAAATATGGCGATTGCCTCGAGACCTCCTATGTATACCCAAGCAGCAACACCTCGACAGCCTATAAAACTCCCCCATCTGCAGGTGCAGTGACCGAAGGATTAGGTTATGTGATTGGACAAAATCCAACCAGCTATGCAATGATCAATACAGGTGATACTGCTGCGGTAAAGAACATTCTTAGAAGCAATACTCCTGTAATGATGGGATTTAATGTTTATGACACCCGTTCTTATACTCTTTTTGAGGGTTTAACCACGAAAAGTTACACCTATAATCCATTGACTAAGACCGGTGCACTGGTTTCGGGAGCCAAATTACTTGGAGGACATGCCGTCCCGATTATCGGATATGACGATACCAAAGGCGTTTTCCTCTGTCAAAATTCATGGGGTACCTCCTGGGGAAATAAAGGATTCTTTTTATTGCCTTATTCTGTTTTTCAAAGTACGAAGATTGTTCCTGCAGGGAATGTTTATTATGCGACTCTGAATTAACCCCGTATAAAAATAACCCTTAAAAAGGCTGTCTCTAACATAAAACGGAGGCAGCCTTTTTTATGGCAGAAGGTGTACCGATTTTTCGTCAAATTGATAAGCGCGATCTTTCAGGAAGCTCACTCTCCACTAAGAACGCCTGGAGATTTTCAAATTCTTTACAAATCGTCTGATATCCATGGAGATATAAATGCATCCGTTTTTCGATTCGGGGTTCGGTACGTCCAATCGAGAATTCTGTTAAAGGAGCAACGAGGAATAATCTTCCTTCCTGCTCCATCCGTTCACAAAAATCGAGTGTTTTATTATATTCTTCATTTCGCCGGATTAAGACCTTCATAAATTCAGGGTGTTTTCGGAAAGCAATTTTATAAAGGATTTGATTGCTTAACTTTCCCTTTCGGTAGTCACGTGGACGAGTGAGTACGACAACCACCTTCTCATGTTGGCTCAAAGCATACTCCACAGGGATGGAATCCGATACTCCTCCGTCAAAATAGGACTCGCTCCCGATTTTTACCGCCCGGGAAAGGAGGGGGATACTTGATGATGCAACCAGCGCTTTGTTTAATCCAATTTTCTCAAGCTCTTTTTTAGAGAAGACAACGGGTTTTCCAGTTCTCCTGGAGGTGGTTATCACATCAAACTCTGCAGAATTCTTAAAAAATGCCTCTTCATCAAATGGAACCAGCCGGCCCGGCAGTTCCTCGAAAACAAACTTCATATTAAAATAGGATCCTGTAGTGAGAAGATGCTTTAGGCCCATGAAGCGTTTATCCGACGGATACTCCACATTCACTTTTAGGTTACGCCCCTTCTGTTTCGACAAATAGGATGCACCAACACAGGCACCAGCAGAGACCCCGATCACCTTGTCAAAATTAAGATCTCTTTCAAGTAGGTACTCCATTACCCCGCTTGTGAAAGCTCCCCGAAGCCCTCCGCCTTCCAACACTATACATGAATTCTTCATTTATATACCTTTCCGTCAAAGATAATGATCTCACTATAGACTTCAAAAATTGCGAACCTCTTGCAGATTAGAAATCAGCCCAACTAAGAGAAGAATAAGTCTTACAAAATCTGATTTCCCTGATCTTAGAGTCTAAAATTCAAACCTTAAGAAAAATATAAAAACACGTAAAGTGCTCCGGATAATTTTGTATCTTAATGCAATAAACACCTTTATATTACCATTTCACGTCAAACAGAAAATTAAACAGACTTTCAATGGAAACGATTGGATTCAAAGCTGAAATTGCTGTTGTTGGTAGTGGAGCATCAGGCATGGGAAATGAAGTGGTTAAATTATTAAATGAGGCGGGATGCAGAGTCCACGTCTTCGATATTAAGGAGACTGCTGATGGATTTTCCATTACTGTGACGTAAGTGATTATGACCAGGTCTCTGCCTGTGTCAGAAATGCGACCGATCGGGATGGAAGGATTGACCTTCTATTTGTAGCTGCCGGGGTTCATTTATTTGCCAATATAGAGCAAACGAGCATCGAGGAGTTTAACCGTGTACTCTCGATAAATCTTAAAGGGACTTTCTATGTATTAAAAAAAGTTCTGCCAGTCATGCGAAAGCAAAGGTATGGCAATATTGTGCTTATGGGATCAGACCAGGTATTCGTGGGCAAAGGAAACAGCACGGTTTACGGTCTGACCAAGGCCGCAATCGGGCAACTTACCAAGAGCAGCGCCATCGATTATGCCCCTTATAACGTAAGAGTTAACTGCATCTGCCCCGGAACCATTGATACCCCAATGCTTATTCCCTCCGTCGAAAAATTTCATCAGATTAGTGGGAAACAGATAAATGAGATAAACGAAATACTTCAAAATGCCCAACCGGTTCAAAGACTTGGTAACGCTGAAGAGATTGCGAAGGTCGTATTATTTCTCTTGTCAGATGATTGTCCCTTTATGACAGGAGCCCTCCTTAGTGCAGATTGGGGATATACCTGTCAATAGAAGTGCAGATAATTTTCAAAGTCCGGGTCCGGCCTGTTAAACAATTTACAAGTCAGACCAGGACTTTTATTGCGGAATCGCATTTTGAAAAAATAAAAACCATTTAAGGTTATAGCTTTCAGTCTATTTATTAGATTTACTTTTTGAACAAATAAAAAAAATTGAAATGAAATTATTCATAACAGCTGGGGCGATTAGCGGAGCTTTGGCAGTTCTTCTGGGGGCCTTTGGGGCTCATCTGCTTAAACACATGATATCACCTGAAATGATTGAGGTATACAAAACAGGAATCCAATATCAGTTTTACCATACCTTTGCTTTGCTGATTGCAGGTATCCTGATGAAATTCAATCCGACACAAACCCTAAAATGGTCAGGTTATCTTTTTATTGCAGGAATCATTATCTTCTCAGGGTTTCTTTATCTCCTGGCAATATCAGGAATCAAGGCATTTGGGATGATCGTCCCGATTGGTGGGCTTATGTTTGTTGCCGGCTGGATATGCCTGTTAGTTCATATCACACGAATTAAGGCTATGTCCTGAATTTAACCTGTTACTAAATCCGGAAGTGCCGAAAGGGAAAAAGTTCATCTTCATGACTTATATCCCTTTTTAAGTTCTGCTTTTCACCACATTGAAGTATTCCAATTCCCGGTACCACTCCATTGTTCATTCGAGGTCGCTCCATTTGCAATCGCTCCAAAAAGGATTTTAAATTTACCTTTGCGTCGTTAGTTTCTTTTTGTTTATTGAATATCACTATTCCCTTAACGTATTATGGCTGGTATATATTTACATATTCCCTATTGCAGAAGTAAATGTCACTATTGTGATTTTTATGCTACCAGTAATATGACTAGCGTCCAAAAATTGGTAGAATCTGAAATGAGTGAGCTGATTTCAAGAAAACCGTATATTGGAAATGAAATAGTTGAAACAATTTATTTCGGAGGTGGTACTCCTTCAGTGCTGTCTGCGAACCAGGTAACTGATCTTCTTGCGGTAATTTATACTAATTTTATTGTAGCTTCGGATTGTGAGATTACCCTCGAAGCAAATCCTGAAGACCTCGAGGAGCCATACCTTACAGAGTTACGTTTAGCGGGCATCAACAGAATGAGCATTGGGATTCAAAGCTTCAACAATGAAATGTTATCATATCTCGGACGCGGTCATGATAATTCCAGATTAGTGAATAAAATCAAAGCCGTTCAAAAGGCGGGAATTGAAAATATCTCTATCGATTTAATCTACGGTATTCCAGGTTTAAGTCTGGAAAATTATCTGGAGTCATTAAAGGAAGCAATGCAATTGGGCATTCAACATATCTCTGCCTATTCGTTAATCATTGAGAAAAATACCTTTTTCTATAAATTATACAAAACAAACCGGCTCTTTGAAGCCCCGGACGATGATGTAGTTGCCCAGTTTAATGCGACTATTGACACGTTGGCAAACCACGGTTTTTCACATTATGAAGTCAGCAGTTTTGCCCTTGAAGGGTTTAAATCGAGACATAATTCATCCTATTGGGAAGGGAAAAAATATCTGGGTGTTGGTCCTTCTGCCCATAGTTTTGATGGTATTTCCAGGCAATGGAACGTCAGTAGTATCAGAAACTATATCCTGAATATGGCGAATTCTAAGGATTACTTTGACATTGAGATTTTATCAGAAACCGACAGGTATAATGAATATCTCCTGGTGGGATTAAGAACGGCAAAAGGAATCTCCAGGAATCACATTTCCGAAACATTCAATCAAAATATCTCGGCTTATTTTCTCAGGGAACTTTCCAAACTTAATAGTGAGGATTTTATTTCGGTTACGGACGATCGTGTTACCTTAACCCGGAAGGGTATTTTTGTATCAGATCTCATTATCAGATCTCTTTTTTTCAATTAATAAAATGAAAAATCATCATTTAATTAAGCTCCGGATATTGACTCTTCTTGTGCTTTGTTCTGTTGGTGCTTTTGCCACTGATCCTCCAACTTTAACTCTTCGTAAAAACGATCAGGTAATTAAGATTTTAACAATCAGTGAATTATTGCAGATCAAAAATGGGAGTGTTTCAGTCACCGTTGACAATCCAACAGATTCAAAAGAGCATACTTACGATGGTATTTTATTGCCAGTATTACTTGAGCGGTTTTTTGGAAACACGTGGGAAACGTTTGATCTTGTTAAGTTTATAACGGTTGATGGTTATCAGCCCGTTATTCCTACTAAAAAAATCATTGCAGGATCCTGTGTGATTTCAACGGGTGAAAAAGGGTATCCTGGATTTCGAAAATTAAAACGCAAAAATGGGGAAACGATAGATCCGGGACCATTCTATCTGGTGTGGGAGAATATCCGGGATAAAGGTATCAGGGAGGATTCCTGGTTAAGCTGGCCCTGGCAAATAACAGGTATTGAGCTAACCGGCTTTCCCCGTGAATTCCCGCGTTCAGCTCCGCCAACACTTTCCGGTGAATCTGTAAATGAAGGTTTCCTTGCGTTCAGGCAGCATTGTATCAAATGTCATACCATCAATGGAGATGGTGGCCATGTCGGTCCGGAATTGAACTATCCGGTTAGTGTAACCGAATATTGGAAAGAAGAATGGCTGATCCGGTTTATTGAAGATCCTCAAAGTATTCGGGCAAACAGCAAAATGATCCCCTTTTACCGGGATGTGAAAAATCGGCAGACTGTCATATCTTCCATAGTAACCTATTTAAAAGCTATGAAAAACAAAAAGAGAGATGATTCAACTTTGATGAATACCCAGGATAAGTAATTCGCCCAAACCACCTGCCTGGCAGTGAATTCAGGTTCTTTTGAAAACCAATGATTATTTCTAATTCATCGGGTATCACTTGATGAATTTCATAAGTTCTTTTTTCTTCGCTTCGTATTGTTGCTGGGTGATTACCCCTAAATCCAGTTTTTCTTTTTCGGTTTTCAATTTCGTTAAAGCATCTTCCGAACTCATCACATTAGGTTTCACGTTGGATTTTACTTCCCCATTTGCGATAGCTATTTCTAGGTTAGTAATATTGAACCCAAAATTGGCAGAATGCGATAACGGCTTAAACGTCTTTATTGTCAAGGTATTAAATTGAATACCAATCTTTTTTATAATAGCCTGACTGCCTGAATGTTTAATATTAGCCGGCACTAAACTTTCACCCATAAGACCCGCAATTCCAACACAACTAAAATCTTTGCCAGTGGCGGGTTTTCCTATGGTTATGGTATCTCCCACCTTAAAACTTCCATTGTCCGGTGATAGGTATTCAGTATATTGGCCCCGGTTATTCTGTTGAATATCATTAAATGTTGCAGTTTGTGCCATTGCTGACACACCACAGAACAAGGCTAATCCGAATAAAATCTGTTTCATATACTAATTTTTAAATGGTTATTCTTTCGAGTATTAAGCACACGATATGTCATCTTTTGTCATTCATTTTGTCCTATTTACCGATATTTCGGTCTGTTTTCAGAACCCGATTTTGAAGTAGGAGCTTGACGACGCAATTCGTGTTCAAAAATAGATTTTATCTGTCACAATTTTAGCATCAAAAAAGATCTGCCTGTATAAAGGATTTTATAAAATTATTTAGTTTTACAAAAAAAACCAGAACCTGATTAAGTTTGTTGCAGAACCTGTTTTGCCCTTCATGCTTCATTTTCAATAAATAATTTGAAAATTTATGAGGATGAAACAGACTCATGAAATTAATGGCATCTCCTTTATAAAACCACCAACTTATAAAAAAGAAATGAAGCTCCTGATTAACCTGTTGTTTACTTTTCTTATCAGCTCTTCAGGCCATGCCCAAAAAGCGGATGACTGGAAACTTGTCCGTAATCAGGAAGGGGTAAAAATATATCTCCGCAGTGTTAAAGATTTGGGTACAAAGGAAGTTTTAGGGCTTACCCAGATCCATTCCACCTTAGGGGCATTGGTAAGTATGATTAAAGATCCCGAAAATCACCATAGCTGGATTTATGCCAATAAAGAAGCAAGGTTTCTTAAAATAATCAGCGATTCTGAGTGGATCTATTACAACATTTCTGAAGCCCCATGGCCCTTACGTAATAGGGATTTAATTACCCATGTCAATCTGGAACAGGATCCGGATACCTATGTGGTGAGAATTGATTCCGAGGGTTGGCCCGATTATATCCCGGCCAATAAAAATCTTGTCCGGATAGCAAGACTACGATCGTTATGGGTTTTTACCCCGAAGAATTATGGAATGATTGATATTCGATTCGAGTTATCCATTGATTTAGGGGGAGATATACCTGCCTGGCTCGTCAATTTTGCGATTGACAAAGGTCCTTTTAACACTCTGGTGAATCTTGGGAAGGTGGTTCAAACAGCCAAGTTTAGAGGTCAGGTTCTCCCCTTTGTTAAGGAAAAATCATTTTAAGGAATTTATATGAAAATCAGTATTACCGGGGCAAGCGGACATATTGGCAACAATCTTTGCCGGGAACTGATTCAGAGGGGGCACCAGGTTAAAGTGCTGGTTCACAACGCTGATGAGTCATTAGCCGGACTGGATATTGAAAAAGTAAAAGGCAATATCCTCAACAAAGAGGCACTCTACAGGTTCATTGGAGGTACAGATTATGTTTTTCATACGGCTGCCATTATTTCTATCGGAGTCAATTCAAAAGAGAAAATATTTCAGACCAATATTGAAGGTACACGCAATGTTATTGAGGCTTGCCTGAAGCATAAAACTAAACGGTTGGTTCATTTCAGTTCTATTCACGCGTTAAAAAACGGTCATCCAGATACACTATTGGACGAATCGGGGTCATTAGCAGGCAAGGAAGCATACTTTTACAGTCAATCCAAAGCGGGTGCCGAAAGGGTATTGCTCGATGCGTGTAACCACGGACTTGATGCGGTTATCCTAAATCCTTCCTCAGTCATCGGGCCATTTGATTTTGTCCCCTCACTGGCAGGGCAGATGATCATCAAAATCGCAACGGGCAAATTGCCGTTCCTGATTAGAGGGGGGTATCAATGGGTGGATGTCCGCGATGTTGTTTCTGCGGCTATCAACGCAATTGAGTTGGGCCGAAGTGGTGAAAGATATCTGCTCGCAAGCCAATGGATGAGCCTTCAGGAAATAGCCGCTGTCATTTGCAAAGAAGTCCATAAAAATGCACCGGCTCTTGTTCCAGATTTCCTGGCATGGGCAGGCCTTCCATTTATTCAGCTGACAGCAAAACTCTCCGGGAAGACGCCCCTCTATTCCAAAGAGTCATTGAATATTGTAAACCATTCGCCAAGATTGGTTAATTATCAAAAAGCAGTCAGTGAGCTCAGATTTCAACCACGACCTGTTAAGGAAACTTTTGTGGATTCCCTGAATTGGTTTACTCAAAATGGATACCTAAACTCCCGAAAACTTTAAAAAACTGAATATGAACAGCCCCGTAGCTTTTAACCATCTGATTCTTTACTGGATCGCCTTTGCAATTCTCTTATTTCCGGTGCTGTTTTTTGTAAAGCAACCCTATGGGAAGCATTTCCGTAACGGTTGGGGACCCTCAATTTCAAACCGCATTGGCTGGATAATCATGGAAATGCCTTCGCTTATCATCTTAAGCTACTATTTTATTGTTTCCCGGAATTTCAATGCCCCGGTCATCCTGTTATTCGCATTATGGTTTATCCATTATTTTAACCGCACCCTGGTTTTCCCGTTCAGGATTAAAACAAAGGGGAAGAAAATGCCGCTTATCATCGCGCTGTTCGCCATCATTTTCAATTTTATCAATGCCTCATTCAATGGCATTGCCCTTGGTAACACAGCCGATTTCAATGTTTTTACAACAACTGATTTTATGCGGTTCAGGGTTGGCTTTCTTCTGTTTGCAACCGGAATGTTCACCAATCTTTCCTCTGACAATCTGTTGATTGCCCTTCGGAAGAGTTCAGTCAATGGCTATCAGATTCCACAAAAAGGGATGTTTAAATGGGTATCATGTCCGAATTATTTAGGCGAAATCGTAGAATGGGTGGGTTTTGCTACGATGGCATGGAACCTGGCAGCCTTCTCTTTCGCAATATGGACCATCGTAAATCTGCTGCCACGGGCCATCGATCATCACAAATGGTACCGCCAGTATTTCGCCGGTTATCCGGAGAAAAGGAAGGCAATTATTCCGTTTATTCTGTAGATAATTAATTTAAATGAAAATGAGTCCGCTTTGATTCTAAAAGATTCTTTTTCAGGAAACTTCCTCCTGAAAGAATCAAACCAGATTCTCTGTTAAGCAATTTAGGATCGTAAAGCAGCGAGCTCAATTCTTTTGGAATTAATCCGGACTATTTGATTATCGATTTTTCACCCTGGCAAACCCCGTGACATTGCCAATCCAGGAGATGAAATCTTCGGCATCCTCGTCGGCACCATGGCCTGCATCCCAGTAAAGCTTGGTATTCACATCCTTATTCCGGTTCTCAAGGCTTGTGGCCAGATTGGCAATGACAGTCTGCGAAGTGTGATTATCGGAAGTACCCTGGCGAAGCCACCAATGGTTCGCACAACCTTGGTTATTATGGATGATAAAGAACATGGCATTCATCATATCGACCTTCGTTTTCAGGTCACTTTCAATCTCTGCACCGGGGTCACCTGTAGTTTGTTGCAAACTGAAATTGGTAAAGTGCCTGGCGTCGGTGGTTTTGTTTCCAAACTCAATTGGTTCACCCTGTTTCATGTTAAAATCGTCAAAGGCAGGCAGGCTTTTCATCCGGCCTACATGAGCTACGTAGTCGGTGAATGTAAAGGCAGCTCCTATTTCGGACCAGATGATCCAACTGTTCTTTTCAAGGTATGCCTTCCGTTTTTCATCCGTCAGATCTTTAAGAAACTTATTGGCTGCCGGATACAGAAAATATTGCAAAAGGTACTTGTCGAAATTATCTGCAGTGATGGTTCCAAAACCACCTTTCCCCTGAAGATTTAGTCCTGCCTGGTATTTTGCGAAGTCAGCTTTCAGCTTTTTTGAGAGTTCCTGATCCACAGGACCGGATCTTGCCGGGGATTCTCTGTACATCCATTCATAGGCGCCGTCGGCATGCTCCAGATCGGTGATTGGGCAAAAGCAGGCACAACCACAGATGTTGTCAGCTTCCTTCGCGGCACCGATTTCCTCCAGGTATGAGTCATAAAGTGGGTTGTTACCGGAGGAACCCAGAAGTGCGGAGAGTGCCCCTCCTGCGCTGACCCCAGTTGAAAAAATCCAGTCGACATTACCCGGCATAACCCCCTTATTGTGACGTATGTAACGGACAGCGCCCTTCAGGTCAACAATAGCAGCAGGAGCTTTACCGTAGAACGTTCCGTCGGCCGCCTGATTGTCACGACCACGGCAACCTGGAGACACTACAACATATCCCGCTGCAAGGGCCAGGTCTGCATTCCTGCTCACTTTGCTATTCCCATTGGGGCCAGGGCCGAATCCTCCGGCCGGCATTGGAGGCATTCCTTCGGGAGGCTTACCCGGACCGCCAAAGCCATTCGGACCCTCCGGACCGCCATTCATTTTGCCGCCTGGTGGGGTTCCCGGTGTTCCACCCCGGGGCATCCCGAATCCGCTTCGGGTATTACTGGCTGACATATAGCCTCCAATCCCATTCGTAAAGAGAATAGGTGCATTTGTTGCATCAACAGCTACCCCTTCTACCGTCACAGGCACACTGACATTCAGACTTTGATACTCCTTATCCACAGGCTTTGCCACATAAGGGATGTGCAGGTACGAGCGGAAGGTTACTTTCTTTTCACCCGCAGATGTCTTCACTATTTTGGTTTCCAATTTAAAGCTATCCTTTGGAAACAGCAATGGATCAGTGGTCTGTCCAACTGAAGTATTCCCCGCAAGGGAACACCCCACCATAAATCCCAATGAAACAATGACTCTTTTAAACATCGTTTTCTTCCTTTTATTTAGTTTATAAAAACAATAGAATTAACGTAACAACGATTCCCGAACCGGCTAAGACTAACCCCCGGCGAAACATTCTGGATTCTTTTTTATACATCCAAAATGATGAAACCGCCAGAAAAAGTAATAAGATGGCGAAGATCGTAGAAAATAAATAGGTCAGATCCCTGCTTGATTTTTTGTGCAAATTATTGAATTTTTCAAGAAAGGACGGAAGAACTTTTTCGGAATATTTCACGATTCCCGACGATTTATCGTAGCTTCCATTTTGAAAATAGATCACATTGCCTTCGGTCCTGGATACCTCCAGATTCCGGATGTGCACGATCCTGCCCAGCTCTGATACCTCGATATCCGGGGACAATTTTTTCTCGATTTGCCTTTCGTTTTTGAGAAATCCGGTATCCCTGTAAATAAGCAGAATACCGCTTAGACTGTAAATAATCGTTAGACCAATCAAAAAGAAGCCAATATCGCGGTGCAAAGCACGGATATAATAATTGATCGATTTTTTCGCTTTAATCTCCATCTGAATAAACCATTTATAATTAGCAATTAATGTCTGTCTTTCAAGGATATAATCATCCTGTTATCTTTTTTGGGTAAAGAGCCAGTCCCTTACCCCTTCGATCGTGTAGGCAATTCTCCAGGTGCAAATATGATTGCTTCCGCCATCATCCCTCATCCCTTCCGGCACGACCGTTCCCTTTCTTAAAACGGTATATTTCACATTATTCCCTTCAGCCACCATATTATCAACTTCGGTTTTAAATTCCGCCGGAGTGCAGAGGCCGCTCCATGTCGCCCTGCTGATTTTGGCTCCCGCTTTTTCAAGGGTCTCTGTAATCGCATTCATTCCCGGAAAAGCCTTCAGATCACCTTCAGAGACAATGATCCACAGATTATCTTTCGCCATCACGGGTACCTTTGCAGGATCCCATTGGCCTGCCACAAGCAGCGATGCAGCAAACAAATCGGGGTATTTTATATTCAAAGCAATGGAGGACATGCATCCCATCGATTGTCCTGTAGTGTACAACCTGTTTTTATCGATCGTATACCGGCTTTCCAAATCAGTTATCAGATTCACCACAATATCCAGGTCATTTGAGGCTTCAGATTGATCATTCACCATGACAGTATTGTATTGGGGGGCAAGTACAAAACATTCATGTTTAGCCTGTTCGGAAGGAGTAGCCCAGATTACGGCCCCTAGCCCCTGGATCAAAGTTGTCCGGGATTCGGCACTGGTAACTCCGGCGTCATGAATAAAAAGGACCATTGGATATGTTTTCCGGCTGTCGTAATTTTTAGGGATGAATAAATTATATTTCAATACCTTACCTGTTTGCGGGTCATTGTATTCAAGCTGCTGAAAGTCATCCACCACCAGGTTAATCTGCCGGTCATTCTCTAACGGACTTGAATCCGGAGTGTATTTTTCACCCTCAACAGTAATAACAGGAGTAAGCTGTTTTACGGCAATCTTTTTTGATGCGGTTGAAAATCTTGGGCCATGCTGGGAAAAAACTGCAGCTTCCTTATCCGCCACAGATAACTCAATTATGACATACTTTCCATCAACCCCTTCTGATCCCTTAACCAAAACGGAATTAGAATATACTTTTGCGATGGTTCTGCCCATTACCGAAAAGCTGGAATTGGAAAGAGCCGAATTGCTGATCTTTTTATCGAATTCAACAGCTACAGCCGTGACCTTTTGCCCATCCCCAAACACTTCGGTGATCGCTATAACGTCTATTATATGTTTACTGGTGGGATTGAGTGAGTTCCCGTATGTCGCCAAAGAACTTAGCATAGCCATTGCAAACATAGATAACCCTATTCTGAGAGATTGTATTCTTTTCATAATCTTTGAACTTTATCATTCAAATTTATACCGGAGATGTTTTCAGTCAAACAGAATTCTGAATGAAGCAGAGAAATTCAGGTGCGAGATGCGGTTAAACCGGGTTAAAATGTAAATGAGATTGTCATTAAAAGGGCTATTTCCCGTCAAACCATTCCCTGAATTCAGAAACACGGGTCCGGCTGATGAGGATTTTCTCAGGAACAGTGACTTTTAAGTTGATTGACAAACGGTTATTAAACCAAAATGCAACATCTTTCACCGATTTTTTTGAGATGATGAATTGCCTGTTTGCCCTGAAAAAATCAATCGGATTAAGTTTTGCTGTCAGTTCATCGAGGGTGAAATCGAGATTGAAGGAATTGTCCTCAAACGTCTTTGCGATCACTGTACCTGAATCAATGTAAATACAGGCGATATCCCCGGCTAACAACGGCATCATTTTACCCCCTTTCACCGATACCAGAAAATGGGTTTTGTACGATTTTTCCTGTTTGAGGGAAATGATTAACTGCCTGATATCTGACTGGAATTCATTGGCTCCGGAAAGTGTTTTAAGTTTCAGAAGTGCTTTTTGAACACCTTCAGTGGTGATTGGTTTGAGCAAATAATCGATGCTGTTCACTTTGAACGCCTTGATGGCATATTCATCATAGGCAGTTGTGAAAATGATGGGGCAGGTGATCTTAACGAGATCGAATATCCTGAAAGCCGATCCGTCGGCAATGTGGATATCCATAAAAACCAGATCCGGCTGAGGATGAGTTTCAAACCATAAAGCAGAAGATTTGATACTATCAATAATACCGATAACCTCGATGTTTCCAATCTCGTTTAGTACGCTTACCAGATGCCGCGCGGCCAGTATTTCATCTTCAATTAAAAGGGACTTCATCCTGTTATGGTTTAAATAAAGGAACAACTACCTTGAACTCCTGATTATTCTTAAATATCTGAATATCATAATTCCCCAATAAACGGAAGAGCTTAGAGAGATTGGACAGTCCGATTCCGGTTCCATCGTCCTGTGTGAGTTTCTCCTGAATTTTATTCGTTACACCAAGGTAGTCATCTTCAAAGGTTTGTATATTGATCTGAAGCGGATATTGATTGCTTATCTCATTGTGTTTCACCGCATTTTCGACCAAAGTCTGTACGGTTAACGGAGGAAGCCTGTAATCCAAATACTTATCGGTGATCCAGGTTTGTACGGTCAAATTAGTATCATACCTCATTTTCAATAAGAACAAATAAGATTGTGTAAATTCCATTTCTTCGCCCAGAGTGACCAATTGTTTCCGGTTACTTTGCAGCGTATAACGAAGCACCATCGAAAGATGGGTGATGTATTGTTTAGCCAGCTCAGGCGATTCTGCGACGAGTATTTTTAAGGCCGTCAGCGAATTGAACAGGAAGTGAGGACTCACCTGATTCTTAAGCGATTCAAACTGACTCTGAAGACTTTCATTTCTCAGTTTTTCATTCTCAAGTTCAATACTCTTTTTTTGGTAATTCAGCCGAATAACAAAGATGGATGCGAGGACAATGGCCGAACAATAAAAGTTTCTGAAGAATAGTCCTTCGTCGTGCCTGTGTTGATTAATCTGAAAATCAAAGAAGTATTTGGCAACGATAAATAAATGAGCCAATATAAATGCGAATACAAAGGTGACGACAATTGAACCGGCAATCTTCGTAAAATTAAGTTTATAGTGAGCTTTGAACGGTTTGAAGAATTGATAATTCAGGATAAATGTCAGAAAAGCCAGGATAACTGTTGAAGAAAAATCGAAGGCGATGAAGGATAATGTTATTTGTTCCCCGTGGTGACCCAAACCAACATTAAAAAGTGTTTCGACAATAAGCGAAAAATGGATTGTCAGGGCTATTGCCAGCGACAAAAAGAATGAAGTCCATAGATATTTCCCGGGGTTATTCGTTTCCATAAATTCAAAGGTATATAATAATGGAAATTTGTTGTTTAAAAATTAGTCAACCATACAAATTCGCTGCTGAAGCAGCAAAACCTGACTGTGAGTCAGGCAGTCGTATTTAATTGGAACTGCAGGACAAGCTTTAAAAGGATGGATGTGGTAGGAGGATCTGGTACCTATTCGCGTACCACAAAACTCTATTTATATCCGAGGTATTTTCTGATTTTTCCATGCAGTTCAATTGGATTGAACGGTTTTGAGATAAAATCGTTGATTCCGGAAAGAAAGATATTTTCATATACCTCAGCTTTGGATGAAGCCGTCAATGCAATTATCGGAAGGGAAGTAAATGGTTCAATCCCATATTGACGAATGGTTTCTGCCGCCTTGTATCCATTCATCTCGGGCATTTGCAGATCCATCAGGACAAGATCAAAAGTTTGATGTTTGATTTTATCAATAGCAATCAGTCCGTTATCAGCGATTTCAACTGTCAGGTTCCAACTTGTCAGAAACTTGTAAGCTATTACTTTATTTACCTTATTGTCTTCAACCAGTAAAACTTGTTGTCCATCGAATTGAGTAAAGTCATAGGATGATTCTCTTTTGGGCAATTTGGTTGATATTGCAGAATTTTCAGCAAAGTTGATGGAAAAATAAAAACGGGTTCCTTTTCCGATTTCACTCTCTACTTCTATTTTACTGCCGTGCAATTCGAGGAGTTTTTGCGTTATCGCAAGGCCAAGTCCGGTTCCTCCGTATTTGCGGGATGTTTCGGAACTTGCCTGGGTGAATGCATCAAAAATAGATTTCAATGCCTCATTATTGATTCCTATTCCAGTATCAGTTACTGAAAAGTCGATCAATACACTTTTTTCAGTTTGCGAATTCAATCTCAGATCAATTATAACCGAACCGTTTTCAATAAACTTTATCGCGTTGCTCAGCAAATTGTTAATAATTTGAGATAAACGAAGCGGATCGCCAATCACATTGTCAGGTAAGCGTTCGTCGTAATTAAAATTTAATTCAATACTATCATGTTGTCCTCTTATCTTCATGGAAGATATAATCTCTTCAATCAGGTTCCTGAGATTGAAGTCAATTTGTTCAAGGCTGATTTTGTTGGCTTCAATTTTATTGAAATCCAGGATATTGTTAATTAATGCCAGAAGGTTTTCGGCTGAGAATCTAAGCGTTTTCAGGTCGTCCAATTGATCCGGCCGGGGATTGTTCTGAATCAGCAGATGAGAGAAGCCGATCACTGCATTCATGGGTGTGCGGAGTTCATGAGTCATAACCGAAAGGAATGCGCTTTTTGCCTCCATCGCCTCCTCTGCCTTGACTTTAGCTGCCTGCAACTCGAAGTTGGTTTTTTCCAACTCGTCATTTTTATGCATGATACTTAGGTTCTGCAACTCTATTTGTTCTTTGTGTATACTTATTTCATGGATTCTCTCACTGATCGTGTTTTCAAGCTTTTCATTATTCCGTTTTAATTTGTTGGTATACCATTTTATGCCAAACCAAAAAAGGACAATTAATGTCAGTGTATAAAGCATGATTTGCCACCATCGAAAGTACCATACGCTTTTTACCGTGAATGTCCAGGAAAGCGGTTTGCTGAACTGGAAATTCCCATTCTGTCTTGCCCGGATCAATAAGGTATATTTACCAAGATCCAGGTTTGCCAGAATTATTTCATTCGATTTGTTTAATGGAGTCCATGCTGTATCCCTACCTTGAAGAAGCATCTCGACCCTGATATATTTAGACGGATACTCAGGGACACCAACAACCATTGTTACAAAAGACTTGTTATTAATGGTCGTACCGGCAGGTTTATAGGTTATTGAATACTTGTTATCGATTAATAGTTTCAGAATAATTGGTGCTGTGGATTTTACCGGAGGTAATAAAGGAGATGAGACAACCAGCCCACTTACCGTCCCTACCCAGATCCTGTTTTTCCAGTCAAAATGCAGACAGCGATAAGCTATTGATTTAGATAGCATTCCAACCTTTTCGTCGAACGAAAGAAGTTCGTCATCATACAATTGGTGCAATCCTGAACTGTTCCCGAACCAAACATTGTCGTATATATCTATTGCTACGGCCTTGACAGCGTCGGCTGTCATATCACCGGTCTTAATGCGGGTGAAAATGCCTTTTTCATATTTAATAAGACCGAACGAGGTTCCCATCCATAATACTTCTTTCTTGCTGGAAACCATGTCATTGACATTTATATCAATATTCCCTTCAAAATTTAAAGGCTTGCTCAGGTTTGTAAACCGGTCATTAACAGCATCAAATTGGAATAGAAATGCATTGTTAGACATTCCGCCGACATATATATTTCCTTTGTTATCAATTGTGGTCGATAGTGGCCGTGATGTAATCCCATCTGTAATTCCATATTGTTTCACGATATAACCGGAAGTAATACAGATCAAGGATGGATTAGCATCCTGGCAGGCCCATAAATTACCCGATTTGTCATTCATCAGGTGAAAGACTGCTCCTCCGTACGCATTAAATTTAAAGTTGTGAATGACCTCCCCTCTGTTATTCTCAAACCAGATTCTGGCATTTACATCCGAATACCAGATTCCATTTGATGAAGGCAATGCTTGTAAAACAGTTGTTTTAACCGTTTTTATTATTTGGGGGGCTCCTATAGGATCAGGATCAGCTGCTAAAATCTTCATTCCATCCGTAAAACAAATTCTGCCATCAGAAAATTCGTTTAAACTTTGAATATAGGTAGATATAGACTGTTGATAAGGTGCCCGGAAAAGATTTGGCCTCATTAGGAACAACCCGTTGTCGGAGCCTATCCATACACTTCCGTCATTTGCTAAACAAAGGTGGTTTATGCTTTTCTCCGGGAATGCTGTAAACTGTGAAAAGGTATATTCAAAACCTGTTTTTTTAATCTCATAAAGCCCGTTGGCCCACGTGCCTGCTAAAAAGTGACCTTTCGAAGTAGCAACTATGTAAGAGGCTTCAATTTCTTTATTCAATAGCCTCATTTTTTTGCAAAATCCCTGTCTGTCGGTCTGAAGTTCAAATAATCCATCATGTGTGGACACCAATAAGGTTTCATTATCAACATTAACCACACAATGTATATTTGACAAACGCTGTGAAAGTTCCAATTCAATGAATTTGTCATTTTTCTGATCATAACGAAACACATAGCCAGGCTCTGAAAAACTGTACAGGTTTCCAAAACCATCTTCTGCAAAGGAAAAGGATCGCAGATAATTATTGGTTGATACTTTTGATCCAAGAGAGTAGGACTTAAAATCCTTACTTTTCAAACAGTATATTTTATGATTATCGCTTAGCCACAAAACATTGTTGTGATCCTCATAAATTGTTTTTGGATAAGACAATAGCGAGTCGGTTTCTTTTACCGAACCCTTTTTTATTATTGAAACATTCCAGGATTGGGGATCTCCCTGAATCCGAATTACTCCTAGGTCAGTGGACGCAATCAGGTCGCCATTATTTCGGCAACAAATGGATTTAAAATAACTGCTAGGCAGATCATCGACAACCTGTGTAAAATTATGTCCATCAAACCGGAAAAGTCCTTTATCGGTTGCAACCCATATTAACCCATTTTTGTCGGTAGTTACTGATTTGACAAGCGTATTTGAAAGCCCCTCGTCTTCGGCATAACGGATAAATTGATAGGGCTGCCCGTTCAATGTCAATTTGCAACTGAAAACAAATAGAATAGTGAATAATGAAAATAGAAATATGCTCTTGCATAAAGCCAGGATCTTACTTTTGCTCAATTTAGCCCTCTCTGCACAATAAAAACTTGAAAAAATATTAAAATTGATTTCGGACATATCGGCAAAGATTTGTTTTAAGTAATAGGATAGATACAAGGGACCCTTAAAAGTTTCTAATATCCAATTTCTGATTCCTCTGAATTTTCCAAAAAAAGTCTTCTGGTCCAGGTACTAAAACTTCGTCCGCATATTCCTCCCTTATTAGGAGGGCCGGGAGGACAAAACGAAGAAATAAATATCGTATTACGCCAGTTTATAATTCCGCCTACTGAAGAACGTTTTTACCGGTTAAATTTATGAAATAATATTTAAAAGGACAACTTTAGATTTTTAAAACCAGGGGATATCATTTTTCATGCCGGATCATCTGACTATCCTCTGCATCCAAAGATGGATCATGGCTAAGAAGGATCTTCACCGACATTTTCGAATCCCCCGCTCACCAAACATTTCTGAAGAAACTATCGACATAATAGAAGAGAATAGCTAATTAATAATCGATTAATAACATTTTAGTAGTATCTGAAATGAATAAACATTGAACCAAAGCAATATATTTGTTTATAATATACTCTTTAAAAACATAAAAACATATCCGATGAAGACTCTCAGTTTGATTTTGCTGTTGCTCCTGATATTCACCAAAGTTTGCAATTCACAAATCAGCCAGTGGCGGGAGGTAAACAGAACCGGTGTATCAGCTGAAACCGGCCTGTTAAAGTCCTGGCCTACCGAAGGACCCGCACTTTTATGGTCAAACCTGGAACTGGCAAAAGGAAATTCGTCGGTCTCTTTTGGAGATAATAAGCTCTACATAACGGGAACTTCGGAAGGGAACGACATCCTGTATGCTCTGGATATGAAAGGAAAATTACTGTGGCAAACCGTGATGGGACGGGCCTGGAATGAATCGTACCCTGACAGCCGTGCAACCCCCACTGTTGAAGGCAACAAGGTATACACCACCAGCGGATTTGGGGATCTTGCCTGCATTGACGGAATTAACGGGAAAATGATCTGGACATACAAAGCCAGTGAAACGAACAAAGGGACCTATGGGCGGTGGGGAATTGCCGAATCACTCCTGATTGACGGGAATAAACTTTATTTCACTCCCGGAGGTCCTGAAACAATGACCATTGCCATCAGTAAACTAACAGGTGAACTCATTTGGAAATCGGCTCCCCTCAACGACAAGCCGGGCTATGTTTCTCCGATCCTGATCAGTTATGCCGGGAAAAAAGTGATCGTAAATGTGTCGTTGGGAAATGTTTTCGCCGTTGATGCTTCAAACGGGGAGATTCTCTGGAAGGTTCCCATTGATAAACCGGCAGGTTTCAACTGGGATCTCATCATGTGTGTGACTCCGCTGTATGCGGATGGAATGGTTTATGTAACCGGCGGGTATAACGTTGGCGGGAAGATGATTAAGATGGGTGTAGACGGGAAAAGTGCAACTGTAGCCTGGATAGATCAGCTGTTGGATGTTCATCACGGCGGAGTTGTTTCGGTCGACGGTTATATCTATGGATCAAACTGGCTGAATAATGGCGATGGAAACTGGTGCTGCATCAGCTGGAAAACAGGTGAAAAAAAGTGGGAAGAACACTGGAATTGTAAAGGCTCCATCATTTCGGCCGAAGGGATGCTTTATATTTACGACGAAAAGCGAGGCAACATAGGACTTCTTAAGGCAAATCCGGAGAAATTTGACCTGGTCAGCAGTTTCAAAATTAACCTGGGAGAGTCCGGTCCATTCTGGGCACACCCTGTTATCCATAATGGGATTTTATATATCCGGCATAGCAACGCTTTGATGGCTTATGACATTAAAGCAAAGTAAATACAATGAATCTGTCGAATATCTTCGACCGTAAAAGCACGGTTTTATTTCGCTTCCCGATAATCAGAAAATGTCCTTACCAAAGGTTGCAGTAGAAATACTCTGAAAAGCAAAATAATAGTGGCTACTTAATCACTGATGCTAAAAACAAAACTTCTCATATCAGCCGGTACGATTCCATTCTTGGCATAGAGCCGGCCAAGGTCATCAACGATGCTTTGGGTTCCGGGTGTGCAGATCGAAGCCGAGATCTTCGCCATTTTATAAGCCACCCGGGCAAATTCATAAAGCTCAGCCCCTGCTACCATCCGGGTATCGGTCACCATTTCACTCAGACGGCTTAGTTCGCGGTCGACAGTTTGAAGTTTATCATATGTATTCCTATCCTTTTGAGCCTCACCCAGCAACTGGGCGTTGGGACAAATGGAAGCTTCGCGCGATGCATAATCAAGAGCTTTGCTTGCAAACGGATAACGTCCGTCCTCGAGCATGGCGGTGGACTTTTTATCGCCGGGAGAAAATTTCAGCAGAAACGGAAGCTTCTGGTGAATCGTGGTAATCGCCTGAAGAACCGACTGAAGGTCTTCATCGGAAATTTGTGTGTTGACCAGATTTGACATATTCAAATTTTATTGAATTCAAATGCGGAAATTAGCAAAAGGGATAAGGCTGCATTATACCGCTGAACCAGTCAGGCCGTTAAGCCGGGAAGAAACATTAAACGCACAGAACTTGTCACGGAAAGTAACTTCTACTGACAAAAAGCTGATTGTTTTTCAGCCAATAAGTTACGGAGAAAAAATGAATAATATTGGAAAATCAGCTAAAGAATTTTTTTTATCCTGTTTGTACGATGAAAAATCAATTTTGTTTAATATTAGGCTAACTATTGAAGTAATATTTTTACAATACTGTGATTTTTCAATCGTAATGCGAATAATAGTCTAAAGAACATTGCCTGACCATAATGAACAACCCAATTGATCGAAAGGAATTCGTAAAGCTTATTCAGGAGAATAAGGGAATTATATTTAAAATATGCAATTCGTATTGCCACAATAAGGAAAAAAGGGAAGATCTGGCCCAGGAAATCGTTTATCAGCTGTGGCGATCCAGTCATTCGTTTCATGCTAATCTTAAATTTTCCACATGGATGTACAGGGTT
>Ga0073936_10003407_pt1 | contig 22813 bp, 10 predicted proteins | sample AliMusrvi5mmetaG_FD_87041 | JGI IMG/M metagenome (GOLD analysis project Ga0073936, IMG submission 87041) | Freshwater lake bacterial and archeal communities from Alinen Mustajarvi, Finland, to study Microbial Dark Matter (Phase II) - Alinen... | ecosystem: Environmental > Aquatic > Freshwater >... | reverse complement strand
TGGACGCCAAAGGCGTCGAGCGAATCATCATACGCAAGTTTTTGCTTAAGGATCCCAACAGCAAAATAGCTCAAAAGGCTCACCACAGCGCCGATGATCATAGCGCCGGTAAAATCCACAAAACCCGCGGCCGGCGTAATGGCCACCAGTCCAGCCACGGCCCCTGTTAGCGTCCCAAATAAAGTTGGCTTACCCGTTAACACCCACTCCAAAACTGCCCAGCTAACCATGGCGGTCGCAGCGGCGGTATTAGTTGTTATAAAAGCATTGACCGCGACCGCGTTACAGGCCAAGGCTGAACCCGCGTTAAACCCAAACCAACCAAACCATAGCAAGGCGGCACCCAACACAACCAAGGGTATATTATGCAAACTAGGATGTGAGATGCCGATGCGCCTTCCTAAATATAAGGCGCTGACAAGCCCGGCCACGCCGCAATTGATTTCCACCACAGTACCGCCGGCAAAATCCAAAATACCCCAGCCGCGGAAAAGCCCTCCAACTCCCCAAGCCATGTGCGCGATAGGACAATACACAAGCGTCAGCCATAAGACTGTAAAAATTAAAAACGCGGAGAATTTGACACGCTCGGCATAGGAACCGACGATAATCGCGGGAGTGATGACCGCGAACATGCATTGAAAGATCATAAACGCGGCATGAGGAATCGTGGAGGCGTAATTGGGATTAGGGGCCGCTCCGACACCTTTTAACATCACATAGTCCATACCGCCCAAAAACCAACTGCCCCGGCTAAACGCTAAACTATACCCATAAATTCCCCACAGAAGGCTTATTAAACCCAAACAAGCCATGCACTGCATTAAAATACCTAGAATATTCTTTCTGCGCACCATCCCGCCGTAGAAAAACCCCAACGCCGGAGTCATTAATAGCACCAATGCCGCGGATACCAGCACCCATGCCGTATCCCCTGAATTAATTACGTTTGTTTCCATAAGCCTCCCTCTTTGGATAATCAAGTTTAAGCGATGAAGACAAAAAAACCCAGCTTTCATATTCATCAATCCATATGAAAACTGGGCCTCATCGCCCTTGAAGTTTAAGAAGACGTCATTGCCTTCTTGAAATTATTTTAACTGCCATTAAATCTGGAACAAAAAATTTAAGAAAATAATATATACGATAATCTTGAAAAATGTAACAAAAATTATTCTAAGATTCCGTTCTTACAAACTTGAGCGAATTTCTTGGCGCTTTCCCGGAGGGTCCTTTGAAAGGTTAAATAATTAACATCTACAATCCCGAATCTCGGGCCATAACCATTGTGCCATTCAAAATTATCTAATAAGGACCAATACAAATAACCCCTCACATCAACACCCTGTTTTATAGCCAACGCAATATTCTTTAAATGATCATGGATAAATTGCCAACGCTGACCATCATCCGACGCGCAAATGCCATTTTCCGTGATAAACACAGGAAGATTGTATTTCTTCAGTTTTAAAAGTACTTGCTGTAACCCTTGTGGATAAATGTCCCATCCTAAGAAATTCTTTTCTAAAGGCCGGTGGTTGTCCTGGCACGTGTCCCATAAAAGGCTTCCCAATGACCAATTCTTGGCCTCTACCAAATGCCGTGAATAATAATTAAGTCCAATAAAATCCATGGTTTTACTGCGCCTAAGACCATCCAGCACCCAATAGTTATATACTTGGTCCCTTAAATAAACCGCAAGACGATTCTTAAAGTTGTCCTGACACGCGACGATGGCCGGCATATGATGGGAAATACCAACAGCGGGTTTGGATAAATGATGTTCTTCATAAATCTTATGGATACGTCTATATGCCTTAATATGGGCCTGGATTTGATGGTCTTGGACTTTCTTAGCCCTTAGGAATGATTTGACCTGCGGCGGCCAGGTCCCAAAAATATAAGCGTGGGAGGAATAAATCGTCGGTTCGTTGATGGTGATCCAATAGCGGACATGTTGGGCTAAAACGCCCACTACAACTTCACAATAACGCGTGAAAAACTCCGCGGTACGCCTGCTTTCCCACCCTCCTAATTGGCTAAACCAAATTGGATTTGTAAAATGATGCAGCGTCACCATAGGCTCAATGCCGCGCGCCTTTAACGCCACAATAACATCCACATAATGCTTTAATTCTTTATCAGAGAATTCCCCTTGGCGAGGTTCAATGCGGGCCCACTCAATAGAAAGACGATGGGCATTATGATTTAAACTTTTGGCTATATCAAAATCCCCTTCATACAGTTCATAGTGCCGACAAGCCAGTCCCGATTGTTCTTTACCCTGCGCAATCTCCCACGGCCACCAATCGGAATTGATATTATTCCCTTCAACTTGATACGATGAAGTCGCCGCGCCCCAAAGAAAGTTTTTTGGAAATTGAAGCATGGGAAAAATTATATCACTGTAAAAACAATTCCTTTGGAAAATATGTTAAATTAATGCAATGAATACACTCATAAACCTGATCAAGAAGACCTACCGCATGGCCGGCCCTCAAGGGGGCAAGGTGGTCATGCATAATGTTGCTTCCCTATCATGGCTGCAGGCCATTACCTATGTCTTGCCGATTATTATCCTTCCCTTTCTCTTTAGGCAGCTGGGGCCGGAAAAATTTGGGCTTATTGCCTTCGCGCAAGCTTTCGTCCAATATTTTATGATCTTGATTGATTATGGGTTCAATGTAACAGCGACGAAAGAAATCTCCCTGGCCCAAGACAAACATGACAAAATCTGTAAAGTTTTCTATGGGGTCATGACCACTAAATTAATCCTGGCAATGGTAAGTTTGTTAATCCTAGTTACTATTGTGTATTTTGTCCCTAAATTTAAGGCCGATGGGCTTGTATACGTGCTCAGTTTCGGGGCTGTCATTGGCAATGTTCTGTTTCCCCTTTGGTTCTTTCAAGGGACAGAAAAAATGAAATACATCGCGAATTTGAACATCATCGGCGGTTTTGTTTACGCGCTATTTATTTTTTCATTTATCAAAGGGCCGTCTGATTATTTGGCCGTACCCATCATTACCTCTGGCGTATCCCTCATGACGGGCGTCTTAGGGCAATATTTTGTATGTAAAGAATTTAACGTGCCCTTTCGTTTCGCGGGATTAAAAGATATTAGAGAACAGTTAATTAACGGCTGGAATGTTTTTATTTCCGTCGTTGCTATTAATGCCTACACCACCACGCGCGTTTTTGCCGTAGGCCTTTTAACGAATAATTCCCTTACAGGATTTTACTCAATTGCCGAGAAAATCGCTAACGCGGTCCAAACATTCCCTTTATATTCCTTCTCCCAAGCGATTTTCCCACGCTTAAGTAAAATATTTAAAAGCAATAAGGCCAAAGCCTATAAAATCATGCAGCAAATACAACTGATCACTATTATTGTTTCTTTAATCTGCCTGCCTATAGTTTTTATATTGTCCCCCTTGATCGTCAAGATTGTGTGTGGCGGCAATTTCCCGGAAACAATTCTCTCCTTAAGGCTTTTGATCATCTCGGTACTTTTTATTGGTTCCAACGCTTTTCGGGTCCAATTCTTGCTTGTGTCCGGTCAGACCAAGGCGTATTCTAGAATCCATATCACCATGGCGGTCTTTGGATTGCCTTTGCTGATTATATTAATCCATTATTTTTCTTATGTCGGCGCTGCCCTGGCAACAGTCATTATCGAGGGAGGAATTTTTACCTTGACCTATGTAACAATTAAAAAACTTAAATTTTCCTCCCACAAACCTCGACAAAAAGATAATATAATTCTTAATTAGCAATTGCGGCAGATAATGTTATGAAAAATAAAATTCTGGGACTCCTAGTAATCCTCTTGTGTAGTTCAATATCGATTTGCGCGAAAGAAAAACCTTCCAACGCCGATGATGTCATCACAAAAATGAAAATAGAACTTAACTTGACTGATGAACAAGCCCTATTAATCAAGCCCATCATTGAGGAAAGCATCCTTAAACGCCAAAAATTCATGCACAGCACAGAGGCTGAGCCCATCACTAATAAAGCCTTGGTCAAATCTACTTTGCTTAAATTTAGAAAAGAAGAAAACCAGGAATTAAGTAAAGTTCTTACCCAACAACAAATGGATAAACGCATTGAAAAGCAAAATTTAAGAGACAGTTTAAACAGAGATCAAATATTTACAACCGAAAACCAGGACGAAGGTGTTGTAATGACCCCCCAAGGCGGGTCCATGCAATTTTAAGGAGAGTATTGACTTATGATTAAAAATATCCTTTTGGCGGAAGACGATCGGGGCACAGCACTTTTAGTTAAAACTCAATTGGAGGCCAAAGGCTATTGGGTACATACGGCTGCCAATGGCATAGAGGCCCTTAAAGTTTTGTCCGCCAAACACATTGATCTTATTATCACGGATGTGGTCATGCCTCAAATGGATGGAGTAGATCTCTATCAAGCCGTTAAAGAAAAACCCCAGACCGCGGATATCCCTATCATTATTGTGACCGATAAGGCCATATTCAAAGAATCTTTTAAGAGTTTAGGCGTCTCAAACTTTGTCGAGAAAACAACCGACATCAAGAACTTATTAGACAAAATCATATCTATTGAGAGTTCTGCTGACCAAGCAAAAAAGTACCCGAAAATTCTTATAAGCGGTAGTCATAGCCATGTTGTGGAACAAATGGTCAACGCTTTAAAGGGCATGAAATACCTCGCGATTACAGCACGCGGCTCCAGCGAACTTATGTCTAAGGCCCTTGAGATGACCCCACATGCCATTGTGTTAGATGTATTATTTCAGGATAATGTTTCAACCCCTGAATTAATCCGCTCATTGCGTTGTTTTAATTATTTAAAAAAAGCTAAGATTATAACCTATGCCTATTTCCCGGAAGAACTTGGGATGGGTGTGGATGCCATAAAATCAGTGGAAGAAATGATGGATATATGCACTCAGGCGGGCGCGGATCAATACATCGGTCGTTTCAATCAAAGCTTCTTCTTAGAAAGGCTGGCGGCATTAGGGATTTAAATCCAAAGCTCTTTTCCCCTATCATTGAACACCTAATAATTCATTAATAGTAGTACTTAGCTCTTGAACATCGGCGTACTGAATAAAGCAGTCAATGCCTTCTTTTTTACTAATTCTATCAATGATAATTGTTTTCTCGGCTTGACGTTCTGAATATAAAATATATTTAATATGTCGCGTCTTGATCATTCTCTTTAATTGCAAAATGACCATATCTCCGGCAATATCCGTCAAGGCAAGCTTAATGAGCGCCGCGTCAGGCGGATTGACATAAATACGTTCTATGGCTTCTGTGCCGTTGCTGGCAGAACTGACGATGTAGCCCATTCTAAGAAACTCAGCGCTGATGTTCTTAAGAATGTCTGGATCACTTTCAGCAATACAAATTCTAGGCGGCCGTTCAGAGCCTCCAGCTACTTTAATTTTCTTGATGATGCCGTATTTCTTATTGACGATAGAATCTATTTCATCTAATAACTCGTCGACTTCAAAAGGTTTAGACATAAATCCATCAATATTAAATTCCTTGAATAATTTGGTCATATTAGCCCGGGCGGAAAGGACGAAAACAGGAAATTTGGGTTGATTTTGGTTATCACAAATTCTTTGATAGAACTCCAACCCTCCCATTTTAGGCATGTTTAAATCTAAAATGATCAAATGGGGCTTTATCGTATTTAACTTGGCCAGACCCTCAAGGCCGTTGTTAGCTGTCTCGACGGTGTATCCTTTAGATTTCAAAGCAATCTTCATTAATTGCTGCAAATCAATTTCATCATCAATCACTAATATTGTTTTTTGAGAATTATTATTGCTCATAACGTTTTGCTCTGCGCCGGAATAGGAAGGGTGAAATTAAACGTAGTCTCTTTTTCTAATATAGATTCGACCCATATTTCTCCACCATGTCGGGTGATGATCTCTTTACAAATGGCCAACCCCAACCCGGTGCCGCCTTCTTCATTTTCATGCGCCGACTCTATTTGATGAAATTTCTGAAAGAGCTTTGGCAATTCTTCCTGGGCAATCCCTTTTCCGGTATCGATAATTTTAATAAGGATAAAATTCTCTCTGAATTTATTCAAAGTCTTGATGGTAATACCGCCTTGTTTGGTAAACTTGATCGCATTGCCAACGAGATTATTCAACACTTGAATAATGCGGTCGCTATCGAAGGACACATAGGGCAATTGGGCGTCCAAACTTGTTTTAAGATATAACCCTCTGCTGCGCGCAACATCCTTTTGAGCTTCCACAACCTCAAGAATGGAGCGGTGAATATCGTTGGTCATAAAATTCATTTGCAGTTTGCCTGATTCCATCTTGGTCAAGTCTAAGATATCATCAATCAAACGCTTTAAGCGATCCACGTTTCTTTTGGCCCGGCCAAGCACTTCTTCCTGGTCGCTGTTAATGGCGCCGAGTGTTTTCTTATAGACCAAATCAATGGCGGTTTTTATAGATGCCAGCGGAGTACGTAATTCATGGGAAACCGTTGAGGTAAACTCCCTTTGCATTTCGTACATCTCTTTTAGCCTTTGGTTGGTCAACTCCGCTCTGATGGTTAAATCGTAATGTTCAATGGCCCTGCGGATAGTGGAAAGAAGCTCCGCGTTTTTCCAAGGCTTACTGATAAACCTGTAGACTTCCCCCATATTAATAGCTTCTTCCGCCGATGAGAAATCCGTGTTCGTGGCAAAAAGAATTCTGACAATATCGGGATAATACATTTTGACGTCTTGTAAAAACTTAACCCCTTGGATCTCGGCCATACGCTGGTCACTGACGACGACTTTTATCTTTTCTTTGCGAAGGACTTCCATGGCCTTATGTAGATTAGTGGTCGTAAAAACCTCGTATGGCTCCTGGGCAAACAACCGCAGGATATCATTAAGCACACTATCTTCATCATCTAGAAATAAAACTTGGATTTCTTTGGCCATTAGAGTTTTCCCTTAATAAAATAGTCGGTAAGATGAATCCGATAAAAAAAGACTTTTAGATTATTTCGCATATTTCTTAACAATAGCCAGTAATCGTTCAATTTCATAAGGTTTCCCGAGCGTCGGATAATTCACTCCTCCCGCGGCGATCCCTTCTTCTTCCAACCCTTGTTCTTCGCCGGTTACTAAGGCCGTTAAAAAAACAACAGGGACGTTTTTAAATTGAGGGTCCGATTTAAATGAAGCGATAAGTTCAGGACCACTTAAACCCGGCAACATAATATCCATAAGAATCAAATTTGGTTTATATTGGCTGGCAAACGCAATTCCTTTGGCGCCATCATTAAATTCAGCGACGTCATATCCATTCTTTGTAAGGACTCGCTTGGTCAATTGGCATAAATCTTGGTCGTCATCAATAAGTAATATTTTCAAGGATCCCTCTTTCTTTTTTCTTGAATTATAGCATACGGATTTTTTAAAATTATAATTAACATAAATTTTACGATAACAAAATTTGGATTGTCTTGTTAAATCGCATCAGCTTTTTACCAAACTCTGTATTATCATCAAGCTCTGTTCTAGGCATATCAAACGTAAATTCCCACGCCCAGGGTCTCTTGTCATACTAAAGGCTATTGTTTCATACTTTTCAATTGACGGTAAATCACATTAATCAAAAATGCCGCTTTGTTTCTAGGTTGATACTTTAAATCCCAGGTCCGAAGCGCATAGAAAAGAGCGTCTTGAAGATTGCCTTTGACATATGCCTGTCTTGATTGCTCCATCATATCCTCTGATTCTTTCTCTGTGGAACCCAACAAAAGATACGCATCGAGATATTTAGACTTGTCAATATGGCTGACTCTAAAGGGATACTCTGAAAAGTCAGTCTTATAAACTAAGAAAATATAAAAAGGAGATAACGACAAAAGCTCATCGGCAAAAATACGTTTCTTAAAGTTTCTGATGCCATAACCATCCGTCTCTGAAGCAATGACCCCCTCTGAAAAGAAATAATAACTTTTGGGATATAACTGCAACAATTCATCGTCTAATTTGTGATAACTAAATGAATTGCCGTTAAACAAACCTTGCTCTTGATTAAAATAGAGATTTATATCTTCAGTTTTGGTCGTAATAATGTTCCCTTTAGGATAATCCTTATGCAGCTGGAGATTGATGTTACGGATATCCTGCGAAAGGTCCCATAATTTCTGACGATAAGGAAAAATCTGGGCGATATAAAACAAACCAAAGGCAATAATAAATACTAAGGCAAGGGGCTTTACAATTTTATGCGCTTTACTTAGGTTTAAATAAAGTAAAAAGAATCCACAGCTAAACAAACCCAATCCCGGAACAAGATAATGAAAAGAAAAATATTTGGCAGTTGCGGCACATTGCAATAAGAACCCCACCGAAACGGCCCACAGATAAATCAACGACCGGTTGTTCTTTGTTCTAAAGATAGCCACAGCGCTTCCTAACAGCAACAAAATAGCCAGCCCTATAAAAAACCAATATGCTTCTATTAAATATTTAACATATCTTAAATACATCGACCAATCGATAAAACCTTCTCCTCCCCATCCATATCTAGAGGTATGCGACATCATCAACTCAATCCATCCCCACATTTTATGGTACTGCTTAATGATTGGTAACGTCCAAAAAACGAATGATACTGAGACGATCATGATAAATAAAGCCTTCCTTCGCCACGCAACGGCAATCAAAGCCGCCACAAAGACAGGGAAGAAATTTAATTTAATGGCCAATCCCAACCCACAGCTAATGCCTAACAATAAAACGTTCCTCAACTCTTTTGGAGATCCCTTTGAAAAGTACAATTTAAGGAAGAATAAATTAAAAATATTCATAATGCTAATGAACAAAGGTTCTGGGCTGACATTAGCCACGATGGGCAAAACACAATAGCCATTAGCGTTAAAAGATGGCATGACAAGAAAGATTAAAGAAGGCAACTGCGTCAAGAGCGCGGCCACTTTATCATTGGTCTTGTGATAAACATACCCCGCTAAGAGAATGGATGTTACAAAAGAGCTAAACAATAAAAAGAAATAAACAGCATATAAATAAAACTCAGGATTAAGCAGCCCTTGGGTAAGAACATCATGGGCAGAGCGTCCTATATTAAACACCCAAATAATCAGATAGATAAGAACTTGAAGAGGGGTCCCCGGATGGTCAACATTTGTTGGGGGAAGCCCTTTAATCATATGGAGGCCGTTAAAATAATAAATATAACAGGGGTCTGAATATTGCCAAAAAGCCCCTGAGGCCCTCCGTAATATCAAAGATGAAATGGCTACAATACTTGGAATAATTAAAACAAATACATACGGATACATAAAACGAATACATCTCCTTAAGAAGATTAATAGGGGATAATATTACGCCTTGGTTAACGACTGGTCAAAATCTATTTTGTTTACTTGTTATCCCAGATGGATCGACATAAAATGACCCAATGGACAAGACGCCTGTAAAGCTCGGAGAAATTTTAATCAAAGAAAACATGCTGACCCAAGAGCAACTTGATATCGCTTTGGAAATCCAAAGAAAAGAAGGCGGCCTCATTGGTGGGATATTAGTTAAACATGGCTTCATCAAAAGCGAAGCCATCATCAATGTTTTTGTGCAATATTTAGATCATCTGTATGTTGAACATAAACTTTCGTTAAAATCTAAAATACTATTTATCGCTATTTCAGCGTTCTTTGCTTTAACCCTACTCTATTATCTTGATAACCAACCTCTTCTTAAGAATATCAATCATAAACTTTATAGTTGGCTGCTTAATGTGGAATATACCTTCCGGGGACCTCCGGCAGCTATCAGGGATGTCGTCATTGTTGCTATCGACAATGAAACAGTGTCTAACATGCCTTATCGTTGGCCCTATCCGCGTTCCAATTTTGCCACGGTCATTGAAAACCTTAAAAAAGCCAAACCCCGCGTCATTGGCATTGACTTTGCCTATTTAGGAAAATCCACCCCTCCAGATGACATTCTTCTTAATAAGGCGTTTAACTGGCCCCATTTAATTCTTGCCTCATCTATCAACGAAGATGGCCGCTTAAATGCTTCTTATTTTTCAAACAACACAAATACCTACGGCATAGTGACAAAACTCCAAGACGACGATGGGATCATCCGCAGGGATTTGATTTATTTAATCAATAAAGAAAAACCTAAAGAAGCATTTTTATCTTGGGAGATGCAAGTCCTTAAAGCCGTCAAAGCTATTGACGTTCATTCCATGGCGGACGCAGGCGAAAGAATCTCGTTTAAAAACAATGACAATGAACAATGGTCCGTGCCTGTAGATAAGGCTGCTAAATCATTTTTGATTCATTTTCGCAGCCACACTAAAGATTTTCAAAGGATCTCTTTCTACAATGTTTTTAATGGCGATTTCGACCCTAACCTCATCAAGGACAAGATCGTTTTGATAGGAGTGCTGCCCGCCCTTTTTCAAGACATACAAAACACCTCCGTGGGATTCTTGCCAGGGGTTATTCTTAATGCCAACGCCTTTCTGACTCTCTATACCCATGAATTCCTCAAAGAGGTGCCTTTATTGCCTGAGAAAATCATCATAATAATTGCAGTGATCTTAACTTCTCTTTCTATGTTTAGCTTAAAAAAGAGAACTTCCCTCTTAATCTTAATACAAATTACTGTCTTTTTTCTGATTAGTTATGTGTCCTTAATTTCAGGATATGTCCTTAACTACCTTGATTTGCCCTGCGCCATAATCCTTTGTCCCTTTTTATCAAAAAAAATATTAAGTAAATTGAAATTTCTTTAGTATCAATGATAAAATAAATAAAATTATGCAAAAATATCCGCTTTTAAATATTAGTTTTCTTCTATTGACAATTTGCATTCTGACCGCTTGTTCTCACAAAAACCCTATCTGTATAACACGTAGTTCAACAGCCATTGGCGTAGACGATAAATTGATGCCCATCAACGAAACTGCCAGCTTCCCCGCTGGCACCAGGAAAGTATTTTGCTGGTTTCAATGGCAAGCTGCCGCCATTAACACAACCATTACCGCTAAATGGTTTTTTGTCTCTGACAATATCCATATTCTCGATTATAGCTTTGAAATCCCACGACAAGAAGGCTCTGGCAGCGTCTCACTTGTTATGCCCGATGATAAGATTCTCCCAAGCGGTCAATATAAAATAGACCTTACCCTCGGCAATCAAATCTTAAGATCTACAAAGTTTACAATCAATTAACTCTCCATTATTTCTCTTGATCCTGCGAAGATGTTGTCCTCTTCATCTTTATTTTCGTATTGACAAATGGCCTCTCGACACCCAAAGGCAGCCCCATTCCATAAGTCGGGACTATCTCCTTACCATTAGGGAACATCACTTCAATCTTTGCTCCTGCAGGTATTTCTTTAATGGATAAAGGCATGACGCCAGGTAAAACAACCTGCGCACGGGCTTGAAGAAGCTCTTTTGATACTTTCGACTCCTTACTGCCTACTCCAAAGAAATTCTGGGATACAACCACCTTAGGAAGGTTCGCAGTGGTCTTTACATGATTAAACATCGCAGGCACAACCTCCGCGGAAGATCTTACCCCCTCAAACTTCTTAATGGGCTCAGGCATGTGAATAAAGGAGGCAACACCATCAAAATTTCTAACCGTAAGTGACTTTTTAAATTCACTAAATCCTTTGATGCCTATAAAATCCCTCTTTTGAGATATCTTAACATCACCGTGTACGCCCATAAAATTCTTAGATTTTATACGTACCTGCATCTTGACCTCACCCTTGACATCTGCAAAATCAACCCTATGTACGGGGCCTCTGTTGATTGCCATCACCTCTGTCGCATCCCTAGATATTATAGGCATTACTTCAGGAGCAAAGTGTGCGATGCCCGTAAACATAGGCAAAGGTAACGACATCTGCGATACCATACCTGTAAAGGGTATCGGAGCAAATTGAAACGCCGCCGGGTTCAAACTCGGCCCCATAAAGCCAACAGGCATCATCGTGGGCATTGGTAAATGAGGCACAGGCATTGATGGCATAACAGAACCGGCTTGTACTGATACTGATGGGGAAGCCTGCATCAATCGCGGCAGCTGCGGCGTAAAATTTTCAATGGATGATGATGAAGGCCCAGAGGACAACCCTGGCCCCGTAGAAGGATTAAACAAAGGACGCATCTCTTGTGTCAATCTAGAACGGATTTGTTCCTGGCCGAAATTCTTATTTAAATCACCATTTGTAAAAACAAACCCAGGAATATTGCCAACAAAAACTATCTTTCCTGAATCCTCTAACGCAATGGAGACCTCATCTTTTATGCCCTGCGCGTGCATAGAAGCGACCCCTTCGATTTGAATCTGAATTGGCTTAGATAAGGTCCCGATATATCCTCCTACCCATATACTCGGATTGACCCCCTGAATCAAACCTCTTTTATTGGTCATTAAATTACCTGCTATGGTTATAAGCGATGAACCAACATCAAAAGTCCCATCGAGGATAAAATTTCCTGAAGCATTCAATGAATAATTATTGGTCGTAAGCTTAGCGCCTTGATTGATCGTCACATCAATAATATCGGCTGGGACTGAAAGGAACGGTTGATACGGTGCGCTGGCATTAATCACAACGCTGTTTTCATTGTCAGGAACTAGGTTGTTGTCCCAATTATTGGGATTGTTCCAATCACCAGAGACAGTCCCTAACCAAATAAACGACCTTGAAAATATAATAAAATTGTTGGATGTACCAGATATCCCCAGAGAAGAGACGCTGGCAATCAAGGTATACGTAAGGCCTTGTTTATCAATACTTAGATCACTAAAGGATACAACACCATGATTGGACGTTTGCATGGCCGTTCCGCTTAAGATCCCGCCGGATGGATTAGAACCAATGGCTATCCTCACCTGGCTTGAGCTGTCATTAGTGCATAGATTATAGTAAGGATCATACAAGCTCACGATAATTGGTGTCATGGAATGGTTAATGATTTTCCCCTGCAGGGTATCGGTTGGCTGTTGCGTAAATTCTAACTGACTGGCCACGGCAGGATTGACGGAAGAAATATTGGTCGTGATAAATATTCCGGTTGCTACGTCGGTCAATCTCAAAGAAGACGACTCTAAGGCTCGATATAAACTTAATACATTACCTAAATTAAAAATTCCTGTACTTAAATCAAGCGTAGCATTGTATCCCGCACCCGTTATATCATGCCCCAAATATGTTGGAACGCTCACATTATCAGGAGCTATCGTCGCAGTCGTTTTGAAATTCACAGTTTCTGAATTACTTAATGGTTTAATATTATCATAAATATCGTAGGCTGTAATTGTCGATCCAGAACCAAAAGCGCCTCCAGCAGTCACAACCGTCGGCATCCCACTCCAGATTAAATGATCCAAAGAGGCGGAATTGACCGTTGTGATCGTTATCATCGTGGTTTTACCCGTCGCGGAATCTGTAAAGGTTATCGTGGGGGATTCTCCTGCTTTAAACAGTTTAAACACATCACCCAAATTAAAAATACCCGTGCTTAAATCTATCGTCGTGCTATATCCGGAGCCTCTAAAGTCCACGTTAGAATAACTTGGAATACTTGTTCCATCTGGAGCTATATTAGCTGTGGTTCTAAAATTGACGGATTCGCTAGCACTCAGAGGTCTAATGTTGTCATAAAGATCATACGCCTTAATCGTTGAACCCGATCCAAAGGCCGTCCCAGCTGTGACCGTGGCAGGAGCCCCTGTCCATGTTAAATGATCAAAACTCGTCGGATCAACCGTTGTGATACTTACTGTAATCGACTTTCCTGTACTGACATCCGTGAAGGTTATCGTTGGCGTTTCTCCGGCCTTATACAACGTAAACACATTACCCAGTGTAATACTGCCTGAGCTTAAATTAAGGGAGGTATTGTATCCTGCCCCTCTTATATCATGCCCCGAATAAGTGGGATAACTGCTGTTGTTCGGCGCAATCATTGCCGTGGTTGAGAAATTTACGGACTGCGAACTATTTAATGGCTTTACGTTATCGTAGATATCGTAAGCCGAAATAACTGAACCAGAACCAAAGCTCACTCCAGCTGTCAGCGACGTTGGCATCCCAGTCCAGGTTAAATGGTCTAAAGACGAAGGGGTAACCGCGCTAATGGTGATCATTGCCGTTTTACCTGTCCCTATATCCGTCACCGTAATCGTTGGAGTCTCGGTTGCTTTATATAATTTCAATACATCACCTAGATTGAACGTACCTGTACTTAAATCTATCGTCGTGTTATATCCAGATCCTCTGATGTCATGATTAGAATAACTGGGAGTACTTGTGCCATCTGGAGCCATATTGGCCGTCGTACTTAAATTAACCGACTCCAACGCGCTTAAAGGTTTAATATTGTCATAAATATCATAGGCTTTAATCGCTGAACCAGATCCAAAAGCCGCTCCCGCTGTGACGCTGGCAGGTGCCCCCGTCCATGTTAAATGATCAAAACTCGCTGGGTTAACCGTTGTGATACTCACTGGAATTGAAACCCCCGTACCCATATCCGTAAAGGTAATCGTCAGAGACTCTCCCGCGTGATACAAGGTCAATATATTGCCTAAGGTAATGCTGCCGGAACTTAAATTAAGCGTCGTGTTATACCCTGTTGCTCTGATATCATGCCCTAAATACGTCGGAACACTAAAACCATCTGGAGCTATAGTCGCAGTGGAAGAGAAATTTACGGATTCAGGATTACTCAATGGTTTGATATTGTCATAAAGGTCATAGGCCGTGATTATTGAACCAGCACCAAAGGCCGTCCCGGCAGTGACGCTGCCCGGTATGCCGCTCCAAGTTAAATGGTTCAAAGCCCCTGAGTTAACGGTTGAAATAGATATGACCGCCGTCTTACCAGTCCCAATATCTTTTACTGTAATGGTTGGCGTTTCGCTTGTCTTATACAATTTCAAGACATCCCCTAAATTAAAGATTCCTGTACTTAAATCTATCGTCGTATCATACCCAGAAGCTCGAATGTCGTGGTTAGAATACGTAGGAATGCTTGTACCATCTGGAGCAATAGAGGCCGTGGTACTAAAATTAACCGATTCTAACGCGCTTAATGGTTTAATATTGTCATAAATATCATAGGCTTTAATCGCTGAACCGGATCCAAAAGCCACCCCCGCCGTGACTGTTCCCGGTGCTGACGTCCATGTTAAATGATCAAAACTCGTCGGATTAACTGTTGTGATCGTTTCTACCGTATTTTTTCCTGTAGGTATATCCGTAAATGTTATCGTCGGAGATTCTCCGGCCTTATATAAGGTAAAGACATCTCCTAGATTCACGATACCTGTACTTAAATCCAACATGGCATTGTACCCTGTCCCTCTCATATCATGTCCTAAATACGTTGGTACGCTTGTATTATCAGGAGCCACACTGGCACTTGTTTTAAAATTAACAGACTCAGGATTACTCAACGGCCTTATATTGTCATAATTATCAAGAGCAGTGACGGTAGAAGTCCCAAAAAGAACACCAGCACTCACCGTAGCCGGCATACCACTCCAGACGAGGTGATACAAACTACCTGGATTAACCGTGGAAATATTTACTGCCACCGTTTTTGTGCTTCCATTGTCGGTAAAGGTAATTGTTGGAGTTTCACCGGCATGATAGAAAATAAACACATTGCTCAAGGTAATGCTGCCTGTACTTAAATCAAACGTCGTGGTATATCCCCCCCCTCTTATATCATGCCCTAAATAAGTCGGTATGCTTATATTATCGGGTGCTCTCGTGGCGTTCGTCGCGAAATTAACAGATTCAGGATTACTTAACGCAACCGTATTGTCATAAAGATCCTGCGCCGTTATCACTGAGCCCGCCCCAAACGCAGTACCCGCTGTAATCGTTGTGGGTAGACCTGTCCAAGAAAGATGATCAAAGCTCGAGGGATTGACAGTAATACTACTGGTTGTGAACGTCCTTCCTGTACTATTATCTGTAAAGGTAATCGTCGGTGCTTCTGTCGCGCGGTATAAAACAAACACATCTGTTAAGGTAATGCTCCCCGTACTTAGATCAAGGGTCGTGGTATACCCTGGAGTTCTTATGTCCTGTCCCAAATAAGAAGGTTTACTGATAGTATCCAAGGCAATCGACGCTGTGGTTGTAAATTTAACAGACTCAGAACTGCTTAAAGGCTTAAGGTTATCATAAATATCATAGGTGGTAATGACCGAACCAGACCCAAAGGCCACGCCCGCGCTCACAGTTACTGGCATTCCGCTCCAGGTTAAATGATCAAGAGAAGCAGGGTTAACGGTTGAAATATTGACCGTCACTGTCTTACCTGTCCCCACATCCGTAAAGGTAATCGAAGGAGTTTCTCCCGCCTTATAAAGTCTTAAAACATTACCTAAATTAATAACTCCGGTACTAAAATCAACCGTGGCGGTGTATCCCCCTGCTCTAATATCGTGTCCAGAGTATGTCGGCACACTGATACCATCGGGGGCCACATGAGCATTGGTGGCAAAATTAATAGAATCTGTGGCACTTAAAGGAGTAATGTTATTATAAAGATCATACGCCGTGAGGGTGGATCCTAAACCAAATGCCGTTCCCGCAGTAACCGTTGCTGGCATCCCTACCCACGTTAAATGATCAAAGCTGGCCAGGTTAACCGTTATACTGCCCGTTGAAACGGTCTTTCCTGAATTGGTGGCCGTAAAGGTTATCGTCGGTGTTTCTCCGGCATGATACAAGATAAACACATTTCCAAGAGTAAAACTACCTGTACTTAAATCAACCGTAGTGCTATACCCAGAACTTCTCATATCATTGCCTGAATAAGAGGGCATGCTGATATTATCCGGCGCTATCGTGGCTGTAGTGGCAAAATTAATGGGCTCGGGATTGCTTAATGGTTTAACATTACCATAAAGATCATAGGCGCTAATCGTCGATCCGGAACCAAAACTTGTTCCCGCAACAATTGAGGATATCATTCCCGTCCACAAGAAGTGATCCAAAGCAGCAGGATTAACAGTTATCGAATTGGTGACTCCCGTCTTTGTAGAATCTGTAATGGTTATCGTCGGCGTTTCAGAAGATTTATACAACATAATGCTTGAGGTGGTAAAGACACCCGTGGAAAGATTGACGGATGTCGTTACCCCGGCGTTTCTTAAATCAGATCCATTGTAAGTGGGATAACTGATCCCATCCGGCGCTATCGTCGCTGTGGTGGTAAAGGTCACCGACTCTGTGGCACTTAAAGGCTTGGTGTTCCCATACACGTCCTTGGCGGTGATACTGACCGTAAAGCCAGTGCCTGCTGTTTGGAACCCAACCGCAGCCCAAGTAAAATGATCGAGAGCAGCTGAATTGACGGTAATGGCATTTGTCGTTCCCGTTTTCCCTGAATCCGTGATTGTTATCGTCGGCGTTTCAGAAGACCTATAAAGTACAATGCTCGAAGTTGTAAAGATACCGCTTGAGAGGTCAACAGAGGTTGTAACCCCAGCATTCCTCAAGTCAGAACCATTATACGTTGGATAACTGCTCGCGTCTGGCGCTATCGTCGCTGTCGTTGTAAATGTTACCGACTCTGTGGTGCTCAATGGCTTGGTGTTGCCATACACGTCCTTAGACGTAATGCTTACTGTAAAGCCGCTGCCTGCCGTCTTAGTCCCAACAGCCGCCCAAGTGAAATGATCCAAGCCGGCTGGATTGACTGTTATGGCATTAGTCACACCCGTCTTGCCTGAATCCGTAATCGTGATCGTCGGAGTTTCCGCGGAATTATAAAGAACGATCCCTGAAGTCGTAAAAGTACCTGTTGAAAGATTGACTGTCGCTACAACCCCACCACCTCTTAAATCAAAACCGTTATAGGTGGGATAATAACCACCTCCCGCGGGGGCGATGGTCGCGGTGGTTGTAAAGGTTACGGACTCTGTGCCGCTTAATGTTCGTACATTACTATACATATCCTTGGCGGTAATACTGACCGTAAATCCACTGCCCGCTGTTTGTGCCCCGACTGCGTTCCAAGTAAAATGATCTAGGATTGCCGCATTGACTGTAATAGCGTTAGTCGTCCCTGTTTTGCCTGAATCCGTAATTGTTATCGTAGGTGTTTCGGAAGATCTATACAGCACAATGCTCGATGTGGTAAAGACACCCGTGGAAAGATTAACCGATGTCGTTACCCCAGCATTTCTTAAATCAGATCCATTGTAGGTGGGGTAACTGATCCCATCCGGGGCTATCGTTGCTGTCGATGTAAAGGTCACGGATTCTGTAGCACTTAAAGGCTTTGTATTGCCATACACGTCCTTAGCGGTAATGCTTACCGTAAAACCACTCCCAGCCGTCTGCGCCCCAACGGCTGCCCAGCTAAAGTGATCCAAGCCCGCGGGTGAAACCGTTATAGAAGCACTGGTGCCAGCCTTTCCTGAATCGGTAATGGTTATCGTCGGTGTTTGGCCAGAATTATAAAGAATAATATTTGATGTCGTAAAGCTTCCCGAGGATATATCCACATTATTAACAGCCGCTCCCGTGCCTCTTAAATCAGTTCCATTGTAGGTGGGATAATAGCTGCCTCCCGCTGGCGCAATCGTCGCGGTTGTTGTAAATACTAAATCTTCGCTGGAAGTAAGCGGCTTTGTATTCCCATACACGTCCTTAGCCGTAATCGTCACTGTAAAGGCGCTGCCGGCTGTTTGTCCGGCAATAGCCCCCCAAGTAAAGTGATCTAACACCGCCGGATTGACAGTAATCGCGTTGGTCACTCCAGTCTTGCCTGAATCTGTAATGGTTATCGTCGGTGTTTCAGATGATTTATACAGCACAATGCTAGATGTTGTAAAGACGCCGGTTGAAAGATCAACAGAGGTTGCGACCCCCGCATTTCTTAAATCAAACCCATTATAGCTCGGGAAGCTTATCCCATCTGGAGCAATTGTCGCGGTGGTGGTAAAGGTCACTGACTCTGTGCCACTTAAAGGTTTCGTGTTGCCATACACGTCCTTGGCGGTAATGCTTACCGTAAAGCCGCTTCCAGCCGTTTGCGCACCAACAGCCCCCCAGGTAAAGTGATCCAATCCTGCAGGTACGACGGTTATAGAAGCGCTTGCCCCCAATTTCCCGCTGTCGCTTATCGTCAGTGTCGGTGTCTCAGAGGATCTATAGAAGACAATGCTAGAGCTTGTAAAGACACCTGAGGATATATCCACATTATGAACAGTAACCCCTGCTCCTCTTAAATCAGAACCATTATAAGTAGGATAACTGCTGCCATCGGGCGCTATCGTCGCTGTAGTTGTAAATGTGACGGTTTCCGTTGAGGTCAATGGCTGGATATTCTTATAAAGGTCGCGGGCGGTAATGTTCACTGTAAAGCCACTGCCTGCCGTTTGTGTCCCAATCGCGGCCCAACTAAAATGATCAAAACCAGCAGGATTAACCGTGATCGAATTCGTCGTCCCGCTCTTACCAGAATCCGTAATAGTGATCGTAGGCGTTTCACCAGAATTATAAAGGACAATGCTTGAGCTCGTAAAGCTTCCCGTCGATAAATTGACTGTTGTTGTTACTCCAGAATTCCTTAAATCAGAACCATTATAGGTAGGATAACTAATCCCATCCGGCGCTATTGTGGCTGTGGTTGTAAAGGTCACAGATTCTGTCGTCGTCAAAGGCTGAATATTACTATACGCGTCCTTGGCGGTAATAATTTTTGCAAATCCCGTACCGGCTATCTGTGTTCCCACATTGGCCCAGGTAAAATGATCAAGTCCCGCGGGCGAAACGGTTATAGCGCTGCTTGTTCCCACCTTAGTTGCATCCGTAATCGTTAGACTAGGCGTCTCGCCGGAGTTGTAAAGCACAATGGTGGAGGTTGTGAAGCTTCCCGTTGATAAGTTGACCGTCGTCGTTACCCCCGCGTTTCTTAAGTCTGAACCATTATAGGTCGGATAATGACTGGCGTCGGGAGCTATCGTTGCTGTTGTAGTAAAGGTCACGGACTCCGTGGCACTTAAAGCTTGAGTATTGCCATACACGTCCTTGGCTGTAATGCTCACCGTAAATCCGCTGCCCGCGGTTTGTCCAGCGATGGCCCCCCAGGTAAAATGGTCAAGCCCGGCGGGATTAACTGTAATGGCATTGCTTGTCCCCACCTTGCCCGAATCCGTAATCGTCAACGTCGGTGTTTGGCTGGAGTTATAAAGGACGATGGTGGGTGTTGTAAAGATTCCGCTTGAGAAATCAACCGACGTTGTCACGCCTAAATTCCTTAAATCAGAACCGTTATAAGTCGGAGCATGAATGCCGTCGGGAGCTATGATCGCATTTGTGGTAAAGGTAATCGATTCCGTTCCGCTTAAGGCTTGGGTATTCCCATACACGTCCTTGGCCGTGATGCTTACCGTAAAGCCGCCACCTGCTGTCTGCGTTCCAACAGCGGCCCAGGTAAAATGATCCAACCCAGCAGGAGAAACGGTTATCGCATTACTCGTACCTGTTTTACCTGAATCAGTAATTGTTATCGTCGGTGTTTGGGCGGATTTATAGAGAACAATGCTAGAGGTAGTAAAGACCCCGCTTGAGAGATCAACGCTTGTAGTCACCCCAGAGCCTCTTAAGTCAGAGCCGTTATACGTGGGATAACTGCTCCCATCGGGCGCTATCGCCGCTGTCGTTGTAAAGACAACCAACTCTGTAGCGGACAGCGGCCGGATATTTTCATAAACGTCCTTAGCCGTAACATTCACTGTAAAGCCGCTACCCGCTGTCTGTGTCCCTATATTAGCCCAGGTAAAATGATCAAGGCTTGCAGGAGATACTGTAAAACCGTTACTGGTTCCTGTTTTTCCAGTGTAGGATAATGTTAATGTATTGCCAGCTTGAGCATTATAAAAGGTTAAGAGATTCGAGCCTAAGGTAGTCACACCACTGCTAAAGGTCAAACTTTCCGAATGTCCCGCTCCGTCAATATGGTCAGAGCTATAGCTGGGATGTGACGAAGTATCAGGGGCGATGCTGGCATTGGTTGAAAGAGTTACAGTGAGTGCCCCATTAAGCGCGGCATTATTCAAATACACGTCATAGCCTGTAATCGTCACTCCATTGCCAAAACTTGTTCCTGCCGTCTGTGGTGTGGCAATAGTGCTCCAAGTGAAATGATCTAAAGACGCTGGGTTGACGATAAAATTATTCGACGTCCCACTCTTGCCCCCATAACTCAAGGTGATATGATTCCCCCCTTGCTCATTATAGAAGGTCAACAGATCACTGCCTAAGGTCGTCACGCCACTGCTGAATGTTAAGCTTTCCGTATGTCCAGAGCCGTCGATAGCATCGGTGTTGTACGTCGCGTGATGCGTCCCATCAGGAGCTGTTGAGGCATTGGTCGTTAAGCTCACCGTGAGGGCTCCATTAAGCGCGGCATTATTTAGGTACACATCGTAGCCCGTCACGGTTACCCCATTGCCAAAGGCGCTCCCTGCCACCTGAGGCGTCGCGATACTGCTCCAAGTGAAGTGATCTAAACTTGATGGATTAACGGTTATGCTATTCTTACTGGCATTCTTTCCTGTCCCAACATCCGTAAATGTGATGTTAGGCGTCTCTGAAGCGTTATAAAGCGTAAAGACATTCCCCAGATTATAGACCCCCGTGCTTAAATCTACCGTCGTGTTATAACCCGCTCCTCTTATATCATGCCCTTGATAGGTCGGGAGGCTTGTGTTATCAGGAGCTATCGAGGCCGTTGTAGAGAAATTAACCGACTGCGGGTTACTTAAAGGTTTCGTATTATCATAAAGATCTTGGGCTGTAATAGTTGAGCCAGAACCAAACGCCACCCCTGCCGTGACCGTCGATGGCATCCCCGTCCATACCAGATGATCAAAGCCGGCGGGATTGACTGTAATATTACTGACAGATATATTGATTGCCGTTGTATTGTCCGTAAAAGTTATTGAGGGCGTTTCAGAAGAATTATAAAGTTTAAACACATTGCCTAAGTTAAGAACGCCAGTGCTTAAATTAACATTGGTGCTATATCCGCCTGGAGCTCTAAAATCATTGTTTAAGTAGGTTGGTACGTTGATATTATCGAAGGCAATAGACCCGCTTGTTTTGAAAGTGACCGACTGATTAACACCTAATGGTTTAATATTGTCATACAAATCCAATGCCGTAATCGTCGAACCAGAACCAAAGGCCGTCCCTGCCGTCACAGTTGAGGGTATCCCAGTCCATGTTAAATGATCAAAACTAGCTGGATTGACCGTCGATATATTAGCATCTATCGTCTTTCCCGTCCCAGAATCGCTAAAGGTGATCCTAGGCGTTTCTCCTGCTTTATAAAGCAAGAAGACATTCCCTAAATTAAGGATACCCGTACTTAAATTCACCGTCGTGTCATAACCGGAACTTCTTATGTCATGTCCTGAATAGGTCGGCACACTAGTTAAGTCCGGCGCTATCGTGGCGTTGGTTGAGAAATTGACCGATTCAACTGCGCTTAGAGGTTTGACATTATCATAAATATCATACGTAGTAATCGTCGAGCCAGAACCAAAGGCCGTACCGGCTGTCACTGTTATTGGCATTCCGCTCCAAGTGATGTGGTGTAAACTAGCCGGATTGACGGTTATATTGTGGATGGTAATTGACTTACCCGTAGCATTGTCCGTAAAGGTAAGATTGGGAGTCTCTGACGCATTATATAGGGTAAATACATCACCTAAATTAAGGACTCCTGTACTTAAATTCACCGTCGTGTCATATCCC
>Ga0073936_10003405_pt1 | contig 22814 bp, 16 predicted proteins | sample AliMusrvi5mmetaG_FD_87041 | JGI IMG/M metagenome (GOLD analysis project Ga0073936, IMG submission 87041) | Freshwater lake bacterial and archeal communities from Alinen Mustajarvi, Finland, to study Microbial Dark Matter (Phase II) - Alinen... | ecosystem: Environmental > Aquatic > Freshwater >... | reverse complement strand
TATACTTTTCCTGCGCAAACAGGTTTAAAAAATCAACTAAAATTACGAAGAATTTATAACAGAACACTTAAGAGAAGAATTTTATTTTAGGAAATAAAGTATCTCAATCGAAAATGGTGCGTTTCTGGTATGCTATACATAAAATAAGGGTTAGGCCTTTTAGTCTAACCATTTGAATTATAGCCTGTCGATGTGCTAAGATGAGGTGAGCAAACTAATTTTTGTAAACGGAGAACAGATGGAAGTTGAAGGCAATCAACGTATCGGGCAAAACGAGGCTACGGATGGATAAATCAATGACCAAATTAATTGGTATAGAACTCAAAGTAAAAATAACAATGAAAATGCCGGAAAAGGTGTTACATTTGATCAAAGAGAAGAGCCTTCTAAAATTAGCTTGGAACAGAATTATTTTGAGTAAGATACGAAAATCTAAACCGATAATTGCCATGATTAAAAACGGATTCAATTTCAAATACATCGCATTTATTATCTGTATCTCTGCACTTGGAGGACTTCTTTTCGGATACGACTGGGTGGTCATCGGGGGAGCTAAACGGTTTTATGAGGTTTACTTTGGGATAAGGGAAATGGCAGCCTTACAGGGATGGGTGATGAGCAGTGCAATTATCGGATGTTTGTTTGGCGCAATATCTGCCGGAACGATTTCCGATAAATACGGAAGAAAAAAGCCCTTAATATTTGCAGCAGCTTTGTTTGTTATGGCAGCAATCGGTACAGGTGCGGCTAATGATCTTACCGTTTTTATCATCTTTCGTATTATTGGGGGTTTAGGTATCGGAATGGCATCTGTCCTGTCGCCTGTATACATTGCCGAAATTTCTCCCAATCAGTATCGGGGACGGTTTGTGTCAATTAATCAGTTAACCATTGTAATAGGAATATTACTTGCGCAGTTGATCAATTATTTAATTGCCGATGATGTCCCATCCGGTTTTAACGATGGCCAGATATTAACTTCGTGGAACGGGCAGTTTGCATGGCGATGGATGTTTTGGGTTCAGACCATCTTCGCATCCCTCTTCTTTATACTCACTTTCTTAATACCTGAAAGTCCGCGATGGTCAGTCAAAGCAGGACATCATGCCAATGCAATTGATGTTTTGAAGAAAATTGGGGGAAAAGAATACGGTCTTGAAAACCATCAGCTTATAAAAGCCACACTTGAGGAGGATACTGCCAATATAGATATCCAGGACCTTAAATCACCAAAAATAAAAAAGATTGTCCTCATTGGAGTTGTTCTGGCCATCCTTCAGCAGTGGTGCGGTATCAATGTGATTTTCAATTATGCCGATGAGATTTTCACCCAGGCTGGTTATGGAATTAATGATATGTTGTTTAATATTGTGGCTACAGGAGGTGTCAGCATGATTTTTACTTTCGTTGGAATGGCGCTGATCGACCGTCTGGGACGTCGTAAGCTGATGTTGTTTGGATTTGGCGGACTGAGCATCCTTTACTTGATCTTCGGATTATTTTATCAGCTTCATTTCAAAGGGATTATCATGCTTGCAAGTGTTTTAACTGGAATTGCCATTTATGCCATGACCCTTGCCCCAACAACATGGGTGGTACTTTCTGAAATCTTCCCCAATAAAGTCAGGGGAATTGCCATGTCAATTGCCACCCTTGCCCTCTGGAGCGGTTGCTTTACTTTAACCTATTTATTCCCGGTACTGAATAAACTGGCAGGGTCCTCAGGTACTTTTTGGCTGTTTGGGGTCATATGTGTGTTTGGCTTTTTATTTATACGAAAATATCTCCCTGAAACCAAGGGAAAAACACTGGAAGAAATAGAGATTGAATTTTGAATGCTTAGCAATTGAGAAAATGAAAATGGATTATTTTAACAGGCAATATTTTGATTTAAACAGCGTGCGTTTTCAGAGGAACGCCGAAAAAATCGCAAAAGCTTACAGGCATGAAAATATGAGCATTCCAAGGTTGGTTTATACCATGGGCTATTGGACGGATGGGGAAAATCCGGAGTCGATTCCTGATGATTATTTTGATGATCCGGCTGTTATGACACGTCTCCAGACAGATCGGATGAAAAAACATATTGAAACTTTTGATGATGATTTTATCCCCTTTCTCTTCCCATGGTTTGGAACCGGTGTGGTACCATCGGCCCTGGGGAGTGAGGTTGTTTTTCATTCCAAACAGGATCCTTCTGTAGGACGTCCGATCATTAATGAGATTACAGCTATTGCTCATCTTAAAAAACCTGACCCATACAAAGATGGTTTAATGCCGAGGGTTTTGAAGACGATTGATTTCATGAAAGAGAACACGAATTTGCCTGTCAGTGTTACCGACCCTCAGGGACCATTAAATATTGCTTTAAGCATTTGTGGGGTAGAAAATCTTTTTATCTGGATGTATACAAATCCTGAAGAAACCCACCAACTGATGGATTTCTGTACCGATGTACTGATCGACTGGATCAACATCCAAAAAAAGCACGCCGGACAGAAAACGGATTCAGGTGCCTGGCCTCATGGGATTATACTCCCTAAAGGTTTTGGAGGAGTATGGATTGCCGATGACGACTGTACCCAGCTGTCGCCTGAATTATACAGGGAATTTGTGGTTCCTTATAATTCAAGGGTATTCAAGGCATTTGGCGGAGGTACTATTCATTTCTGCGGCAGCGCAAGGCATCAGATTGATAATTTTCTTGCAACTGATGGGCTGACTGGTGTGAACAATTTTTGCATGGGTGATTTTGAACAGATTTTTGAAATGCAGGAAAAATTTGAAAATAAACTGGCTTTAATGGTATGTGATTTTTCTCCTTTGGACGTGGATAAATACTTTAGCGGAGTTTTTTCAAAACTTAAAACCAAAGGAACTATCCTTGGATCATACTTCTCACCGGGATTTGCATTGCAGGATGGACGTTATGAAATAGCGAACCGCAATTTGGAAGAAGTGTCTCAAAGGATTTATCATCAAATGGAATATGGTATAAATAATTCAAGTTACAAATAATCAAAAACAATGAACTCAAGAGAAAGACTTTTAAAAACGATAAATGGCGGGATTCCGGATCGTGTACCTGTCTCCCTGTTTATTGCAGATCATGGCCATTTTATTCATCAGATGCACCCTGATATTGATCCGCTCGATTACGAACAACTCACCTTTAAAGTGATTGACTTTCAAAGAAGCCTGGGTTGTGATGTATTTGTCCGGATGATATTTGATTTGTATCATCCCCTGGGAATCTGTTTGGGAGGGGTCGACGATGGTCATGAAACTGAAACCTGGAAAGTCTCGACAGAAATAACAGCCGATGGGAATAACCTGATCCGCAAATCGGTCATTACCACTCCGGATGGTGTATTGACACAGGAATTTGTTCGAAATGCGCAAAACAGAGGAACTTACGTGTATTGTTGCACCCAAAAACCCATCAATAGCGAACAGGAGCTCGATATTGCGATGAAGTATGAACCAAAAATGTCAGCTGAATATGGTGAGATGGTGAAACAAAAAATCAGGCGCATTAAAGATTATCTGGGTGATGACGGGATACTTGGAACATGGGTAGCCGGAGGTCCCTTTAACAACGCATCTATGATCATCGACCATACTGAACTTTATATGCTGTTTATGACAGATCCCTCCTATTTTAAAAAATTAATGCAATACTCCCACAACCGCACCCTGGATTATACGCAGGCCTTTATTGATGCCGGGGCTGATGTGATGCTGGTTGGGGGAAATGTTCCCGGCGGTTTCCTCGGGGCCGATGTATATGAAGAGTTTATCCTTCCGTACGAAAAAAAATACATCGATTTCATACAGGATCAGGGTTGTCCGGCAGTTTACCACAACTGCGGTCAGATTATGGCGCTGGTGGATTCGTATAAAAAATTAGGGGCAAAGGTGGTTGAACCATTCTCTCCTGTTCCACTGGGCGATGCAAATCTCAGCGAAGCCATTGATATCATCAGGGGTGATTATGTGGTAATCGGAGGTGTCGATCAGGTTAATTTATTGCAGAAAGGGACTTTGTTGGATGTGATTGAGACAACTAAATCAACCATTGAGGCAGGTAAGAGAAACGGCCCGTTTATCATTCAAAGTGCCGACTTTCTGGAATATAATACCCCTGTCGAAAATGTGGAAGCTTTTGTGAAAACGGCACTGCAAAATGCAGAATATTAATTGATTTAAATCCTAAACCAACGAAACAGCCCTGCATTTTATCCCCGCCGGTAATCCATCCGACTTTCTTTTTCATTTTTCCGTTTTTTCAGTCAGACCATAATTGCATAAAGCGGGATGTAATCCCATAGACCACAATTGTCCAAAATGACAAAACTGGAAGATGGAATGGGTATAATGTCCATTCGGGGATTAAAGTTGGCAAAATCATGGAACGTATATGCAGGAATTAGAAAAAAGTGATAGGCGTGCATTATACTGGAAAGTTGGAAGGCTCGAGTCATTGAGATTCGATGCGGATTTTTTAAGATATTGTTAAAATCTGACAGTTCAATATCGAATATTAATGGTGTATATCGATTAAAAACGGCTAGTTTCCGGCATGTAACTAAAAAACAAGGGTCAGACCTTTCGGCCCAACCCTTTGATTTTCAATCCGTCGGGGTGACAGGATTTGAACTTGCGACCCCTCGCCCCCCAGACGAGTACTCTAAAGCAAGCTGAGCTACACCCCGATTTGTTCGCGTTTGTTTCAACGCATGCAAAAGTAATCCCCTTTTCCCATTTTGCAAATATTTCGACCAGATTTATATGAAAATGCCGCTGTATTACCAAAGTTTTTCAGAAATTGCTAAACAAAAGCTATTTTATCGTGTTTTATTTTCATCGATATCTTAATTTCGTACAACAAAAATGGATAATTAATTTACAATAGCAATTATTGCCGGTGTGAAGAATTTATTTTAACTTTAAAAAAACAAAAGATAATTTACAAATGGAATTATTTAAGCCTATGAATATTGCTGACAATCAGCCCGCAAAGAATAAGATTGAAGGGGAAACGGAACATGTCAAATGTTTGATCATTGGTTCGGGGCCTGCCGGATTCACCGCCGCTACTTACGCGCCGCGCGCCAATATTTCTCCCGTAATGTATGAGGGTTTGCAACCCGGTGGACAATTAACCACAACGACTGAAGTGGAGAATTTCCCTGGCTATCCGCAAGGTATAACCGGTCCCGAAATGATGGAGGATCTCAAAAAGCAAGCCCAGAGGTTCGGAACAGATGTTCGCTGGGGATTAGCAACGGCAGCCGATTTCAGCGGGGGCGTTCATAAGATTACCATTGACAGCGACAAGGTGATCGAAGCCGATTCCGTAATCATTGCCACAGGGGCTACTGCCCAGTACCTGGGAATTGCTGATGAGACCAAATATGCCGGTTCTGGCGTTTCAGCCTGTGCTACCTGTGATGGTTTTTTCTATCGCGGAAAGGATGTTGCAGTTGTGGGAGGGGGCGATACGGCCTGTGAAGAGGCTATCTACCTGGCCGGATTATGCCGGAAAGTCTACCTGATTGTTCGGCGCGACGTTTTAAGAGCTTCGAAAGTGATGCAGGACAGGACCATGAAAACCCCCAACATTGAGATATTATGGAAACACCAGACCAAAGGTTTGTTTGGCGACGGCGTTGTTGAAGGGGTTACACTTGTAAAACATAAAGGGGAAGCCGATGAGTCAGAGGTGAAAATCAGCGTCGATGGTTTCTTCCTCGCGATAGGACATATACCCAATTCTGCCATTTTCAAGCCATTTGTTGATACAGATGAGGTTGGATATATCAAAACAGTTGGCGATACCACAAAAACAAACGTGGAGGGTGTCTTTGCCTGTGGCGATGTGATGGATCCTAATTATAAACAGGCTGTTACTGCTGCAGGTTCAGGTTGTAAGGCGGCTATGGATGCCGAAAGGTACCTGTCAGAAAAACATTAATACACTGAATATTGTGTAGAGACGTTGCATGCAACGTCTCTACAACCTGATTATTTAAGAATAAGCGTATATTTATAGGAATTTGCTGTCCAGGTATCATCTCCGCCGCCATTTTCACCTAACCGGGTAAGGAAGATTTCCAGATTTTTAGTCTCCCGGTCTTCCAAAAGTGAAAAATTTGAAAGTTGCAGGAATTCTGAATCGTGGATGGGATCACGGTCATCAATTACTGTAACGCTTTCTTTTCTGAAGGATGGTCCTTTTTCATCAATCTCAACAATCTGTAGGGGATACCGGGGCAAATTTCCCTTTGGAGGTTCGTTGTTGATATTCCCAACCCAGTAAAGCTTCCCTGTTTTTGAACTGCGTATAGTTTTGGAGATTGTTGCCGAAGAATAAAATTGTTCTCCATCATCATATTTCATATCTGTTACATCATCCCAGGTAAATCCTCCATCACCTGAGACGGAAAACCATTTCCTGCCCGGAGATTTTGTAATATCCAGCTTTGCATTGGAACCACGCATAATGATGAGCAACTTGCCATTTGTTAATTCGCTGACATCAAGCTCTGTCAGTCCGCGTGTTGACAAATGGCGGGGTAAAAAGAGAGGCTTTGATTTTTTCCAGTCGTAATCCATTTTTTGGGGATTCCACTTTCCAATGAAGCAAATAGCTCCGGCCACGCATCCTTCCCTGTAGTTATTGGGAAAAATCGAAGGGTTTTTCTCATCCTCCTTATCGTGATAGGGTACCGGAATCGTTGCACTAATGAGCAGTGAACCATTCTTAAGGACAATTGAATTGCCGATGTACATCTCATTTGTCTTCAGAAATTCCTGTTTTCCCCAATCCGATGGATCGAAGTCGGGTCCATCTTCGTATTTAAGTTGGTGGTTTACTCCCCATGTTTTACCATCGTCACCCGAGAGCTGATAAAAACCGTGGTCCCAAAACAGACGGTTTCCTTTCCATATTTCCTTTAAAGCTACCTGAGGAGTCCCCTTGAATAGACGGTGAAAAACCGGTTTGATGAGTTGTCCAGAAACAGGATCAAATGTGACAGATCCGTTTTGGAAGGCGCCTCCGCTTTGTGTGAATTCTTCGTTGGTTTGTGCCTGTTTTGGTTCTTCTACCCAATCAGACCAGGTGCGTCCGTTATCATCAGAGGTGCGCTTCATCACCGCTTCGTTCCAGTCGCTTGATTGCATATAGGACCGGAATTCTTCACGACGCAATCCACGGCTGGTATAAGTCATCGTGGTTATGGGAGCCTTTCGTGGCTGCGTATACGGCACATAAATCTCTTTTTTTACATGGCAAACAGGCTTTCTCGCTTTTTTTTGGTATCGATCGGCACCTCCATACATTCCGAATAAATTGCCAGGGAATATCGAAGCACCCATAATTGATGCTAATCCGGCATAAGAACTCTTTTTTAGAAATGTGCGTCTGGCGATCGATGTCATAAATTTTATTTTTAACGATAAAGTACGTTGCAATTTGTTTTGCGGGCTGTTTACAATAGAAACAAAAGTACAGAAATGTAATTAGTTTTTGTACGTCCCGGTAGCCTGTAAATATTTGGCTTTTTTAATCTTATAATTACACCTGGCTTCGGTTAAACTGTCGAGTGCGCCCTGATAAGATGATTGTGCATCAAGCAGATCAGACATCGTGAATACGCCTGCCTTGTAATTGTCGGAAGTTACTTTGAGATTTTCCCTGGCCTGTTCCACCGATTTGAGTGCAATCTCTATTTGGAAATGGCATTCGTTGACCTCATTGTTCGCCTGCTCTATCTGAAGGGAAAGCAATTCGGAGGTTTCAGCCAACTTGTTGCGGGCGCTCTCTATCCTTGCCTGACTTTGCCTTAATTTATGCCGCTCTTCCCACCAGTCGGTAATGGGGATGCTTACCGTTGCAAAGGCCAATCCGTTTGTATTGGTGCTTTTCATGGCATCAAAATAAAATCCGGTAACTCCAATGGCCAGTTGGGGAAGGTTTTCTCCGATCGTCATCTTTTTTTGAAGTTCCTCTGCATCAATGGCTTTGTTGAGCATTTTGTATTCCGAACGGTTGGTTACACCGCTTGGTGAAGGGGTGGATAATCCCGGAAGTAAATCCGGTTCGGATTGTGAATCGGTAAGTGCAAGAGTAGCGTCGAATGTCATACCGATATGTTGGCACAAGGCACGCAGTGACAGATTGATCCCGTTATTCAATTTCAACAGATTTACTTCGAGTTCATTGCGCTTTAATTGTACTTTCAGCAGATCGGTGCGTTGAACCAGTCCCACTTTGAAAGCTACATTTACATCGCGTTGGAGGGTATCGAGTAACCTTACATAGCTATCGAGCGTTTTAACTTTTTCGCGCAGGGTGATCACGGTCCAGTAGAGTTCTTCAGTCTTTACCATTACCTCTGTAGTTGTGAGGGTCTGCTTTTCGAGGTTGATTTCATACCCGACTTTGGCCAGTTTATTCCCAATTGCAATCTGTCCACCGGCAAATACGGGCTGTGTCACCATGACACTGGCCATATTCAAATAGTCGAGCACATTAATGGGGATGGAAGGAACATAGGCAAACTGGTTTGCTGTAGCCAGGTTAGCCAGATTGCCATCATAGACTGGCAGATTCATTGAAGGAATCGTACCTTTTATTAAATAGTCGGACGACTTCATCGCAATTGCAGTGGCGCTGGCTTTGGGGAAGTAATGGGTAAAGGCTGCTTTCTTTTGCTCGGCAGACTGTATTACATCGTAGCCTGCCTCCTTAATTTTATGATTGTTCCTTAGTGCAAGGTTTTTGCATGAATCGAGGCTCAATGTCTGGGCTTCCGTATTGACAGCGCACAACGAAAGGATGATGACCATTACTGTCAAAATGCTTTTATTTCCGTGTTTGCGGGGAGTTACAGGCGGAACAGACCATAGGTCATCCTGCGTTTTAGACCTGTCGGTGTATGCCAGAGAATAAAGTATCGGAAGGATATAAAGTGTTAATAACATTGATATTAACAATCCAAAACAAATCACGGTTCCAACCGGGCCCCAAAGTGAAGAGCGGCTCATAATCATTGGAATAACTCCCGCTGATGCTGCAGCGGAAGTAAGAAAAATAGGTCGCATCCTGCGTTTGCCAGCTGCAATGGCAGCTTCGCGTGTAGGCATGTTGTTCTTTCCCTTAAGTTCCCGGGCATAATCAATTAATATGATGCCATTGCGCACCACCATACCGCAGAGGCTTATGATACCGATGAACGCGGTGGTGCTAAAGGGATACCCCATTAGTTTTAAACCAATTGCTGTTCCCGGAAGTGCCAGAAGCATAGTCGACATAATGATCAGTGAAAGCTTGACTTTCTTAAACTGGAACAAAATGATGAAGAAGATTAAAATAATACTCAGTCCCAGCGCAAAAGCCATTGGCACAAAAGTCTCAAGCTGACCTTCGTAATCGCCTCCATAGTTTATTCTGGTTCCTTCAGGAAGTCTCAACTTTTCTATTTGCAACCGCAATTCGTCGAATATTGCAGATGCCATTTCCTTTGAATCGTTATCAATTCTAATGGTAAGGGTTCGTGTTCCGTTGCGATGAACAATGGTTCCTTCTGTCCATTCAGGAGTGAAACTGGCGAAAGAGCGTAATGGTAATGCCACATAGCTGGATGATGAATTGATATACTGATTGGCAAGAGTATTGATGTTTTTAATCCCTTTGGTTTCCTGCGAGAGACGCACCTGGACTGGATAATCGTTTTCCCAGATGGTGGTTAACGGCAAGCCATCCAGGCCTACCATGAGTGATGTGGAGACAAGCCCCTTGGAATATCCCTGGCGGTTGGCTTTGTCACGGTCGAGGTTCACTTTAATGCTCTGGCGTTGTTGATCCCAATCGTCGCGCGACCAGGTAATGTACTTTGTCCTCTTTATCATCTCATTTATATCACCCTCCACCTTACGGATATCCTTAATCGAATCGGATGAAATACGAATTTCAACAGGAGCTACAGAAGGTTGCATAGCCAGGACTTTCCATTTCACGTGTGCATTGGCAAAACTATCAGAATACTTCGGACTATATTTGTTTACAATTTGTCGGGTGGCCTCATTCGATGCTGTATTAACAAGTAACTGCCCGTAATTGGAGGATGGCATGTTTGGGGCATATACCGTATGAAATCGTGGCGAACTGGTTCCAATAAAGCTGGTCACATTGGTTACCAATTTTTCTTTCATCAGAACATTTTCCAGACTATCAACCACTTTAGCTGTACTTTCGAGCGATGAACCCGTAGGTAAATAGACCTCAATGGCAAACTGGTTGCGTTCCATTTCAGGAAACAACTGTTGATCAAGTCCTTTGAATAGGAGAACGGCTGCCAAAATGGTGGCAAGCCCAATCAGAAGAACGGTTTTAGGAAATTTAAACGCTTTTTCCAGTGACATATCGAACCAACCCTGAAGTTTATCTAGGAATGATTTACCTGCTTTATCCGAATTAGTGTTGATTAACCCTTTTTTTATGAAAACAAAATTTAGAGAAGGTACTAAAAGGACAGCTACAAGAACTGATACAACCAATGCTATAGTTACCACGATAGGAAGTGATTCCATAAACTCACCAGCAGTACCGGGAACCATAAACCCAAGTGGGATATAAGCAGCCATAATTGCCAAAGTAGCTGTCAGGATTGGTGTAAGCAATTCTTTGGCACTTTTGATCGCTGCATGCCAGGGTGAAATTCCATGATCAATCTTTTCGACATGGTTATCAATTACTACGATAGAATTGTCTACAATCATCCCCAATACCAAAATCAGGGCTGCCAACGATACCGTATGGAGTTCGACACCAAAAAAGTAAAGTGCACACAACGTGATGAGTACAGCGATAGGTACTGTAATTGCAGCAACCGAAGCCACCCTCAAGGGAAGTAATATCATGGTCACCAATATTACAGCAATAATAGCGATGAGGAATTCCTGCATAAAATCGGAAACCGACTCTTCAACATATTTAGGTAATTCCGATATTTTAGAAATAGTGATTTCTTTAGAAGAATACTTTTGGAAATTTGAAATTGCTTTATCAACCTCCCCGCCAAATTCCACAATGTTATTGCCCGTCTGCATTTCAAGCGAAAGAAGTATGGTTTTCCTGCCATTTTGTTTGATATAGCTTTCCGGATCTTCATATCGCCGCTCTATGGAAGCTATGTTTTTTAACCGAACTACATTTCCACGTGGATCGGAGTAAACAATCTGATCGGCTAAATCTTTTTCCGATTCAAAGTTGGCAGGTAAATGGACAGGCAGATTGGTTTTACCATCTTTTAATTCGCCTGCAAAATTGACCATACCATTCATCTGGTAGGAACCTAACAACGAAATTGATTTGATATTGTATTCATTCAGCAATTCGGGCTTCACGTTTACAAAAATCTTCTCCTTCTGTAATCCGTAATGTTTAATCTTAGAGGTGGCGGGTATCTTCCGGCATTCGGCTTCGAGCTTTTTTAACTCCTGTTCCATCTCCTTATAACTTTTGGTGTCGGAAGATAGTGTAATCAACAGTGCAGAGGTGTCGCCGAAGTCGGAATTGGCAATCAATGCCAATACTCCGATGGGAAGGGTAGGTTTGAGTTCGCTCAACCCATGTTTAAGTTTAGACCAGAACTGGTCGGCATTTTTAACATTGTCGTTTAATTCGACAAAAATGTACATCATCCCCTCTTTCGATTGCGAATAGGTTTTTGCTTTTTTAACTTCCTGATATCCAAAGATGTAGTTTTCGACGACCTTGGTGAGTTGAGCTTCTACTTCAGCAGAAGTTGCACCCGGATATACACCGACAATAACTCCTTGTCGGATTGTAAATTGCGGAAATTCGTTTCGTGGCATCTTTTTTAATGCTACAACTCCGATGAGCATAAGCACCACAGAAAGAATGATGATGATATTATGATTCCGCATTGCGACCTCTATAAATCCAGTCTTTTTGTGTCTCATCTTATAAACTAATTATGCTATTATCCGACAATTTTTCCTTTCCTTCAGTCACAATTGTTTGTCCTTGTGTTAACCCGGTCAATACTTCCAGTTTGTCGCTGTTGTAGTAACCTGTTTTTATGATTTGTTTTTTTACTGTTTTTCGGTTTGAATCAACTACGAAGACATAGGTGTTGCCTTCCTGATCTTTGGATACGCTTTGGTAGGGGACTAAAACCATCTCCTTTTCTGTTTTAAGATTGAGGATTACGTCGCATACCATGCCTGGTTTAAGTTCGAGATTTTGATTTTTGACTGTTATTTTAGCATCGTATGTACGCGAAAAGGCATCTGCCACCGGACTTAAATTGGTTATCTCACCATCGAATTGTTTATTATTCAGGGCAGAAACAATAGCACTAGCAAAGTCTCCTTTTCGGATTTTGCCTATTTCGTTTTCGGGAACGGCGATTTTCACATAAACAGTTGTGATTTCGACTAAATCGAAAGGGGAGGAGGTAAGCGTGATTGATGACATTCCGGGTTCTATGTTGCGACGTCCGATTATACCATTTACCGGAGTACGCATCGAGCATTTATCGAGGTTGTTTTTCGATATATCGAGAGATGCTTTTGCCTGGGCAAGGTTTGTTTCCATCTCTACCCATTTTATTTCCGACAAACTTCCCTGATCGTGAACCGTTTTTAACCGGTCGTAAGCATCTTTAGCCTGCTGATATTTTGAATTGGTAATTTCATACATATTCTGATTATCGCTTTTATCAATTGTTGCCAGTAACTGACCTTTTTTCACCGCATCACCGGCATCAACGAATACTTTTTCAACTGTTCCTGTTGTCTGAAAGTTGAGGGGAATCGTTTGTGAAGCCTCAACTGTTCCACTGTATCGAAGATCTACTTCCATTCGTTCCGATTTTACTTCCGAAACGGAAACATTGATACGTCTTTCCACAACCGGTTTCTCGGGGTTTGGTTTAGGATTACATCCTGTAAGCATGACAATTATGATTGCCGGATAAACTGCTTTTTTCATTTTTTATAAATTAAAGTAATTAATTGTTTTTTTTAATCGAATACTGAACGATCAGTATGTTTTGGGCTCCGGTAAGAATGTTTTGCAAATCATTCAAAAACTAAATTTTAAGGATCTTATAAAGTTCATACATTTGGTCACGCATCGAATCAATTGCCAGCTGTGGTGAATTATTATGCAATAAATTTGGCGCCATGCCCATGCTGATCGAAAAAAAATTGGCAGCCATATTGGAGGTGTTTATATCCTTCCGTATTTCACCACGTTTAATGGCGTTATCCATTATGGTCTTTATTTTCTGTATTTCATTTGTTAAAAGGCTCTCCTTCTCACTGGCGAATCCCGGGTAGTGCCTGTAAGCATCAATAATAAGCGAGATATAATTGATAGGTATAAACACGGGTATTTCACCTATGATACCATGGATAATTTTCCTGGCGTGATTTATACTTTCATCTATAAACCGGGCGAATGTAATTTCTGTATCTAAAATATTTAATTCGTTAATTATTAAATATTTATCGATTACAGCCTTAAAAAGATTCTCCTTATTGGTAAAATGATGGTACAATGCCCCTTTTGTAAAACCAATGGCTTTACTGATCTCGCTAATGGAAACGGCTTCGTAGCTGCGACTTAAAAACAGGCTATATGCCTGGTCTATAATAAACTCTCTTGTGTCACTCATAATTTTGCATACTGAACGATCGGTATGCAAATATATGGACTTTATTTTAAAATCAACTTTTTTATGAAAAAAAATGGAAAATAAATTTTCGGCATTCTTCATTTCAGAACCAGCAAATGTTCCGGTTTTGAAATGATTTTAGTTATTTATCCTGAAATCAATATAATATGGGCATAATTTTGGGTTCGCTTAATAACATTCCAGGCTTATCGTTTCTGATCTCTTCTATCGCGTTTTCGATCTGCCCAAGTGTGCAGGGCATTGTGGCCACCGAGAACATCGCTTTTTCGCCCGAGTGCCGGTTATGGCTAACGGTTTCGATGTTTATTTCCTGCTTCCCAATAGCAGTTGCAATGAAACCGGTCGTGCCCGGGATATTTCCTGTGTGGAATGTAATCAGATAGGGAAAAACAAAATGCTTCGCATCAGCAAGGTTACGTTCCTGTTTTATCGGGCTGTTTTGTATTTTGTCTCCATAACGGGCAATGAAAACAATATCGGAAACAATCGACATGGCTGTTTCTGTTGAACCAGCCCCTTTACCCACCAGGAAATGGACACCTGAATATTTATTGTTGATCCGAACGGCGTTTGTCGCTCCGCTAACCTCCGCAAGAAAATTGCTGTTTTTCACCAGCATGGGGCGTACAGTAGCGTAGATATCACCATTTACCTTTTTGGCATAACAAATCAGTTTGATTTTTGCATCAATCTCACTGGCGAAATCGATATCCTCCTTGGTGATGTGCTCAATTCCTGAAATGGAAAGGTCTTCTTTCGACACATCAATCCCATATGCCAGTTTAATAAGCAGGATTAATTTATGTCCAGCATCTCCGCCATTGATGTCAAGCAACGGATCGGTTTCGGCATATCCGTTCTCTTGAGCCAGTTTTAGTGCCTCGTCGAATTCCAGTTTTTCATTCTGCATTTGTGTGAGGATGTAATTGCTTGTCCCATTCATAATCCCTGAAACCGAAAGTACTTTATCGCCGGTAAAGCTCTCCTGGATGGTTTTTATTATTGGGATTGCGCCGCAAACTGCAGCCTCATAACCAATCTTGACATTTTGGGCTTCAGCTGCCTCAAAGATTGCTTTTCCCCTTTCGGCCAGTAGCGCTTTATTTGCTGTAACCAAATGTTTTCCGGAGTCGAGAATGTCAAGACAAAGCTGGTAAACAAAGTCACTCTTGCCACCTATAGTTTCAACGACTAAATCGATCTCTTTGGACGAGATAATCTCTTTTATAAAATTATTGGCTTCCATTCCGGTAAGGTCTTTTCCCCCTCCACAAAACAATTCGAGTGGAAGATTAAATCTCTCTGATGCTTTTGCCGGACTAAGCTCAACTATGTATTTTAGAACAATATTTGTCCTGGCCCTGATAGAAAGGTCATGATTTATTTCAGTTAAAATCTTGGCAACACCCCCGCCAACAGTTCCGCAGCCCAATATGGCAATGTTTAAAGTATCCATTTTATTGTTTAGAAAAATTTTCGAAATATAAGCAATTTTGTAATTGGACTTTCGTTTAATTGAATTTAAGGTCATAAAAGTTCCGATCCGACTTTTTTACTCCGGGCGAAAAGAAGCATAAGTATGGCCGAAATCAGCGCCATAGAGGCACCAAAATAGAATGGAATGCTTGAATTGACCTTGTCATAAAGCACCCCGGCGATCAAGCTTGCAGGCAATAAGGTAATGCCAAGCATTGCGTTATAAATACCCAATCCGGTCCCTTGCTTGTTTTTTTCGATATTATCTGAAACGAATGCTTTTTGTATTCCGTCTGTTGCCGCTGAATATAATCCGTACAATGCAAAAAGTGCGACAATGGCTCCCACGCTTTTGGTGGCACCAAATCCGTAATAAACGAATGCATAAATAAGAAATCCGGCGACAAGCAATTTTTCTTTCCCGATTTTATCGGAAAGTGAACCTAAAGGGATAGCCAGTAATACTGAAACGATGCTGGTTACCAGGTAAACAAGTGGAATAAATGCAACCTTTACGCCTACTTCGTTGGCTTTAACCATCAACAATGCATCGGTGGAATTCCCGAGTGTGAAAATAAAAATGATGGCCAGAAAAACGTAGTATTTCCTTGGAAAATCTTTAAAATGAAATTTTTTAAACAAACTTTCCTTGTTCTTTTTTGCCTCTTTTATTCCGAAAATGATCACGAAAATACTCAGAAATGCAGGTATTCCGGCTAATAGAAATATTAGCCTGTAGTTGTTTGGAAAGAAAAACAATAGTACAAATGCAGCCAGGGGGCCGACGATCGCGCCACTATTATCCATTGCTTTTTGCAAACCGAAACTTTTCCCTGTTTCTCCATTGCTTACCGACCCTGCAATAAGGCTATCACGCGGAGCAGTCCGGATCCCTTTCCCAAACCGCTCAATGAAACGCAGGTACAAAACCTGCATGGGGGAAACGACAAATGAATAGAGCGGAATAACAAGGGCAGAGATTCCATATCCTATCAACATAAAGGGTTTGTTTTTTCCAATTTTATCGCTCCAGAAGCCCGTTAACGTTTTTACAAAAGCTGCAGTACTCTCGGCAATTCCTTCAATCAACGAGAGACTGGTTTTTGACGCACCGATTGAGAGCAGGAACATAGGCATCACCGAATAGACCATTTTTACGGAGGTATCGGTTAGAAAACTGGTTAACCCTGTAAAAAAGGTATTGCGGTTAAATCCAAAAAGACGTTTTCCCTTTGTTATATGTTTCGGTAAGTTCATTCTAACAGATTTAAGGAGGAACAAACCTGCATAGAAATCAGCATTAATTTTATCAGCAGGGGTTCTCGTTAAAAGAAAAAATGCCTCCCATAACGAGAGGCACTTTTATGGTATATCTACCTGTAAATTTTATTGAATCTGAGCAAGTTTCGTCCCGGCATACTTACCGGCTTCAAGTTTTTTACGAACCTCCGAAAATGCTTTAATCGTGTATTCCACATCCTCGAGCGTATGGACGGATGTAGGGATTAACCTCAGCAATAACTGACCTTTGGGGATAACCGGGTAAACCACGATTGAACAGAAAATATTATAGTTTTCGCGAAGATCCATTACAACGTTGGTCCCTTCAGGTACACTTCCCGAAAGATAAACCGGTGTAACAGGTGAATTGGTGACTCCCAGATCAAAGTTCTCAGCTTTAAGGCCCGATTGCAGTGCCTGGACGATTACCCATAATTTCTCCCGTAATTCGGGTTGTGTGCGGATCAGTTCAAGCCGTTTAAGCAATCCTATGACCATCGCCATTGGAAGTGATTTCGCAAAAGTTTGTGAACGCATATTGTAGCGCAGATAGTCGCAGACCTCTTCGCTGCTGGCGATAAATGCCCCTATTCCGGCCATTGATTTTGCAAATGTCCCAAAGTACATGTCAATTTTATCCTGAACTCCGAAATGTTCTCCAACCCCGGCACCATTTGGACCCATTGTTCCAAATCCGTGGGCATCATCAACGAGGAGCCTGAAGCTAAACTCTTTTTTAAATGCAACAATTTCGTCGAGTTTTCCAAGGTCTCCAGCCATCCCGAAGACCCCTTCTGTGATAACAAGAATTCCGCCTCCTGTTTTCTGAGAAAGTGAAGTGGCATGCTCCAGTTGTTTCCGGAGGCTATCCATGTCGTTATGTTTAAAAACAAATCGTTTTCCCATGTGTAACCTGACTCCGTCAAGAATACATGCATGAGCCTCGGCATCATAAACAATTACATCATTACGACCACAGACAGCATCAATAATCGAAATCATTCCCTGATATCCGTAATTCAATAAAAATGCATCTGGCTTGCTGACAAAATCGGCAAGTTGTTTTTCCAATTCCTCATGCATACTTGTTTGTCCGGACATCATTCTTGCCCCCATAGGGTATGCGAGACCGTATTGAGCTGATGCCTGAGCATCGGCTTTTCTGACTTCAGGATGATTGGCCAGACCACAATAGTTATTAAGACTCCAGTTAAGGACTTCTCTGCCTCTGAATCTCATTCTGGATCCAATCTCACCTTCCAGCTTGGGAAAGGAGAAGTAACCATGAGCCTCTTTTTGATATTGACCAAGGTTACCCTTGTCTGTTTTGAATTTTTCAAAAATATCCACGATTGTTTGATTTTATTTTTAAACTATGCAAAAGTATACTTTTTTATGTTGCCACAAAAAGGTTAGAGAAATTACTTTTTTAATCTCAGAAAGACTGAAATAAGAATAAAAGCAATGATAGCAGCAGCAATGCCATAAATATCAAAAGCTATCAAAAGTGCGGCAGAGATGGTTAGAAAGACAATTTGAACCCGGTTATTGCTCCATTTGAGATTTTTAAACTTCAGGGCAAACATGGGAAGTTCAGAAACCAACAGGTAGGATGCAAAGATTGTTACAACTAATAAAACTACTGGGTTCAAAATAAATGTATCGATGGTTTCATATCTGCCATGTTCGGTGATTAGTGCAAGAGAACCAATCAGAAGTGCATTGGCAGGGGTGGGAAGTCCGATAAACGAATTGGTCTGACGTGTGTCGATATTAAATTTTGCAAGGCGGAGTGCAGAAGCAACAGGGATTAAAAGTGAAGCTGATAGACAAAATATCTCCCAAAGGGATAGGGATGAGATACTTTCTGCCCTAACATTTAGTCCGAAGAGGGCATATTCCTGAATGACCATCATCAGCATTCCGGGTGCAAGGCCAAATGAGATCATATCTGCCAGTGAATCGAGTTCCTTACCCAATGGAGAATAGGCTTTAAGCAGACGTGCTGCCATACCGTCAAGAAAATCAAAAACTGCCGCTGCAAAAATAAAAATGACAGATGTGGTAAGTTCCCCTTTAATGGCAAAAAGTACTGCAGTACTCCCCGATACGACATTTAAACAGGTGATAAAATTAGGGATGTACTTTCGGATCATCACAAATGAATATTATTTCAATTCTGCAATAACAGTCTGACTGCCAATTACATTTTGGCATAGTTCAACATCTATTTTTGTTCCCACGGGAAGGAACAGATCCACACGTGATCCGAACCGGATAAAGCCAAGTTCATCCTGTTGATTCACCGTAGTATTAACTTTGGAATAGGAGATAATCCTTTTTGCAACTGCTCCGGCAATTTGCCTTACCAGGATCTCAGTACCATTGGCCATTTCAATGACAGTTGTCGCTCTTTCATTCTCGGTGGATGATTTTGGGAGGTAGGCTGCCATAAATTTGCCACTGTGATGTTTGAAATATTTTACCAAACCGGGAATCGGCATCCAGTTGATATGAACGTTATTCACCGACATGAAAACAGAGACCTGAAGACGCTGGTCGTGAAAATATTCTGATTCGTAGGTCTCCTCAATGGCTACGATCTGGCCATCGGCGGGAGCTAATACGCTATCCGGCTTAATTTTAATTGTTCGTCTTGGATAGCGAAAAAAACGCATAACGAAAATCAGAAAAGGTGTTGATACCAGGATTGTAAAACTTCGGAAATAAAGTTCTTCTGTCATTCCTACACCTATATTTATCGCCAGCCAGATTAAAAATGCTACCGCAATAACCAGAAATCCTTCTTTGTGAATTCTCATAAGTTTGATCTATTGTGGTGCAAATCTAAGAAAATAATTATCAGCGAAGAAATTGGAGTACAAAATAAATCATTGGGGAGGCAAGCAGAATACTGTCGAACCGGTCAAGTAATCCGCCATGACCAGGCATAAAACGTCCTGAATCCTTTACACCTATGCTTCGTTTAATCATCGATTCAACAAGATCGCCCAGTGTCCCGGAGATAACAACGACGATGGCCAGAATACCCAAAAATAGAAATGAATATTGCGTAAATATTCCAGAAAGTGCCCATGCAGCACCGATCGCAGAGATCAAACCGCCCAAAAGTCCTTCCCACGATTTTTTTGGAGAGATTCTCTCGAACAGGCGGTGCCTGCCAAACCTAACCCCAAACAGATAGGCTCCTGAGTCGCTGGTCCATACAAAGATAAAAAGACTGATTAATAAAATGTTGGTATATTGAGGTGACACTTCAGAAGTGGGAAATGCCAGAAAATTGAGTAGCGAAAATGGTATCGTTACATAGATAATTCCAAAGCTTGTAAGTGCAATATTTGCTAATGGATTCTTCTTTTTACGGAAAAGTTCGTAGATAAGTAAAGCGTAAATTAAGGGTAACAGGTAGAGGAATGAACGACTGGTGAGGTAATTGTTTGCAACTAGGAAAGATACTAAAAAGACTATAGCTCCAAATATAAGTCCAGGATAAACCTGGGGTGAAAAACCGGCATTATGGCATAAAGTATAAAACTCCCGGAGCACAAATACCGAGAGGATAAGAAAGAGGATTAAAAAGGAATAGGAACCCATAATGAGAGCTCCTAAAATTGTAACGACAAAAAGGGCACCCCAGACGGTGCGGGTAATAAATTCGTTCAAGTTCAGCCTTTTTTTAATTGTTCAAGAATCATTACCGCCTGTTTTTCATCTTCATTCCTAACATATAGCTCACCCTCGCCCCACATTACATACGAGGAATCCTTATGATTGATCACGACAGACTCTATCCCGCTATTCTGAAGTAAGTCTTTCGCTATTGCCATGAGGTATTCTTCATGGGTAACAAAGACATTTGTCCACCCTTTTTCCATAATCTTAAATTTATATCGTCATTTCTCCTGTTTCCGAAGTTGCTGTATCGCTTATGACTTCATTAACCGGAGTTTCCTCCTCTTTTTTCTTTCCCCATGGTCTTGGGCCAAAAATATTTTCCAAATCTTCTGTGAAAATTACTTCACGCTCGAGCAACAAATCTGCCAGCCTTTTATGCCCGGCGGTATTGTTGCGTAAGATATCCTTAGCCCTGACAAAGGCAGTATCTATGATCTCTTTAATTTCTGAATCAATCAGTTCTGCCGTTTTTTCGCTGTATGGTTTATTGAAACTATAATCACTTTGACCAGTAGAGTCATAATAACTTACATTTCCCACTTTTTCAGACATTCCGAAATAGCAAACCATTGAATAGGCTGTTTTTGTTATTTTTTCAAGGTCGTTTTGTGCACCTGAAGAGATTTTAGAAAAGATGATCTCTTCAGCAGCTCTTCCTCCCAGGGTCGCGCAAACCTCGTCAAGCATTTGATCGCGCGTAGTAATCTGACGTTCCTCGGGCAGGTACCATGCTGCTCCCAATGCTTTTCCCCGGGGCACAATAGTTACTTTTACGAGTGGATGCGCATGTTCGAGCAACCAACTTACAGTGGCATGTCCTGCTTCATGATAGGCAATAATCGCTTTTTCGTCGGCAGTAATAATTTTATTCTTTTTTTCCAATCCTCCTACAATACGGTCAACTGCATCGAGAAAATCCTGTTTCTCCACCTTATTTTTAAGTTTGCGGGCAGCGATAAGTGCGGCCTCATTACATACATTGGCGATGTCAGCTCCCGAAAATCCCGGTGTTTGTTTGGCAAGGAAACCTACGTTAACATCATCAGATAAGGCAAGTGGCCTGAGGTGCACCATAAAAATCTCTTTTCGATCTATTACATCAGGAAGTTCTACATGAATCTGACGATCGAATCTGCCGGCACGCATCAGCGCCCTGTCGAGGATATCTGCACGGTTAGTTGCCCCTAAAATAATTACTCCTGAATTGGTGTCAAAACCATCCATTTCTGTAAGTAATTGATTTAAGGTATTCTCGCGTTCATCGTTTGAACCCATATTCGGATTTCGTCCTCTTGCGCGTCCTATAGCATCGATCTCATCTATAAAGACGATACACGGTGCTTTCTCCTTTGCCTGTTTAAACAAATCACGAACCCTTGATGCTCCTACACCCACAAACATCTCAACAAAATCGGAACCCGACATTGAGAAGAATGGAACATCTGCTTCACCAGCTACTGCTTTGGCCAAGAGTGTTTTGCCGGTTCCCGGAGGACCAACAAGCAGGGCACCCTTGGGAATCTTTCCTCCAAGTTTGGTGTATCTTTCAGGATTCTTGAGAAACTCGACAATCTCTTCAATCTCCTGTTTAGCTTCGGCCAGACCTGCAACCTCCTTAAAGGTAGTGCTTACCCTCGATTCTTTATCAAAAATCTTGGCCTGTGATTTACCGACATTGAAAATATTTCCTCCGCCACCGCCTCCTTTGCTCATCCTTCTGAATATCCAGAACCAAACAGCAATCAAAACAAGCGGAAGAAACAGCCAGCTTAAAATCTCGCTGAAATAGTCATGACGAACTTCATAAGTCAGGGTAACCTTAGCATTATCGCCATACTCAGCCTGTGCTTTTTCGAGATTTTTTTCAAAAACATCCACTGATCCGATTGTAAAGAAAAAGTGAGGACCTGTTTTGGTTGGTGCACCAAAACCCTGACTAAACTTACTTTTATATTTTTCGTAGGATGACTCCTTTAGATAAATATCAGATTGTGATTTATTTACGACGACGATTTTATCCACATCACCGTTTTTAAGCATTGTATTCTTTACCTCCTGCCAACTGGTTTCAACTGGTGAGCCACCGGAAGTATAATATTGAATCGCCAAAAAGGCAACTAATAAAATTCCATAAATATAAATCATCGGGTTAAACTTCGGGGAGGACTTTTGTCCTCCACCAGAAGATTTTTTAGGACCCTTAGGGATATTATTCCCGTTGTTGTTTGAAGTATCTTTTTCAGCCATAATATTTTAAATGTCAGCGTCAATATTGTAAATTAACCCATCAGCCCATAGGCTCTCAAGGTCGTATAATTTGCGAATGGGTTCCTGGAATATATGAACCATAATGTTTACATAGTCGAGTAAAATCCACTGGGCAGTGTTATAACCATCACGATGCCATGCTGGTTCATTTTTTAATTCTTCTACAGTCTCTTCCACTGAGTGAGCAATAGCATCAACATGGGTCGTGGATGTTCCATGGCATATAATGTGGTGATCACATTCGGTATTACTAAGTGTCTGAAGATCAATGTTTATGATATCCAGTCCTTTTTTACGTTGGATACCTTCTATAATTGCCTCAAATAAATCAATTGAGCCATTTTGAATGGCAGGATT
>Ga0073936_10003397_pt1 | contig 22838 bp, 12 predicted proteins | sample AliMusrvi5mmetaG_FD_87041 | JGI IMG/M metagenome (GOLD analysis project Ga0073936, IMG submission 87041) | Freshwater lake bacterial and archeal communities from Alinen Mustajarvi, Finland, to study Microbial Dark Matter (Phase II) - Alinen... | ecosystem: Environmental > Aquatic > Freshwater >... | reverse complement strand
CGGCAATAACGGTTCCGCGCCGCCCGTGTTTACGGTCATCAATTCTAATATGACGGACCAGGTGGTGGGGGACGTGATCATTCGCAATAAAGGCTATCTGGTGTTGGACACGAATCAAACCCTGACCCTCAGTGGCATTTGGTCTAATGCGGCCAGTTTCGCCAGCTACCCGGGATCCAAGATTTTGTTCTCGGGCCCAGCTTCCTCCACGTCGACACTTTACGGTTCCACGACATTCATGGGACTTATCTGCACGAACCCCGGCAAGACGCTGTTGTTTGAGGCTGGTAAAACCAATACGGTGGCGACTCAGGGGCAGTGGGTGCTGAAAGGGTCTGAAACCGATAACCTTATTTTGCGCTCAACGGTTGATGGCGCCTCGTGGATGTTAAACGTCAACGGCGCTGCCAATCAAGCGGTTCAGTATGTGGACGTAAAGAATTCGGATGCGAGGTTAGGCGCGGCGGTCGGGGCGTTCAACTCTATTGACAGCGGCAGCAATCTGAATTGGGTTTTTTCATCGTCGGACGTGCAAACCAATATCTGGAGTGGTGCCAGCAATTCGGCATGGGATCTTGTGGCCAACTGGAGTTTGGGCCATGCTCCGCTGACGACTGAGTTTGTGCTCATTCCGTCCGCTCCCCGATATCCGATTCTGGATACTGCCAAGATCTTTTCAGGTGGACTGGAGATTCAGAATGGTGCGTCGCTTCGATTGGCGGGCTACAATATGACACTGACGACGAATGCGGTGGTGGCGGGGACACTGATTGCTTCCAATACGGAAACGATTACGATTCTGGCCGATGTGGATTTTACCGGTGGGGTTTTCTCGCCAGCCTATTCCACCGTGGTGATTGGCGGTGCAGGGAATCAATCCATAAACCCCGGGAGTCAACCCTTCTTCAAAATCAACGTATCGAACACAATCGGTACGGTCAGTTTCCTGGACGGATTTTCGGCCACGGAATTGCGTTGTGAGGCGGCTAGCGGGGCGTGCCGCCTCGTGTTTGAGCAAGACTCGACTTGCACCGTGCGTTCCCTGGTTCTGCTCAGTGCGGTTGCGACGACCAACATTGTGTTGCGTAGCTCATCCGAATACGAGCCCTGGAATCTGATTGTTACCGGTGGCGCTTCCGTTTTGGGGGTAGATGTGGAGGATAGTGACGCGAGTGGCGGGAAGGCCATCTATGCTATGGCGTCGCAGGACAGTACGGGTAATGCAAACTGGGTTTTTGATGAAAATGGATCCACTTGGATCGGGAGTAATGGCGCCAGTTTCCATGGGGCGGCGAACTGGTCACCGGCCGGGGTACCGGATGCGAACAGCCGGGTCATCATTGCAGGGCCGAACATGGCAAGTATGACCTCGGCGGTGACGGTGTTGGATCTGCTGGTGGCAGGTAGCCTGACGGTTTCTTCCAACCTGACGGTTGTCTCGAACCTGACGGTGCAGGCCGGAGGGACGGTGACGATGAACCGGCTGGTGGTGGTGAGTAATGACGTGTATGTGCTGGCGGGGGGAACGTTGACGCATTCGGCTAATGGCGCGACTGAAGCCAACAAACTGGATTTGACCGTGTTAGGGAACATGGAAATCGACACGAATGCCGCGATCAATGTTACGGGGAAAGGGTATGCGGCAGGATGCGGCCCGGGCCATGGAGGCAACGGCTTAGGCGCCAGTTATGGTGGGCGTGGTGGCGTATGGTTCGGCGGTCCCCCCGCCCCCTGTTACGGTTCCATTGTGGCGCCAACGAATTTAGGCAGCGGCGGGAACAGTTCGGCGGGGGGCGGTGCCATTCAGATGAACGTTTTGGGAATGGTTCGGCATGATGGCCTTTTGGCAGCGGATGGGGTGTCAATAACTTATGCAAGCTCGGGTGGAAGCATTTTGCTGACGGCAGGTACGCTGATGGGAGGCGGTGTTATTCGGGCGAATGGGGGCCTCAGTAGCAGTTCCTCCGGTAGTGGTGGGCGGGTGGCTCTGGTGTTGAACAATGCGGGCGCCGATTTTTCAGGCTTTAATGGTGCCATTACCGCTTACGGGGGCGGCGAGGGTGTCCAATCATCTGGCGCCGGCACGATTTACAAGCAGCGTGCGACCGATCAGCCGGGGCGTGGTACGGTGTTGCTGGACAACAACGGCTTGATATCTGGTTATACGGATGTGCCGCCCAGTACGAGTTATGTTGCCGGTGAAGTGGATCGAGCCACATTTTATGTTACCAATGCCGCCATACTCCGGCTTGTGAACGACTTCACGGTTGGAGATGTAGGGTTACAATTGGCGAACACATGGCTGGATTTAGGCTTGAAGACTCTGACCGTTCATTCCCGTCCGCATGGGTTTTCAGGGACAGTGACGAACTTCGGGACGATCCTCTGGATGCCCGATGTGGCAGGGACTGTTTTTTCAATACGGTGACGGATAAATCTAAACGAACTGGATGAAAAGGATGATGAAAATACAACTGGCCCCTGAATGGCAAGGTACACCAACCCTCTTTCGCAAAACGTGGCAACACATCGGTAACATTGATCAATTCAGATGGCTTTCCCGCGCCGATGTGCTCAATCAATTGCGCATGGCTCGCGATGAAATCGGCGTACGTTATGTCCGGGCCGCGGCCATGTATTCCCCGGAACTTTGTGTTTGGGACTACGATATTGTGGATTGGCGGGAGTGCGGGGAGAAATCCCGAAGGGTCAATTGGCAATTGGTGGATATCGCGCTCGAAGGGCTGCTCGCTCTGGGGTTGAAGCCAATCTACACGACCTGCTTCACTCCTCTGGGAATGACCGATGATACCGTTTCTTGTTGCTGGCCGGACAATAACCCTGTCGGCATGCCGCGTGATCTTACCCAGTGGCAGGATTTTGTAGCGGGTGGCATCCGCCATCATATTGAGCGCTTCGGTATTGAAGAAGTTCGTTCCTGGTATTTCGAGTGCTGGAATGAACCCAACCTTTCACCCTGTTTTTTCGGTGGCACGAAAGAGGATTTCTTCCAACTCTGGTCGGCCACGTGGCGTGCGGTGAAGTCCGTAGATCCTGCGTTGCGACTGGGCGGGCCCTCCACCGCCCGAAGCGAGTGGATCTCGGACTTTCTCGACTTTACGGCGGAAGCGGGCACGCCACCGGATTATCTCATTGCCCATATCTATAACAACGATTCCGAAGACGCCCCACTCTCACCTTTCGAGGGTCCGTCCAACCATCAGGGAAAGGACTCGCCCCATTTTGCTTCGGGGGTGATCCGGGGACTGCGCAAAAAGCTTGATCAGCGCGGGTGGAAAGGCGAAGTGCATTGGAATGAGTGGGGACGCTCCTTTTTTCTTCACGATCCCCTCCGGGAAACTGTGCTCGAGTCGGCCTTTGTTATCAAGACCATGGCGCAAAGCGCACAAGATGCTGATGCCTTCAGTTACTGGTGCCTGTCGGATATTTACAACCAAGGCGGATTCCAGTCCTCTGAGTTTCAAGGTAACTACGGGATGTTGAGCCTGCACGGTTTGCGCAAACCCGCTTGGATGGCACACCAGTTGCTCAGTCGTCTCGGCACAAACCGTCTGCCCGTGAATGGCGGGGATGAATTAGTCGGTGCGGTGGCTACCCGCGAGGGGAGCCACGCCAAGATGCTGGTGTATGCCTATCCCCCACCATCTGACGCTGTTCCCACCCACATTGAGGTGCGGGTGGCCTGGCCTTTTGGCAAACCGGCCTTGACTCGTCTTGGAGCGGTGGAAAATAACATTATTGCCACCTGGAAAGGCATGGGGGCACCCGCCTATCCGACACCGGATCAACTTACCCAATTACGGGCGGTCAACACCCTCAAACCGGCTTCGGAGGATGAGATCCATGTCGAGGCGACACCCGAGGGGCCGGTGGCTGTCTTTGAGCTGGAATGCCCCGGCGCCGCACTTCTGGAAAGTCAAGCTGTCACAAACAAACAGGGATGCAAACGAGAATGATTTAACATGGAGGCACAGGTTCCATGATAGGAAAATATGAAAAATACGATTAGATGGCGTGATTTTATGCGCTTGATGTATGCGGTCATTCTCGCACTTTGCGGCGGGATTGTCCGAGCGGAAAGTCCGGACGACATCATCGCGGAACGGCTGCGGAATGATCCCTTGATGATGCCTTACTACACCGGAAACATCCTGCCCACGCCGCAGAAGGTCGTTTACAGGGATACTTTCATTCCGATGGCAGAGGTGGCCATTGTGGTGGGGAAGGAGGTTGAAAATCCTGCCCCGCTGGTGGAGGTGCTCATCGACCGGATCACACGTTATGGCGGCAAGGCAACGGTCGTCAGTATGCCTGAAGCGAAATACACGGCGGTGGTCTCGCTGGGCGATACTGCGTGGGCCCGGCAGTTGAAAGCCCTGCCTGCTGTACCGGAGAGGGAACAGGGCTATATTTTGCAAGTGGGTGCGGTATCCGATAAGCCGCTGATCGTTTTAAAAGGACATGACCGACTCGGTCTGCTCTGGGCGATCTCAAGCCTGACACAGTTGATTCACTGGCGTGACGGCCAGATTGTGGCGCGGGGTGCTACGGTTGTGGACTATCCTTATCTCGCCCGGCGCGGCTACAACCATGGCTATGCCTACAAGATGTTCATCTCCGAGGATCAGCGGGGCGGTTTGAAAGGGCCAAACCCCGAAGTGGATCAACTGCTGAAAAACAACCGGCAATTTCTTCTTTTATGCAAGTTTAACAGTCCGGTTTATATAACGGATGCCGCCTGGGGGGATTGGCAGCATCCTGAGTGGGGATATTGGCGCACTCCGGAGAAATGGGATACGGGATTTAAGATTCCCATCATCGAGCAACTGGGGAGCAATTTGACGCCGCTGGGTATTACCTGGTATGCGGGTATTCGTCCTCATGCTGGTGCGCCTGAGAATAAGTTGTGCGGCAACGAAGAAACTTTGCAGGCCATGCTCTGGCATGCACGGCGTGCCGAGGCGGCGGGCGGCCATCTCGAGATCCAACTCGACGACTGCCGTTTTCCATTGAATCCCTATGACACGGAGCATTATGGAACCGCTTGTAAGGCGGATACCTGGGTGTTCACGAACCTGATGGCACGGTTGAAGCAGGATTATCCCAAGGCCCGACTGCTTGTTTGTCCCCCATTTTATTGGGGCCCGAATGGTAATGTGCCTGCCTCCTATGGGGAATCGCGCGATGCCTATCTGGCCGCGATAGGTGAGTATTGGCAACCCGAAATCGATGTCTGGTGGACCGGTACGGCAGTGAGTTCCGTCATGGCAACGAAAAGTGAGGTCGCCTGGATTAACGTTATGATCAAGCGCAAGCCTTTCTTCTGGCAGAATAGTATCATCGCCTCTCCGGCAGTGAATTGGACGCACACCGGAACGACGCCGGTAAAAAGCTTCTGTGATCATAGTGGGGATGGCTTCCTGGACTCCGTCGGCTATTACGGCCTTAACAGCCATATGCCTAAGATCATCAACGCGATCTCAGCTGATTTTGCCTGGAATCCGAAGGCCTATGACCCGGAGCGCTCGGTGCGGGAGGCGGCCAGCAAAATGATGAGCCCGGAGGCCTGGGAAACCCTGAAGAGAATGGATGATGCGCTGAACTGTCTATGGTCTTTCTATTCAATAGGCCGTTTCTCTGGTGTCGGGCCAGACGAAAAGAAACGTGCGGCCATGTCCTTGGATTGGATTGAGCCACTCGTTGCCGAAGGACGCGCCGCCGCGGATGACCTCGGAAAACGCTTCCCGGCGGCTACCAAGAATTGGGGTTGCTCGTGGCACGAACTTTTTGGTACGCATCAGGCCAATCTGATTGATAGCGTAAAAAAGGATCCTAAACTTGGTGTCTACCGAGCCGTTGCCGAGCAGAAGGCCAAAGCCAAGGCAGCTGGTGAATTTGATTCTGACCACCACGATGAGTTTTTCGGGGCCTGCCAATTTACTGGTGGACTTCTGACTGAATATGAAGATCCTCTATCCCGGCAGAAGACCACGATCCATGCGCTTGCTGACGCGAGCCGGAACGGTTGTTCGATTAAGTTTAATGGGAATGCCGGCAAGCCTTGTAGCATTCTGCTCAACGCCCGGCTGGGCGATGAACCCACTCAAGTGGTGATCACCATCAATGGCAGGAAGGTTTTTGAGGGTGACAAGCCTCTTCATAATCGTAACTGGGCTACCCTGCGCTTCTCCCTGCCCGGGGATTGGGTGAAGGCGGGTGGTAATGTGATGGCCGTGACCGTTCGTGATGCAGGGAGTGAGGCGGGTATGCTTAATAAAAGTTCCGGAGATTACCGGATGATGATTCAGTACGCCGTCATTAAGAATGCAGTACAATAAAGAATGGCATCCCCTATGACGGAACAAAAAACAAAGGATATGGAGAACGGATTTCTGGATCATGGTGTGGCCATCCGGATCAGCAGTGGGCGCGGGACTGTTGCCACGGTTGACGGGGCTGGGCGGGATGTGGTGCTGGCTTGGTTGCATGATGCCCGGGGATGTCCCGCCCTTCTGATGATCGATGCGGATACCGGTGCAAGTGAGGAATACCCGATCCCTTTTCCGAGCGGCGGCGATTCGCCCTTCGCCTCCCTACTTTCAACCGGCAACAAATTCTACAGTCACTTCAATAGTCGTTTTGTGGAATTTGATCCGGTAAAACGGGCCTTTACGGCGGTGCATGAAACGGTGCCCAAGGTGGGCATGGGCATGACCGAGGACGATCAAGGGCGTATCTGGGTGGTGACCTATCCCAATAGTGGTGTGATGGTGTTTGATCCTAATACAGGCGCCTTCCGGGACTACGGTCCGGTGTATGCCCAGAACTGGCGTCAATACCAGCGCCAAGTGGTCGCTGATGATAAGGGTTGGATCTATTTTTCGGTAGGCAACACGCTCAGCCAGATCATCGCGTTTGAACCTGTGAGTGGCGTGGCAACTCCGATGCTTGCCGAAGCGGCGCGTGTGCCGAACGTTCCCTCGTGGCTACACCGTGCCGGGGATGGCAAAGTCTACGGGATCGCCAATGATGGTACCGGAGAGGGTCCCTGGTATATGTTGTATGATGGTAAGGCCGTAAAGCTGGACGGGCCGGTGCCAGCGGCCAGGCCGATGGTCTGCGGTACGCAAGGCCTGTTCCATCGTGATTTTCCCTCTGGTAAAAGGATTCGATCGATGGATTTTGCTCTCCGGGAACTGGTGATTGAGGATCCCGGGACACAGGAGGCGAAGACGCTTCATTTCGACTATACGAGTGAGGGTGCCCACATTATGGGCGTTGCCGTAATGCCGGATGGTACCGTGGGTGCGGGGACCGCTTTCCCCATGCGTCTTTGCAGCTATCATCCCGAGACCGACTCATGGAAGGACTGGGAGGATTATGGGCAGCCGAATACGATGGGGACCCAGGGGAATAGGTTTTTCCTTGGAGAATATACGCATGGCATGTTGGTGGAGTGGGATCCTTCCCGGCCGTTGGTAAATACGCGCAAGGAGGCGCCGGACGGCAATCCCCGGCTACTTACGGAATGCGAACCCGTGATTAACCGGCCCCATGCCTTACTCCTTCATCCGGACGGAAAGACGGTGGTGATGGGCGGTACGCCCGGTTATGGCTATACGGGTGGCGGGTTGCTGTTCTGGGACCGGGGAACGGAAACCCGCGTGTTGCTGGAGCATACCGATCTTCTGGTCGATCACTGCGTTATGTCGTTGGTGGCGCTGCCGGAAGGCAAGTTGCTGGTGGGCAGCGGAACACGGGCCGGTACGGGCGGTGAGGTGCGTGCCAAAGAGGCGGAACTGTATGTGGTGGACATGGCTTCGAAAAAAATCGAATGGCATGCCGCTTTAATTCCGGGTGTGCAGGAATATTCAGAAATGCGGATGGGTCCGGACGGATTGGTTTATGGGATTGCGGATTTCCGTGTCTATGAACCAAGCCTGATGGATGAGGAAAAGCTGTTCTTTGTATTCGATCCAGCATGCCGGAAAATCGTTTATCAGGAAAACACGGCGCCTGTTTATGGTTCAATGCATCTGCAGCAGGGACAGCGCAAGATTGTGGTTTCGCCCAAAGGAACGGTTTATCTGCTCTTCCGCAAGGGGATCGCTTCTGCTGCCCCGGTTACCCATAAGCTGGCGTGGGTGGTTCTGTCACCCGTCTCAATCAATGCCGGTGGTGATTGGCTGAATGGCCGGATTTACTTCACATGTAGTTCCCATCTTTACAGCTACCAGCCGTATGGGGTGGAAGGGATGAGGTAGTTGTGCCGTATGAAAGAATTGAAGTTGAGTGGGAAGTGGCGGCTGACTTGTATCGCACCGGAGGGGAAGGGACAGAGCGCGCTGGCGGGTGTCTTCCCTGGACATGTGCATCTTGACCTTTTACGCGCCGGACGCATACCGGATCCGTTCTGGCGTGATCAGGCTGAGGTCTGTAAACGGGTGGAGCAATGGGAATGGGCCTATGAACGTGAGTTCGTTCTGGGTGACGATTGGGTCGATTCGTGGGCGGCGCTGGAATTTGGGGGACTGGATACTTTTGCGAAGGTCATTTTGAATGGGCAGGTCATCGGGCATACGACCAACATGATTATTCCGCATCGGTTTGAGGTCGGTTCGATTCTGAAGCCCGGCTGCAACTATTTGCGTGTTCACTTTGACTGCATCGGGAAATACACTGCGGGTAAGTCCTCTGGATACGAGAGAGTGTGTGGTACGCCTGAGCGCATATACATGCGTCGTATGCAATCCACCTTACACTGGGATTGGGTGAACCGGTTTGTGAGCTGTGGAATATGGGGGCCGGTCAGGCTGGTTCGCTACGACCGGGCCCGGATTAGTGACATCCATGTTCAGACCCTGCGGATTGACTGCCCGGGAAAAATTGTTGCGGACAGCGCTGAGGTGTTGGCTCAGATTGAAACGGAGCGCAGAACAAGCGAGCCGATTCATGTCAATGTGGAGATCGTGAGCCCCAGCGGCGGGCAGACGGTATGGTCCTCGTCTGAGAAACTCCATGCCAATCAGGCCACCTGGCGTTTATGTCTGGATACCCCCAAACTCTGGTGGCCGAGCGGTTATGGAAAACAACCATTATATTGTTGTCGGTTTAACTTGATGTCGCAGGATGGGGCCTTGCTGGATTCAAGGAAATTGCGGTTTGGAGTCCGTACGGTGGAAATCGTACAGGAGGTGGCCGCTTCGAACAATGCAGGGCAGACGCTGTTGCGTGAACTACACGCCATTCATCCGGTTGCGGAGGTTGCCCATTATGATGCTGCGGGCAGGGATTTTATCGTTCGCGTCAACAATGAACCCATTTTGATGTTGCCACAAGATTGTTTGGAAGATCATTTAGTAGGCACTGCGTGAGCCCCACTCCTCCGATGCACATTATTATTGAGGGATTGCGATTAAAATTCGATTTTTGCCTTGCTGGGCTTGAGCAAAATTTGAAATACATTCAGCAGTTTTGGCAATGTGTATTTGATTGAACTTCAAGACTCCACTGCTCAATACTGGGAAACAAGTTTATGCGAAACATTTTCACTGTCATACCATGGGGATTATGGAAAATATCGCTAATGAACTAACAGTGAATGGTTGTAAAAAGGAATTAAATATGAATTTGAAAAAGATGGGGATGTTGCAGGCAATAGCGGTTGGATGTGCATTGCTTGTCATGGGTGGTGCGAGCGTTCTGGGTGCGGATGCACTGACTCCGGAAACGAAGGCAAAGATCAAGGCCTTGGAGGAAGCTTCGGGAAAGGTCTATGTCCGCTGGTCGCCATGGACGGTACAACCAATGGCAAAATACAATGATTTGAAGCCGGACGCTGAACTGGAGAAAATGCGTGTGGATTATCTGAATTTGCTTCAGGAAATTCTCACGCTGGATCCAAATCGTCTGGCGACGCATAACGATCTTGGAGAAGCGTACTTATGCGAAGGCCATGCGGATTTGGCGATACCGCATTTTGAAGCTGTTTTAAAAGTTCAAAAGTTGACCGAAGCGGAAAAAGGCAATGCGTTGATCGGGCTTGCGGATGCGGCCTTGCTCAAGAACGACAAGGCCGCCGCGGTCAGGTATTTGAAAGAATTGGTGGCCTGTGGATATAAGCCCGATAATAACCGCCAGAATGGTCCCAATCCAACGATGCAGGCACAGCAGGCGCTGTATTATCTGGATGGTGATGGCTCGCCTAAAATTGACGATTTCAAGCTCCCGTTTTACACGGGTGCGAAGGTGTTCCCGACGGCCCAGGAGGCGGTGTATAAGGACGAATTTGTGCCGTTGAAACGCGTGAATCTGGTTTTAGGCAAGGAATTGAAAGCATCGGATGCGCGTGTGAAACTGCTCAGGCAGAAATTGGCACGGTTCGGAATTGAGTCGGATATCACGAACGCTCCGCAACAGCAGTCCAAGGCGGGTGATTTCATCATCAAAATCAACGCCGATGACAAGCTGGTTCCGCCGGAAAATCCGCAGGGCTATGCCTTGTCAGTGACAAAGAGCGGCGCGATTGTCAGTGGACGCGATAAACTGGGCACGACCTGGGGCGTGGTGAGCCTGATTCAATTGATCGATCAGGCGAAGAAGGCGATTCGTGTGTGCGAGATCCACGATTGGCCCGCGTTGAAGAACCGCATGAGCCAGGGGCAATCGGGGCCGGGGAATTTGGAGCATACGCTTTTCACAAAAATGAATTTGTTTCGTGGCAATACGCCGTTTTCGGAGGGGCGTAGTCCTTTGCGGCGCATGATCGTCAACACGGCATCCGAGTGGTATGCTGCATTCGGGTTGGATTTTTATACAACGATACGCTCCTACACGATGGGGTCAGGTTTCCCGCTGACGAGCGAACGTACGTTCGCATTACATAAGGAAATCTTGAGCGAGATGGCCGCTCATGGTGGGAGTGTGTATTTCCCGTATGATGACGCCCGGTTTCCGCTACATCCGGAGGACTTGAAAAAGTCAGGCGCTGGTGCGAATCAGGACGCGAAATATCTGGACCGCCTCTTCAAGGCAATTCGGAAGGATTACCCTGACTTCCGCATGGTGTTCTGTCCGCCGTTTTACTTTGGGCCCGATGGGCCGGCGCGCTATCCGGAGCCGCGGGATGAATATCTCAAAAGTATTGCACGTGATTTGGACCCGGCCGTCGAGGTCTTTTGGACAGGTCCGCGTGTGAAAGGATTTGAGAAACGCCCGGATCAGGTGAAGTGGATCACGGATTTGATCGGGCGCAAACCCGCCGTCAGCCAGAATGCGCCAGGCCGGCATAATTTGTACAACTATCTGACCGATGAAATGCCGTATTGGAGCACGTGGCATTACGATGGATTTGTCAATGATATCGGACTCTTCGATGTCAATACGTCTGTAACGGCCGGTCCGACCGTCATTGCTACATTGGCCGATTATCTTTGGAACCCGAAGGGGTACGACTCCAGGCGCTCCATTCGCGAATCGGTCGCGATGCTCTATGGTGAAAAGATGTTCGGCATTTTGAATCCGGCGACTGAGGAGATGGCCAAGTTTGACAAATATCCCTATGGTGCCTCGGGGTTCACGCCGGATTCGACGAACGATGTTCCGGAACTCGAGCGTGTGGCGAAGTTTGCGCAGGAGCGCTATGACCAGGCCATGGCTTATAATCCGGAATCCATGTCCAATATGCCCGGGTATTTCGGTGCTGCCGTAGCCTATATGAAAGAGGCCGCAAAAAAGGCGAAAAATCCGCCCGACTACTTCAAAACTTTTGCTAAGGAAATCGGGGAAACGCTGGCGTTAGCCGTTAAGGAAGTCGGTGTGGACAAATCGAAAGGCGACATGTATCGCTCGCCTTTTGAATGCCAGGGATCGAAAGTAACAGGCAAGTCTCCCGGACGCGTTTTTGACTTGTTGTATGGAGCTAGATCACAATACAGGCAGATTCGCTTCGGTTTCGAATGCGACCCATTCCCGGCGGGTGCCGACTACGAACTGTTCCTCTGTGGATTGAGCGAGCCCAATATCGGGAAGCCAAATGTCAAAATACGTGTTTCCGTAAACGGGAAACCCGTTTTTGAAGGCGAATGCAAGTTCCAGTTGAAAGATTGGAGTGTGCAAAAAATCGTTATTCCTTTCCCTGATATGAAACGGAACAATCAGGTATTAATCGAGAACATTGAGGATTCCGATAACATCTACGGTCCGCCCTGGGTCGGGATTAATTACGTTGTCATCAAAAAAACGTAACTACCTGGTGAAACCCGCCAAAACGGCAAACCTTACGGTAAGGTCATACCATGAAGACGATTCCCTACAAGCTTTTTGAAAATAAGCCGGCAATGGTGTTTGAGGACGCCCATCTGTTGGGCAATGGTTCGTTGGGCGCCTCCGTTTATGGCGGCGTGCCCTATGAGAAAATTCTGATCAATCATGATACGCTTTGGAGTGGTCAGGAGCATCAGAAGATTAACTCTGGTACAAAACGGAATCTGGGCAAGGCACGGGAACTTGTTTTGGCGGGTCGGCTTAAGGAAGCGAATAATCTGATCAACGATGAAATGATGGGATATTGGTCAGAAAGCTATCAACCGCTGGGGAACCTTCACCTGACGCTGGGTCAGACCGATGACTGGCGTAGCATGAAGCTGCGGCGGGTGCTGGAAAACAATGTTACGGTGGGCTACCGTCGCACCCTTGTCCTTAACGATGCGGTTGAGTCCATTACCTATGAGCAGGGCGGTGTGCATTACACCCGCGAGTATTTTGTCAGTTATCCTGATCAGGTTATCGCGATGCGTCTGAAGGCCGACGGTGGCCCTCTGAGCTTTGTTTTGACCATGGATTCGCCATTGCGGCATGAGACGCGCATGGCCTCGGAAGGGGTCATCATGACGGGACGGGCTCCGGATCGGGTGGATACCAGTGATTTTATTACCCAACCTGCCGTCAGTTATCTAGAAGACGCGCAATCTGATTCCCTGCGTTTTGCTGCTTATGCCGCTGTTACTGATACCGATGGACAGATTTCGCGAGATTCCTTTCGCTTAACTGTGGCTAATGCCAGCTATGCGGTCATTCTGCTTGCCGCCAACACCAATTATTCCGGCTATAAAGTTGCCCGTGACCGAGATTCACAGCGGGTGCTGGCCGGGTGTGAGGCTGTTGTCAAAAAAGCCGCTTCCAAGGGCTATGCCGCACTCAAGCGTGACCACATTGCCGATTATGTGGAACTATTCAATCGTATGGATGTAAAAATCGGCGATCCGGTGACGGATGAGTTGCCCACTTCTGCCCGGTTGGAGGCGCTGTCCGGCGCTATTGATGATCCGTCCTTATCGGCACTGGTACTGCAATATGTCCGTTATCTGACCATTGCCGGGTCCCGACCGGGCTCCCAGGCGATGAATCTGCAGGGCATCTGGAATCCCTCTGCAGTTCCTCCGTGGAACAGCAATTATACGATGAACATCAACGTGCAGATGAACTACTGGTCCGTTGAAAGCCTCAATTTATCCGAATGCCATCAGCCTTTGATCGATTTGATCCGGGAACTGGCGGACAGCGGTCAAGCCGCCGCTCAGGAACTGTACGGCGCCAACGGTTGGGTGGCCCATCACAACACCGATCTCTGGCGGATGGCAACCCTGGCCGGGGAGGATGCGGCCTGGAGCTGGTGGCCCTTTGGCGGCATCTGGCTTTGTCACCATCTGTGGCAACATTATCTTTACACTTTGGATGAGACCTTTTTACGGGATACGGTTCATCCGATACTCCGGGGAGCCGGGCGCTTTTTGCTCGATTTCCTCACAGAGGACGGGAAGGGGCATCTGGTAACGGCGCCTTCCACCTCGCCGGAGAATAAGTTTCTGCTGCCAGGTGGTTATTTCAAGGAAAAATTATCCCAGGTGTCTGCGGGGAACCGCTTTTCTCCCAATGAGGCGGATGTGGGTGCGGTCTGTAAGGCCTCCACAATGGACCTGACGATGGTGCGGGAACTATTCGGTAACTTCCTGACGGCCGTGGAGAAACTTGGCATTGATGACCGGTTAGCGCCCGATATCCGGGACGCCTTGGCAAAACTTTCCCCGTTTCAAATCGGGAGCCATGGGCAGTTGCAGGAATGGGATGAGGATTATGAGGAATGCACGCCGGGAATGGGGCACATGTCCCATCTGTATGGCGTCTATCCCGCAGCGGTCATTACCGATTCAGGTACACCGGAGCTGTTTGTGGCTGCGGAAAAGGCTTTCCTGCGGCGCAAAATGCATGGCGGATTGAATGGTGGCGGTTGGCCAGGTGCTTGGGCGCTGGCACTGGCGTCGCGGTTTAAGAATGTCACTATCTGTGCCCAGACCAACAATTCCATTGCGCATGGGATGGCCGCAAACTTTTTAGGGAAGGGGAGCACACAGATTGATGGCATTTTAGGCTGGGGAGCGGGTATCGCAGAAATGTTGCTGCAAAGCCACGAAGGTTATATCGAATTGCTGCCCGCCTTGCCGCCGTTGTGGCAACGGGGCTTTATCCGGGGGCTACGGGCACGGATGGGGCTGACCGTGGATCTTTATTGGGACAAGAACAGGCTGACTGGTGTGGACATCGCCTCCGCTAAAGGAGGAACCTTTTTGATCAAATGTGGTTTGGCTTCTGTCGCGGTTAACATATCGGCAGGCCAGGTCGTGCATCTTGACACAGGGTTGAATTCATCTTGTACAAAAGAATGATTGGCTACTTGACAATACAGCGTCAATCGCTAGAGTGTAACGCTCTTTGACTATTCCGGCGTAGCTCAATGGTAGAGCGTCTGGCTGTTAACCAGAATGTTACAGGTTCGAGCCCTGTCGCCGGAGCCATTCGAATCCAAATACGAACTTTTAACACCCCCTCCCGAAATCCCTGCAAATAGGTCAGTTGCGTAGAGGCTGATGTTCACCACGAGCCACCGAGTTCGTAATTTCGCTTTGAATACCCCTGTTCCCGTTGGCATTTTGTCTTTATCGGGATCGAAGTGGTTAACCGTAATCTCCCGCACCAACAGGCGGACGAGTTCCTTCTGATCCGCCTCCGGGAGTTTCGCTATGGCCGATGGGAACACCTTCATCGTGTCGGCAATCAGGCGTGCATCGGTTACGACCTTCTCCTTGTAGAGGATGTCGATCTTCAGTTTCTCGCGTTCCATTTCGATATCCCGTCTTTCGGTCGCCAGGCGTTCTCCGTAGGACAAGACCACTCGGACTACGACGAATCCGCGTTAGCCGATGATGCCAAAGCCCTTCTGGCCTATTTGCGGCGTGTCGGTCATGCTTCACCGGACGAAATCAGTCGTTTTACGGAACTTTCCCGAAGCACTGTAACCCGGCGATTACGGGAATTATTCGGGCAAGGCAGGGTGAGGAGAACCGGGAAGACCAAAGCCGTGCGGTATTCAGCTGGAGGCGAGCCTGTTAACGATGGTTGCACCGGAACAGCCACACAGGAGTTGGCGGGGTTGACTGAGAATCGGGATGAAAACGTAGCAACGTAACATCCCAGGCCCCGAATCAACCCCTTGATTCGGGTAAATTTCGAGTTGATTCCCGGTTGATTCAGGCTCGAAAGAGCCTTCCTGACCAGTCTGTTTGCTCCAAATGGCCGGCTGGGAGTGGTTACGCCTCGAACGCGAACCCTTTCTCCCGGAACAGTCTCACGCAGGTGTCCACGACATCGGCGTCGTAAAACTTTCCCCGCCGTTCGACGAGTTCTGCAAGCGCCGCCTCAATCCCCAGTGCCGCGCGATACGGCCTGTGGCTGAGCACAGAGAATCGACTCACCGGCATTTACGTCACCTTGGATCATCAGCGCAAGATCGCGTACGCGAACCGGTTTTAGAGAGGGAAGTCTTCGTTCTCCTTTTCGGTCAGCGCACGGGACAGAGCTGGCGGAGTCGGACGGTTCAGTCTGACCGGACGAATCGGATTGAGTGGACGGCCGACTGTGTGGTTGTCGTGGCCTGCGCGATTTTTGTCGGTGTCTTCCATCAGGCCGAGTTTGATCCGGCTTCGCCCGGCTGTCTCGTTCCCCTGACAAGCACACACGGAAGAAAGATGGGAAAAAAGATGATAATTAGTTGTTGACAAGTTCAAGCGCGTACTTTAACTTGCTGCTTGAACTTTGAACCGGATCAGGAGGTTTCCATGAGGACTAATCGCGCGGACGGGCTGGAGACTAGGCGAAGACTGCTTGATACGGCAGCGGCACTTTTCGCTGAGAAGGGCTACCACGATACCAAGACGGCCGACATCTGCCGGCTTGCCGACGCGAACGTGGCGGCTGTGCACTACCACTTTGGAAGCAAGGAAGATCTCTATGCCGCGGCATGGCGGAACGAGTTCGAGCGCAGTATCGAAGCCTATCCGCCGGATGGAGGGGTGGCCGAGAGTGCATTGGCGGAGGATCGCCTTCGCGGGCATATCCTGGCACTCGTGAGACGGAGCATGGATCCGGCAAGCCGAGACCTGGACATCGCCAACCGGGAGATATCCACGCCCACGGGCTTGTTGGCAGAAGTCGTGCGCACGTCCATGGAGCCGCTTCGTCAGATACATCTTGCGATCATACGCCAGCTTCTTGGCCCCCGGGCGACCGAGCAGGACGTGCAGCTTTGCGAGATGAGCGTTCATGCCCAGTGTCTTGCCGCGTTGATGCATGAACGCCAGTGGCGTTTCGCGGCGTCGAAGGACCGACGTATGGGCCCCCCGAGATTGGACATCGATGCCGATGCTCTGGCGGACCACATCAGCCGATTCAGCCTCGCGGGGTTGCGTGAGGTGAGGAGATCCGCGGAGTTGACCCACCGCAACACCAGAGTCAAGCCGATAAGAGGAACGCCGTGAAGATACGACATCTGATTGTCCTTCCGGCGCTTTGCGCCTTGTCGGGCTGTGTCATGATTCCGCCGTACGAGCGACCCGCCGCGCCCGTCGCGCAAGCCTACCCGGGTGTTTCGCAGACGAACGAGGGGTATGCGACGGACATCGCATGGAAGGATGTCTTCCGCGACGACCGGCTGAAGGCCCTCATCGAGTTGGCGCTTGCGAATAACCGCGGTCTCCGCGTGGCGCTGTTGGGCGTGGAAAAGAGTCAGGCGCAATATCGGATCGCAAGATCCGCGTCCTACCCAGGAGTTGATGCCTCAGGCAGCTTTCTGCGGCAACATTCCGCCAATGGGACGGAGAGTCAATGGAGCGCTGCTGTTGGAGTAACGTCTTACGAACTCGACCTTTTTGGCCGTGTAAGAAGCCTCAATGAACAGGCGCTTGAGAGGTATTTCGCAACCGTTGAGGCTCGGCGTGCGGCTCAGCTATCGCTCGTGGCGGCGGTCGCTTCGCAGTACTTCGCCTTGAGGCAGGCGGAGGAGCAACGTGAGCTCGCCCGGTTAACGCTGGATTCTGTGCTGGATGCGCACAAGATCAACCAGGCAACCTTCGATGCAGGGGGTAGCAGCGCGGTGGACGTGCGATCATCGGAAGGATTGGTACAGACGGCAAGAATCGCACTGACCGCCTACGAACGACAGGTGGCACAGACGGAGAATGGTCTCGTCGCGCTTCTTGGTCGATCGTTGCCCACCGATCTTCCGGCGCAAGGGTCGTTGAGCGACGGCAAAGCGGTGTCCGCGGTTCCAGCGGGGCTACCATCGGAGTTGATCCAGCGCCGCCCGGACATTCTGGAGGCGGAACACGCTCTCAAGGCGGCAAACGCTAACATCGGCGCTGCGCGTGCGGCATTCTTCCCGAGTCTCCAGTTGACCGGTTCCTTTGGCACGAGCAGCGATGAGTTGTCGGAACTCTTCGGCGCTGGCACTGGAATTTGGAGTTTCGCGCCACGGATCACGATACCGATCTTTTCGGGCGGGCGTCTTCGCTCAGAACTCAGCGTGGCGAAGATCAGCAGTCTGATCGAAGTGGCAAACTACGAACAAGCCATCCAGACAGCGTTCCGCGAGGTGGCCGACGCTGTCGTTGCCAGCAGCAGTTACGCGACACAGATTGAAGAACAAGCCGCATTGGTTACCACGCTACAGATGCGCCTGGATCTCGCCACCGCGCGTTACCGGCAAGGCGAGGATGCCTACCTTAACGTGTTGTCTGCGCAGCGGGATCTATACAGCGCGCAACGCGGGCTTATCGACGTGCAGTTCAACAAGACCCTCAGCCAGGTCGCACTCTACAAGGCGCTGGGCGGCGGGTGGAAATAACACGGGAGAACAATGCTATGAAGATTCGATGCCTTCTTGCCATGGGTGGATGCCTTGCTTCGGTCGTGGGAATGACCGGTTGTGATCGTGGTTCAGGCCCGGGCGGTATGCCCATGATGGGTGGCCTGCCGGGCATGAATGCGGCGCCAGCGGAGGTGGGCATAGTGACAGTCTCATCGGAGCAGGTCTCCGTCACTACCGATCTACCGGGACGCGTCAACGCGGAACGGCTAGCCGAAGTGCGGGCGCGCGTTACAGGGATTCTGCTCAGGCGGCTATTCGAAGAAGGTGGTGATGTTGCCGTCAACCAGGTGTTGTTCGAAATCGACCCCGCCCCACTGCAAGCGAGCTACGACAGCGCCAAAGCGAACCTTGCCAAAGCGGAAGTTACGCTGGCGCAGGCGCTTGCCAAGGCCAAACGAAACGAGGCGCTGGTGAAGATCAACGGTGTGAGCCAACAGGTTTACGAGGATGCGAAGGTGGGCGCGGCACAGGGTGAAGCCGAGGTGTTGGCGGCAAAGGCGGCACTCGAAATGGCTTCGCTGAACCTTGGTTACACGAAAGTGACGGCGCCGATCGCGGGCCGGATCGGCAAGGCCCTGATCTCAGAAGGCGCTTTGGCCAGCGCGAGCGAGGCAACCCGGATGGCGGTCATTCAACAACTTGACCCGGTTTACGTGGATTTCAGTCAATCCAGTTCAGAGTGGGCGAGCTTTCGGCGGGCGATCGAGGCGCAGAATCCAAGCTGGCTTTCGAATGGCGCTGTCAGCGTCACGCTTCTTCTGGAGGACGGCAGCGTTTATGAGGAAACCGGCAAACTGGTTTTCGCCGACGCCTCGGTGGACGAAAGCACGAGTTGCATTGCCTTGCGCGCGCAATTCCCAAACCCTAAGAAGCTGCTTCTGCCCGGCATGTTCGTTCGAGGCCGGATTCCTAAGCCGGCCACAACCCGTGCGATCACCGTCCCGCAACGCGCCGTTTCTCGCGATGCGGCCGGCCAGGCAAGCGTTCTGATCGTGAATGCGCAGAACCAAGTGGAGCGACGTGACATCCGAACGGGCGAAGCAAGCGGTGATCGATGGATTGTCTCTGACGGTCTCGCTGCCGGGGAGCGAGTGATTGTCGAGGGGCTACAAAGAGCGCGAGCCGGCGCAACAGTCAAACCCGTGGCATTCCTGACCGACTCCACAACCACCAAATGAGTTAAACGATATGGCCAGATTCTTCATAGACCGCCCGGTATTCGCATGGGTGTTGTCCATCCTGATTATGATGGCGGGCATACTTGCCCTCAGGCAACTGCCTATTGCTCAGTATCCGAGTGTTGCGCCCCCATCGATCTCTGCCACGGCCACCTATCCTGGCGCCTCGGCTGAAACGGTGCAAAACACCCTGACCACGTTGTTGGAGCAACAGATGACCGGCATCGACAACCTGCAGTACATGACCGCCAGCAGCAGTGGGAGTGGCCAGTCACGACTCACTTTGTACTTCAAGCCCGGCACTGATGCCGACACCGCGCAGGTGCAGGTTCAGAACAAGGTGCAAATGGCACTTCCGAGTCTGCCCCAGACGGTTCAGCAACAGGGGATCACGGTGGCCAAGGCGGCGCGCAATATGATGCTGATCATCAGTATGTATTGCACCAACAACACCATGGACGAGTACGCGCTCGGAAACTTCGTGGCGTCCCGGGTGCTGGATCCCATCCGTCGCGTTGAAGGGGTGGGTGAAGCCAGCATGTTCGGCGCGGAATATGCGATGCGCGTCTGGCTGTCCCCGGACAAACTCAACCGCTTCGCCCTGACCGCTGCGGACATCACCGCGGCTATTTCGGCACAGAACTGCGACGTTTCAGTTGGGGCGCTGGGCGACCGGCCCGCCGTGCCTGGCCAGCAGCTCAACTGCACGTTGCGCGCGCAATCCTCCCTGCGGAGTCCCGAGCAATTCGGGGGCATCTTGTTAAAAGTCAGCAACGATGGCGCTCGGGTATTTCTGCGGGACGTGGCGCGTGTGGAACTCGGGGGCCAGAACTACAGCATGATCACCCGCGCCAACGGCCAGCCCAGCGTTGGCATCGGGATCAGACTAGCGTCTTCGGCCAACGCGCTCGCCACAGTCACGGCGGTCCAAGCCAAGATGCGTGAGCTCTCCCGGTTCTTCCCTCCGGGCATTCGGGTTATCTATCCAATGGAGAATTCGACATTCATCAAGCTCTCCATCGAGGAAGTCACGAAAACGTTGCTGATCGCTGTGGTGCTGGTATTCCTTGTGATGTACTTGTTCCTTCAGAACCTGCGGGCGACGTTGATCCCGACAGTCGTCATACCCGTGGCCTTGCTAGGTACTTTTGCCAGCATGTATGCCTTCGGGTTTTCCATCAACGTGCTGACGTTGTTCGGAATCGTGCTGGCCATCGGCATCCTCGTGGATGATGCCATTGTGGTGATTGAGAACGTCGAACGGCTGATGCACGACGAAGGCTTGTCGCCGCGAGAAGCGACGCGCAAGGCCATGGATCAGATCACCGGCGCACTCATTGGCATCACGTTGGTCCTGACGGCGGTATTCGTCCCGATGGCGTTCTTCAGCGGCTCGGTCGGCACGATTTATCGTCAGTTCTCGCTATCGCTCATCTCCGCCATGGTGTTCTCGGTATTCCTGGCGATGTCGCTCACTCCGGCCTTGTGCGCGACCATGCTGCGGCCAGTCGAAAAGGGCCACAAGCATGAGAAGCGCGGTTTCTTTGGCTGGTTCAACCGCATTTTCTCCTCCGGCACGTTGAGGTACCAGGGCTCCGTGGCGCAATGCCTGAAACGGCCGATATGCAGCTTCGTCATCTATGCGTTGGTTGTCGCCGCGATGGCGTTTATGTATGTGCGGCTGCCATCGTCGTTCCTACCAGAGGAGGATATGGGGTTCTTTATCACCAGCATCGAGTTGCCGGCGGGCGCCACGGCGGAACGGACTAGCGAAGTTGTAAAGCAGGTCGAGGCGTACTACAGGCAGCAACCGGAAGTTGACAGTTTCATGTCCATCGTTGGTTTTGGCTTTGGCGGCAACGGCCAGAACCAGGCCGTATGCTTCACCCGCCTGAACGATTGGAGCACACGCACCGGAAAGAGGCATTCGGTACAAGGCATAGTGGCTCGCGCAAACGGGGCATTCGGCTCGATCAAGGATGCCCGCCTTTTCGCGATGGTGCCGGCGCCGATTGCGGAATTGAGCATGCAGTCGGGGTTCGATCTCCAACTGCAGGATGTCGGAGGGCTTGGCCACGACAAACTCATGGATGCATCGCAACGGCTGTTGCAGATGGCGGCTACCGACCCGCGGGTGGTCGGGGTGCGTATCCAGGGCATGGAGGACGAGGCTCAACTCAAGATCGAGGTGGATCAGGAGAAGGCCACCGCCCTGGGTGTGAAACTCAACGACCTCAACGACGTTCTGTCGACTTGTTTCGGCTCGGCCTATGTCAACAATTTCGTGAATGGCGGCCGGGTGCAACGTGTGATGGTGCAACTGGACGCGCCGTTCCGGATGAGACCGGAGGATATTGGCAAGGTCTACGTTCGCAACAACGCAGGCACGATGGTCCCGCTCTCCGCCGTGACATCAGTGAAATGGGGTTACGGCTCGCCGGATCTGCAACGCTACAACGGCTTTCCCTCCATGGAGGTTGTAGGGACAGCGGGGCGAGGCCATGGGTCCAGCGAGGCCATGCAGGCCATGGAGGAGATGGCGGCAAAGTTGCCATCTGGGATCGGGTTTGAATGGACTGGCGCGTCGTATGAGGAACGTCTCTCCGGGTCGCAGGCGCCAATGCTCTACGCCATATCCCTGCTTGTGGTGTTCCTGTGCCTTGCTGCGTTATATGAGAGTTGGTCCATTCCGACGGCGGTGTTGCTGGTGGTGCCGCTGGGAATTGTCGGGGCGCTGGCGGCAACGTGGGTGGGTGGGCTGGAAAACGATGTGTATTTCAAGGTGGGTTTCCTTACGATCATCGGCCTGTCCACAAAGAACGCCATTCTGATCGTCGAATTTGCCAAGGACGCCCAGGCCCGCGGCCGGGGGCTCGTTGAAGCCACGCTGGAGGCGGCGCGTCTGCGTCTTCGGCCGATCCTGATGACGTCATTTGCGTTCATCCTTGGCGTCACGCCACTGGCGGTGGCGCGGGGCGCGGGCTCGGCCAGTCAGAATGCGATTGGCACCGGTGTCATCGGCGGCATGTTGACGGCCACCGTTCTGGCAATCTTCCTTGTCCCGGTCTTCTTTGTGACCATCCGGCGGTTCTGCGGCAATAAGCCGGTTGTTACAGAAAGTCCGATCAATAAACCCACTCAAGATGAGCCGATCCGTTGACGGTTGACGTGGTAAGCGGTTGTGTCGGCATGATCTGGTTTCGTGGGTGCTACGTGCGGCTGCGGAGAAAACCACCGAGTATCCCCACTGGTTATAAGGAGCATTTACTGGCCAATCGGCTACCGTTTTTCCTAACCACGCGGGGGGCGCTTCTTCAGAGAAAGCCCTTGAAGTCATAAGCGGTTTTCCTCAGGCGTTTGACAAGGCGAAGGAGTCGCTT
>Ga0073936_10003385_pt1 | contig 22900 bp, 22 predicted proteins | sample AliMusrvi5mmetaG_FD_87041 | JGI IMG/M metagenome (GOLD analysis project Ga0073936, IMG submission 87041) | Freshwater lake bacterial and archeal communities from Alinen Mustajarvi, Finland, to study Microbial Dark Matter (Phase II) - Alinen... | ecosystem: Environmental > Aquatic > Freshwater >... | reverse complement strand
GTGGTGGTGGTTCGCCGCGAGCCGGCGCCAGTGACGAAATAGGTTTGGTTGACGAACAGATCGCCGGTTCCCTTGGCCTGGCGGAAGGCGGAGTTGAGCAGCGGCAGCGAAGAGAGCTTGCGGCCGAGGATGGGCGTCTCGTCGATTTGTGTCCTGTCGAGACGGCGTCCGATCTGCGCATCGGCGCGAACGCCTTCGGCGGTGCCGAAGACGGTGACTAGTGACTTTCCTGCTTCGAGGGACAGCTTTACCTGGACTGCGGCGGTTTCGCCGGAGCGCAGCGTAATGCCGGTAACTTCCTGGGAGGCGAAGCCCTGCTTGGATACGCTGACCTTATAGGTTCCGGTAAGGGAGAGCGCCTGCGCGGTGGCCGTGCCATCGCTGCCGGAGACAGCCTGACGCGTTGCTCCATTGGCGAGATTGGCTACGACGATGGCGGCGTCTTTCACAGCCGCGCCTGACTGGTCCGTGACGGACACCAGCATGCCTGCCGTGTTCGGCGATTGCGCAGTAAGCGTGAAGGCAAGAAGCAGGGGAGACAGGGTTCGAAAAAGCAAAGAAAGGGACCTCATTTTAGTTCCTTTATGGTACGGAACGCCGAAACAAACTACCAGAGATAGGAGGCACGGGCTTGACACTAGGGCGTGATGTTCGATACCAATGTGGATGGCTTCATGCTTAGCCCACGTGGGAGGTTTTCATAATCGATGTCACTCAATGATGTATCCAGACGGCACTTTTTCTTTGGTTCGCTGCTCGCGGGCGCGGTGCCTGCCGGCGGATTCGGCAGTGTCCCTTCGCTGCGCGCGCTGGGCTACAAGCCCTTTTACGATAAGTTGAATGTGGCGGCCATCGGCTGCGGCGGCCAGGGCGGCCAGGATCTGAACGATGCCGCGAGAACGGAGAATATCGTTGCGTTGTGCGATGTGGATCTCGATCGCGGCGCGGCCAATCTGAAGAAATTCGATAAGGCCGCGAAGTACAAAGATTTCCGCGTGATGCTGGAGAAAGAGGGCAAGAATATCGATGCCTGCACCATCGGCATCCCCGATTTCATGCATGCCACGGTAGCGCTGGCCTGCATGCAGCAGGGCAAGCACGTCTACGTGGAGAAACCGTTGACGCGCACTCCTTGGGAAGCGCGGCTCTTAAAAGACGCCGCGGTGAAATACAAGGTTGCGACCCAGATGGGCAACCAAGGTTTCTCGCACGAGTGCAATCGCGTTGCGGCTGAGATCATCTGGTCAGGCGCGATCGGCGACGTGCTCGAAGCGCACATCTCGACCACTCCCGGCACCCATCCCACCGGCCTGAAGGAACTTCCGCCGGAAGAGTCCGTACCAGAAACCTTGAGCTGGGACCTTTGGTTGGGCCAGGCGTCAATGCGCCCCTACAGCTCCTACTATGTGCCGTACAACTGGCGCGGCTTTTACGATTTCGGCACGGGGCAGATCGGCAACTGGGCGACCCACACGGCGGGCCCGGTGCAGACGGCGCTGATGCTCGGTGCCCCGACCAGTATCGAGTGCATCTCGATCGATGGCCACAGCAACCTGACGTTCCCGAATCGCGGCACGGTGAAGATCGACTTCCCGCAGCGTGGCGGCATGGGTCCGGTTAAGGTGTTCTATCACGACAGTCCGCGTCCGGACGATCCGGATGTGTACCGTGTGCCTGGAATGGAGAATGAAGTGATCCTCCCGCCGGTAAACAATCTGGCGGAAAAAGGCCGTCCGATGGGCGGCGGTGGCGGCGGTGCTCGTGGTGGCGGTGGACGCCCCGGCGGCGGCCCTCCTGGTGGTGGAAGGCCTCCGGCAGCAGCTGGCGCGCCCAGGCCGATGCAGGGTGCTGGCGGTCCTGGTGTGCGCGTGTTCGGCGGTCCGCGTGTCATGGGAGCTCCGGCTGGACAACTTGTTGGCAACGGAGCGGTGTTTATCGGCACCAAGGGCATCATGGCGACATCGAGCCGAGGCGAAGGCGTGCACCTGCTGCCGGCTTCGCGCTGGAAGGAATATACCCTGCCTCCGCAGCTGCTCTCCCGCTCCCCGGGCCACATGCTCGATTGGATCCGCGCCTGCAAAGGCGGGGAAGCGTCCTGCTCTGATTTCTCGGTGACGGCGCCATATGCAGAGTGGCTGGCGCTCGCGGCGATTTCGCTGCGCGTTCCGGGCAAGCTCGATTGGGATGGCAAGAACCAGCGGTTTACCAATAGCGCCGAGGCCAACAAGTATGTGAAGCCGGCGTTCCGTAAGGGCTGGGAACTGAAGCTGTAAGTTCTGAGTAAGCAGCATCGGAATGGAGAGAACGGTGAACGTAACGCTACGAAAGCCATTTGTCATTCTGATGCTGCTTTGCTGTTTGGTTGTTTCCGCTGCTGACTCTCCACTGGAAACGATGTGCCGCAAGGACCAGTTTCAGCTCGGCTACAGTTCGCTGCAGGATACCTACAAGGCCTATACCGGAAACGTGATGCAGACCGCAGGATTTATTCTTCTGGTGATCGGCTGGTTTCTGACATCGGAAAAAGCACGGTCGTATCTCGATTCCAGCCGCAGCATCAAACGTGCTGCTCTGGGTGTGATCATCACTATCGCCTGCATCCACACGCTTGTCTCTCTGTACTATCACAAGCTCTCGTCCGAGCAGTTTTCAAGGCTGTCGTCTCAGCACTATGTTGACTACGCCTATTTCCAAAACTACCAGGTAGACTGGTCGAACTTCGCCATCAATCTTATCTTCAATGGCGCACTTTTCTTCATCCTGTTTTTGGTGGTGAGAGGCTTCCGCCCGGATCCAGTGAAGCCTTCCGGAGAAGATGCCGGATAACAGACCGGGCAGAACGGATATCTTCATGCGAGTGTTCTCTTGTTTGCTTCTCTGCACCTCGCTGGTGCAGGCTGCCGATCCGGCGGCCTTTGCAATCCCAACCTTTGAATCCTTAGGGCTCTACTACAACCACCCGGCGGCGAAGAAAACGTGCGACGTGAAGTACCGTGCGGTGGGCTCTTCGGCGTGGCGTGACGGATACCCGATGGTGTACGATCCGCGCGAGAAGCAGTATCGCGGTTCGCTGGTGCTGCTCGCCTCCGATACGGAATACGAAATCCGGCTCGATGCCGGCGATTCCCCGGTGGAGTTCAAGGCGCGCACGCGCAGCGAGGTATTCCCGATCGGGAAGACGACGCACGTTCCCGGCGGCACGACGGACCAGACCTTGCGCATCAAAGAAGGCGGCACCGAACAAGGCTGGCATCTGGTGACTCCGGCGCCCGGAACAAGAGTGGTCAGCGATGTTTTTAACCTGCAGGACTACAACATCGTTGTCGAGGCCGATTATGTGATCCTCCGCGGCTTCGATCTGCGTAATGCCGCCGTGCACGGCATCTACATCCGGAACGGCGTGCAGAACGTGGTGGTGGAGGACAATCACATCACCGGGTGGGGGCGGCAGGCGGGCGCGCGGTCGTGGGGCGTGACGGCGGATATGGATAGCGGTGTCTACGCCGGCAAGGGCGCGGGACGTCTGGCGATCCAGCGAAATCTGATCGAATATCCGCGTGGCGGGTCGAATGATTGGGAGTCCGGCCATCCGGGCGGACCGCAGGGGATCTCGATGATCGATTCGAGTGGCGGCAATATCGTCCGCTACAACACCATCCGCTCCACCGAGGATCACGGCTTCAATGACGGGATCGGCGGCGGGTCGAACTTCAGTTTCGAGGGCAGTCCCAATCGCGACTCCGACATCTACGGCAACCACATCTCCAACTGCTGGGACGATGCGATTGAGAGCGAAGGCGCCAATCGCAATGTTCGGATCTGGAGCAACTATATTCATCACACGTTCGTGCATGTTGCGTCGGCCTCGACTTCGATGGGGCCGCTGTACGTCTTCCGCAATGTGTTTGGCGAGAGCCGCATCTCGCATCAGGATCATTCAGGCGGGACGATGTTGAAGACGGGTATGAAGTTTTTAGAGATCAATGGCGAACAGGTCAGCCTGGGGCTGGGCTACCGCTTCATCTTTCACAACACGGCGTTGCAGCCGAATGGCGCGCAGGATGTGTTCAGCGGCCACGAATTGCACAATGCCGTGACGCGTAACAACATCTTCTATTCCCGCGGGAGCACGTATCCGAAGGGCTTTGGTGAACCGGGCAATGATTTCAAGAACGATCTGACCGGCAGTTATCTCGGCGGCGGCTTTGTGAAGTCGATGTTTCTGGTGAGCGACAAGTTCGAGTGGTTCCTCTCAGCGACGATGAAAAAGATCGAGTGGGGACGGATCGAATCCACGCGCAATGGCAAGAAGATCTATATTACCGATCCTGTGATGGACGTGGCGAATCCTGCTATCGATAAAGGTGTTCGGCTGCCTGGCTTCAATGACGACTTCACCGGCAAAGCCCCCGATATGGGGGCGTTTGAGACGGGCCGGCCGCCGCTGCGGTTCGGGCGCGAGATGGCGCCCGGGTTTGCCCGCGCGGCCTGGGAGCTGTATTGATGACAGGGCGCGCGACACGAGCAGGGACTACTGGCCGAATGTGGGGCAGGTAGATTACCTGCGGCCGATTGGAAATCGGCCAACTTTCCTTACTGCGAGCCGTAGGCGGCGATAGGCAATCGCCGCGCAGCTTGCCAAGCTGCCCCACTTTTATGTCGCGCACCCCAGCGATGATTGCTGACCTCAGGCCAGTGATTTCTGGGCTGTAATGCGAACCTTGCTGTTGGTGCTTTCAAGCTTGGGCTTGACGGCTGCCTTGGCTTCAGCTGTTCCCAACTTCGCCAGTCCGATGATGGCTGCGCATTGGAGATGCTCTTCAGGCCGGTTGAGGAACGTAGCGTACACTCGCATGGCATCCGCTTTATTCCCTTGTTTGGACTGAGCGTCGGCGAATCGCAACTGTGCGTCGGTCACGTCGGTCGCTTGCTGGAACGTCAGACCGGCCTCGGGATACTTGGGCGCGGCGGCCAGCTTCTTACCGATGCGGCCATAGGCGCGTGATGCCGCTATGGAGATGTCCTTGTTGGAGGACGCCATGGCTTCACCGCACAATGTTGCCGCCTCTTCGGCGCGGCGATGGCCGAGCGCGAACAGGATCCGGGGTTTGAACTCATCGGGCGCGGCTTTGTAGGCTGCGATCAACGCCCTGCTGGCGGCAGGGCCTGGGATGCGTTCCAGCGCATAGATGGCCTCTTCGCGTACATCGGCCGCGGCAAGGTGCTTCGCGATTGCCGCTACGGAATCCTCTCCGGCGATCTGCGACAGAAGCCGGAAGGCCAGAGTGCGCACAGCCAGCGCATTATCGGCTGCGGTCAGTTTGAGCAGTCCACTAACGACGGGGCCGCGTCCGCTGGTATCGCGCCCCACCGAATGCGTCATGGTGATGAGCGATTCGCGGGCGGCCTTGGCGATTCCAGGATCGGAGCCGGCAACGAGCGCCGCGATCCGGGGAATGCCGGCGGCGTTGGACCGGTCGGCGGCGCGCCATGCGGCAAAGCGGACGTCCTTGTCTTTGCTCTGCAGATCGGTAAGTAATTGTTGGGTATCTTTCATGGTGCTCCCCTTTATAAGTGCCACGGGCCGCGGCCCGGGCGGCTCAGCATGCGATTGGCTTCTTCGTCGTTCTTCACGCGTTCGGTGACGTAGTCCCATTCGAGCTTGCGCTGGAGTTGGAACGACACGTTGCCGAGCACGCAGAGCGTGGCGACGCGATGGGCGGCTTCCATGTTCATGATCGTCTTTTCGCGGCTGCGGATGCAGTCCTCGAAGTTCTCACTGTGGCCGGGGCTCTTGAAGACCTTGACGCCGCCGGCGGGCGGAGTGTAGTCGACACACTTTTTGTCAGTCGTGGTGCCGGCGCCATCGCCCAGAGTGACAGTGGCGTGACCCGTATCGCCATGATAGACGGCGCCGTATTTGGCGTCGATGTCGGGCGAGGGGATTCCCGGCTGCGCCCAGACGAGCGTGAGGTCGGGGTTCTTGAATTCGTAGGTGACCTCCATGCTGACGGCGGAATCGTACATGCCATCGTGCGGCGGTTCGCCGGTGGCGTGGATGCTGACCGGGCCTTTGTTATCGCAATCCATGATCCAGTTGGCGATACTCATGACGTGCGCGCCGCGGTCGCGGATCTGGCCGCCACCGAAATCGATCATCCAGCGGAACTGGCCGTGAGTATGCTTCACGTTGTAGGGTAGCCAGCGCGCTGGGCCGACCCACATGTCGTAGTCCATGCCCTGGGGAGGCTCTCCGTCGGGAGTCCAGTCGCCATCGGGACTGGCGTAGTGCCAGCAGAGAACTTTGCGCAGGGTTCCGATCTGGCCATTCCGGATATACTTCGCCGCGTGATAGGCGCCCATCTGCGAACGGCCCTGCGAGCCGATCTGGATGACGCGTCCGTACCGCTCGCCGGCTGTGACCATGGCGCGGCCCTCTTCCACTGTGTTGCAGGCCGGCTTTTCACAGTAGACGTCCTTGCCCGCCTGGCAGGCCATGATTGTCATGAGTGCGTGCCAGTGATCGGGGCTCGCGATGAAGACGGCGTCGACATCTTTGTCTTCGAGGAGCTTTCTGAAATCCTTATAGATCTTGGGCCGTCCGCCGACGCGGGTGGCTGCAGCATCGAGCCGCTGCGGGTCGATGTCGCAGAGAGCGACCGACCGGCTAGGGCGCATGATGCGAGAGCCGTCGCCGCCGAGGTTCGAGTTGGCCGGGACCTGTTTCCCGAAGTCCGCTTCGGCGCGCAGGAAGCCGCGTCCGCGACCGCCGATGCCGATGTGGCCAAAATTGATCATGTCACTGGGCGGGGTCTGGCCTTGGAGTCCGAGGACTCGCGAGGGAACGATGTCGAACATCAGGCCCGCGGCGCCGGCTGCTTTAACGAAGTTTCTTCTGGATGGTTTCATGTGAGCCACACTCAGCATAATCCGATTCCTTTGTCCGATCAAGTGGGGGGTGTTTAGCAGTCGCCTCGATCGGCGAAGCGACCAGAGTCTTCCACCACATTCAGCTTCCGCTTTATATCAAGCACGGCACTGGTGCTTTCGCGCGCCACCAGATAAACCGGGCGGTTGCCGCTTTGTTGGGAGAGGATGTAAATGTATTCGGAGAGCATCCCCAGAATGACTGAGATGAAGAAGAACATCACGGCCATCGGCAGGGCAAGGGTGATCCAGCCTTCCACCACGTGATGCTTGAACAGCGCAATCGCCACCACGTAGATCGCATAGAGCAGGCTTACGGAACTGGCGGCGAGGGCAGTGAGTGTCAGCAGGCGAAGCGGGCGAATGGAACTGCCGAGCAGGATGCTGATGCCGCTGGTGATGGCGAACAGCAGGTTGCGTTTGGCGTGACCGGTGGGCCTCTTGGCGAGCGGATACTCCACCCGGCCTGCCTGATTGGAAATAAAGAAAGGCAGCACCTTCAACAGCAGGTGACGGTCGTTGTTCTGCGTGATGTAATTGGCGACGCGGCGGCTGTACAGGCGCAAATCGGTCGCGCCGAGCGGGACGCGGATGCCCGTCATCGCATACAACAGCCGGTAGAACGCACGCTCCAGAATCGACTGGATGCCGGCGCCACTGGGCCATCCGGCGCGGATGCCGCAGACGAATTCGTGGTCTTTTTGCGCCTCGGCCCACAAGGCGGGAATCAGCGACGGCGAATCGGTTTCGGGATTGAGGGTGATGACCGAGTCGCCGATGCTGTTATCGATGCCCGCCACCAGCGCGATGTCGAAGCCGCGGCGCGGGTGCAGGCAGAACAGCTGGATGTTCTTAACCTGCTTTTGCAAGCTCTGCACGATGTTGACGGTGTTATCCCGCGAGCCGTCATCGACGAGCACGATCTCGTAGTGGCTGAACAGCGGGTGAAGCACCTGATCGATGTCGCGAATCATCTGCTCCACGCCCGCAGCGGCGTCGCAGAGGGGCACCACCACAGAGACGAACGTGTTCGATTGCGATGCGGGTTTGTTCATAGGCCGGTTCTGGTGAGTTCGTCCATCACGTCGTAGATGTTATCAATTTTACCGCCCATCACTGCGTAGACGCCTGGAATGGTGGCATTGCGTTCCATCAGGATCGGACGCCCGTCATCGATTTCGTTTTGCACCAGGAGCGTTTTCACTTCGAAGAGCGAGTCGACGATGGTGGCGCCTGCAAGAGTCGGCGCGTACCGCCGGGCATCTTTCAGCATGTGAAGGGCGTGCGATTCTTTCGTATGCTGGCGCAGCACTTGGTATGGATCCAGGTCCTGCCCGGTCCAGGCGTAGTGCGGCGTATAGCGGACATGCGAAAGCGAATGCAGCCCGCGCGGTGGAAACGGCATGGTGGAAAAGAACGGACCGCACATGACGGTGATCCCCAACTCGCGCAGTTCCTCGGGCGGCTGGATGAGCGCGATCTCGGCGAGTTCAAATTTCAACGGCGTCTTGCAGAACCGATTGAGCCCCGCGTAGGTGCAGTTAAAGACGTAGCGCGCTTCGAGTTCGCGGCCGTCGTTCAACAGAAGGCGAGGTCCAGGCTCGACAGCATCGAGGCGCGTATTGAGCATCAGTTCGACGCCTTCGCGGTCGAGCCTCTTGCGCAGTGAGTCTCGCAGGATGTCGCTGTCAAAAGCGTATTCCTGGACTTCGTACACCGCTTCGATCAAAGCCGGGTTGAACAGCTTGCCGAGCCGGGCCGGGGCCGGCTTCAGCGGTGCGCCAATCAGCGAACAGAAACGTTCGAACTGATGGGGCGAAACCTTGCAGTGGTGCCGGGCGATGGCGTACAGCTTTGTGAAGTTGCTGACCACGCATTCCGGGTAATCCTTCACAAACGACTCAACGTTCACGCGGCTGCGATAGGCCGTATACAGGCTGCGCGGATAGTGGTACCCGGCGTGGATGCGTGCCTGGTTGACGTAGGACGCATGCTGAAAAAGTGCCGGCTCCTGTTCGATCAGCACGACAGACTTCAGCCGCTGCTTCAAATAGAGTGCGATGGAGCAGCCAAAAAAGCCGCCTCCAATGACCACGGCATCAGGCATGCGGATTTTCCGCCGGTGGGTTGTAGTGCCCCAGCACCGCTTTGAACAGCAGCTTGATGATGTTCAGCTTCGCGGAGACGCCTCCGATTTTACTGGGTGTTGGGCCATGCGCGGGGTAGACTCTTCGCACCGGAATCTCTATTACTTGGAAGCCCAGCCGGGGAATGCGGACGGAGAGGTAGTAGTGCAGATTGTAGGTGTCGAAGATGTCGCGGAACGGCTGGACGCGGCGATCGAGAATCACGCGGCGGCTGATGGCGCGAAAGCCATTAGTGGTGTCTGTATAGCGGAAGCCGGAAGCTACGCTGAGAAGCGGGGCGTGTAGCAGCGCGACGCCGAGTTTGCGGTCCCACGGCGTATTGATCTCCCCGCCTCCAGGCAGGTAGCGCGAGCCCTGAATATAGTCGTAGCCTGCATCGAGTGCGGCGAAGAAATCGGGGATGGCTTCCACGCCGTCCTTGCCATTGCCGTCGATGAAGACGAAGCCTTCGTAGCCCTGATCCACTGCATAATCGAGCAGCATGCGCATCTGGGCGCTCAGCTTCCCGGGGCCTGTCTTGACCAGCAGCGTGCGGACTCCGCACTGGCGCAGGCGATCTGGGTCCCCGCTGGTATCGGTGCTGCCGCCGTCGCCGATGACGATGTCGCCCTTGCCCTGCAGGAACTGAATGCGCTGCAACTGGTCGAGCAGACGTTGGCCTTCATTGATCACCGGGATGAGCACGGCATAGCGGGTGAGCCGCGGCGCGAACTCGTGGGTCTGGTAGGCGGGCACCTCGCGGGCAGGCTCAGCCATAGGTTTCGACCACAAATTTCACGGCCTGCTGAAGCGCGGGCAGCGGCGGATTCCCGGTGCGCATTTCGAGGGCAACCCAGCCGGGGTAACCGATGGAGCGGAGCGCGGCTGCGGACTCGGCGTGAGACGCGGCTGGCGTCGCGAAGTCGCCCAGGTTCTGCTCGCTGGCATGGAAGTGCTGCAACACAAGTCGATTGGCCTGGATGGCCGCAGCGGCATCTTCGCCGGCGAGATGCATGCAGGCGGAGTCGAGGTGCAGCACAAAACCGGGAGATGCCACGGCCTTCACCAGTCGGGCCGCAGTAGTGCTTTCGGTGGCGAAGTCGCACTGATAAAACGCGGGGTTGGGTTCGAAAGCGAGGCAGACGCCGCGCTCCACGCAGTCAGCAGCGGATTGCGCGAACAGCTCCGTTGCGATCGCGAAGGCTTCGTCTTCTGCGAGCGCTCCGCGGAGCCGGTTCTTGGGGCCGCCGAAGACCATGTAGCGGGCTCCGAGTGCGGCGGCGATGTCGGCGCAAAGCTTGAGGTGATCGCGGAGTTGTTGGCGGACCTCCGCCGAGCCAAACAAATGCAATTCGGGCTTCTGGAACAGGATCGATTGCAGCGAACTGATCGAGAGGCCCTCGGCCTCGACGCGCCGCCGGAACGTCTGTGTCTGAATCCCCGACCATTGCGGCCAGACGCGCGTCGGCGCAACTTCGATGGCCTGGACCTCATTCGCCGCGAGCCACGGGAAGACGGCATCATCGAGTTCTTGCGGCCAGGCGATGTTGGAGACTGAGATTCTCATTGGGCTATGAAATCCCCGAGTTCGCGCAATACCTCTTCGGCGGTACAACGATACGGGCCGGATGCGGAGTGGAGCGTGTGAATATCGTAGTGAGCCTCGGCCATCGGGTTCGCGCCAACGAGTTTGCCGGGGAACAGTCGCTCGACGATGGTGCTGGTCAGGACCGGTTCATTCACCAGGTTCACAACGTCCAGGCCTTGCGTTTCGATAACAGCAAGATCGCGCCAGAGGTTGCCGACGTTGTAGTACTGAAACGAGCTGTCGGGATTGATGACGTTGAGCTGATTATCGTGAATCAGATCGTAGATGACGTTCTTCTTGAGCCCCGGCCCGAACACCCCGGAGATACGCAGGATCAGCACGTCGGCGAACATCTGCTTCAGCGAGTCCTCAAAGTACAGACGGTTGGTGCCATAGGCGTGGTTCGGCTGTGAATGGCAGTCGAAGGATTCATCGACTCCCGAGACCACCGGATAGACATCCACCGTGGACAGCACGATCATCTTCCCGGCTTTGACAGTGGCCAGATCGGCAAGCAGTTCGTCGATCTTTGCGCGGTCCTCGGCGGGATTCTGATTGGCCCACCATTTCACTGCACTGACACCACCGCATACAATCCTGAAAAACTCCTTTCCCCGGATCGATGGGATATTCTTCGAGTTATAGCACTCGTCAAAGGCGAACTGGCGGGCGAGGTTGCCGCCGATGAAGCCCGTGTGTCCGATGAGCGCGGTGGGCCGCATGTGCCTAGAATCCGCTGGGTGTGACCCAGAAGCTCGCCTTCCATTGACCGCCCGCGGGGACCGTTTGCAGGTGCTTGTAGATTCCTGCGTGGGCCAGGTTGAAGGCATTGGTGGGGCCGGTCATCGGCTCAAAGCAGATGAAGCCGCGTCCCGGAGGCGCATACACAACGGCGATCGGATAGTTCTTGCTGTAGCCAACGGTGATCTTCTCCTTCACGCCCTGTACCGAGAATTCGGCGCGGCCGTTGGCGCCAAACTGCAGGTTGGCAAACACATCGTCGAGCTTGTTGCCGCGCAGCGAGAGCGGATCGCCGAGTTGATTCGGTTCGTGCTCGCCGGTAGGGATGAGCACGTTCGAAAGTTTCACATGCTCTTTCGCGGGCAGGTGGACCTTCCAGTCGTCGCGGCTGGAGTCGCTGAGTTTGAAGTAGGGGTGATAGCCGAGCGAGATCGGCATGGCCTGCGTGGAGAGATTCTCGATCACGGTCTCCACTTCGAGTTCGCCGTTCGCCAGCTTGTAGGTCATTTCCAGATTGTGGGCGAAGGGGAACTGCGCCATGTAGTCCGGGTAGCGCCAGAACTCCAGGCGGCTGGTGACCGAAGCGGAGTTGCCGTCTGCCTTCACCGCCGTGACCTTCCATTCGGGCGAATAGACCAGCAGGCCGTGGATGGGTTTGCGATTCCCGTCGTGGCCGAAATTATTCAGCTCGGTGTTCAGGTTGTACTTCTTGCCGTTGGCATAGAAGGCATCCTGGTCAAGCCGGTTAGCCCACGGCGCCAGCAACGGGTTGCCTGCGTGGGCGGGCTTGGCCTTCCACGCCGCCAGGGACGCGGCCGGCGAGTAGAAGATCTCCTTGCCGTTGACCGTCATCGAATAGGAATTATTTCCCATCGTCGGGACCACGGTCACAACGATGTGCCGTTGCTCGTCGGTGAGCTTCACGACTTCAATCGAGTCGATGGTGGTCTTTTGGGCAGAGTAGTTAGCAGCCTGTGTCATGGATATGGAGAGTAACAGCAGTAGATGGAGTTTCACTTTTCCTCGCGCTCACGCAGGTCGAGTTCTGTATTTTCCTGGCAGCACCAGCAGGTGCCCGGAGTGTAGGTGCGAATGGAGCAGACTTCGCACCAGTAGGTGATGAAGAGCCGCTTACCGTTCTTCAGCACATACATGGCTTTGGTGTGGATCGGGCCGATTTCAAATTCGCCCGGAGACTTCAAGATGCCGACGGCTTCGAATTCGTTGCCTACCACACGGGCATCCCGGATGACTCCCACCGTCGAGACATCGCCGCTCAGATGCAGCCGGCGGCCATCGGCGGTGAGCAGGGTTTCGGGTTCAATCAACTTGCCGCGGACGGTCGTGTCGCGTTCAACGGCGAAGAGCCGTGCCGCGGCCGCGAAGGCGGGGAGGAATGATCTGCGATGCACAAACTTATTCTACCAGCGGTGATGATAGAATCGTGGGTTCGATGGCTCCTCGCATATCGCTGTTTGTCACTTGCATGGTGGACCAACTCTTTCCGCGCGTCGGTCTCGCGATGGCGGAAGTGCTGGAACGAGTTGGCTGCCAGGTGGATTTCCCCGAAGCCCAGACCTGCTGCGGGCAGCCCGCCTTCAACAGCGGCTATCGCGATGAGGCCTGTGCGGTGGCGGAATATTTCCTGAAGGTCTTTCGGGATTCCGAATACATTGTGGTGCCGAGCGGCTCCTGCACGTCGATGATCACGCATCACTTTGCTTCGATGATCGATAGTGACGAAGCACGGGCCGTGGCATCGCGCACCTACGAGTTTTCGCAATTTCTCACGGATATTCTCCATATTGAAGAGGTGGGCGCGCAATTGAAACGAACAGTGACCTTTCACGATTCGTGCCATGCGCTGCGCGAACTGCGCATCAAGAGCGGTCCGCGGCGGCTGCTGGCGCAGGTGAAGGATCTGAGCCTGGTGGAGATGGATTACGCCGAAGAGTGCTGCGGCTTTGGCGGCACGTTTTCGGTGAAGTTTCCCGAGGTTTCGGGCGGCATGGCGCGGACCAAGATCGAATCGATCCTGAGAACCGGCGCGAGCACGGTGGTGGGCGTGGACGGCAGCTGCCTGATGCAGTTGCGCGGAGCCCTGCGGCGCGAGGGCCATGCCATTGATGTGATGCATCTGGCCGAGGTGCTTGCATGCCGTTAGGCCAGGAGAAGATCAAACTCACCCTGCAGGATGCGAACCTGCAGCTTGCCTTATACAACGGCACCGCGCGCCTGAAAGAGAAGCGCATCGCCGCGGTGGCTCCAGATGCGCTGCCAGATTATCAGGAACTGCGCGATGCCGCCAATCAGCTGAAGCGGCACACTATGGAAAACCTGGACTACTACCTGGAACAGGTGGAGCAGCAGGTACTCACGCATGGCGGCAAGGTCGTGTTCTGCCGTGATGGTGGCGAGGTTGCCGATTTCGTACTGAAGCTGGCCAAAGAGCGCAAGGCATCGCTGATCGTGAAGTCGAAGTCGATGACCACCGAAGAGATCACGCTCAATGAAAAGCTGGAAGAGCACGATCTGGAATCGGTGGAGACCGATCTCGGCGAGTACATCATTCAGCTGGCGCATGAGAGGCCGTATCACATCGTGGCGCCCGCACTGCACATGAATCGCGAACAGGTGGCCGATCTGTTCGTGAAGAAGCTGGGCGTGGAGCGGGAAACGGTCATCGAGAAGCAGACCATGATCGCGCGGCGCGTTTTGCGCGAGAAGTTCCTGGCTGCGGATATCGGCATTACCGGCGCGAATTTTGTAGTGGCCGACTCGGGCGCGGCGGTCATCATTGAGAACGAAGGCAATGCGCGGCTGACCAGTTCCGCGCCTGGCATCCACATTGCGGTGGCAGGTATTGAGAAGCTGATTCCTCGGGCGCAGGATCTGGCGGTGTTTCTGAAACTACTGGGGCGAAGCGCGAGCGGACAACCAATGAGCGTGTATACTTCGTTCCTCTCCGGACCGCGGCGCGAGGGTGAGGCCGATGGGCCGGAAGAGTTCTATCTCGTCCTGCTCGATAATGGCCGGACCCGGCTGCTGGCCGACCGCGAGAAGCGTGAGTCGCTCTTCTGCATCCGGTGTGGTGCCTGTTTGAACGCGTGCCCGGTGTACCGGAAGATTGGTGGACACAGCTATCCCGGCGTGTATTCGGGGCCGATCGGGGCGATCATCACTCCGCAGTATCAGGGTGTGTCGCAGAACCCGTGGCTGCCGTTTGCATCGAGCCTGTGCAGTGCGTGCAAGGACGTCTGCCCGGTGAAGATCGATATACCGCGCCTGTTACTGGAACTACGTTCGGATGTGATCCAGTCGAATGTGCGCGAGTCGCGTGGACGCATGGAGCGCCTGGGGTTCAAGGTCTGGGCGTGGGTGATGCGCCATCCAAAGCTGTATGAGATGGGCGGTCTGGCGGCAGAGGCGGTGATGCCACTTCTCGCCGGGTTCGGCCCCTTGAAGGCGTGGGGCTCGCAAAGGGAACTGCCGGAGGTGGCTCCCAAGAGTTTCCGGCAACTTTGGCGCGAACGGAGGAGGCAATAGTGTCGCGCGAAACGATTCTGCACAAAGTCAGAACTGCAATCGGGCGCAGCGCGGGGCAAGCGCCGGCGCCACCGCCTCCGGTTCGATTGCGACTGCCGGAGCGCGTGGACCTGGAAACGAAGTTCCTGAAATCCGTGGAGGGCGTGGCTGGCAAGACGCACATGGCGACTTCGAAGGCCGATGCGAAGGCGTACGCCGATGCGCTGGCGGAGAACAGGCGGACGGTCGTGTCAAGGTCGAAGTTCCTCGCCGAGTGCGGATTTCAGGCGAGCGAATTTGAATCAAAGCAGCAACTGCGGGATCTCTGCGCGACGGCGGATCTTGGCATTACCAGTGCCGATTACGCGCTGGCCGATACGGGAACGCTGGTCATGATAGCATCGCCGGAAGAGGCGCGGATGATCTCATTGCTGCCCCCGATGCATCTGGCGATTGTGCCTCTCGAACGGATTCTTACCGGGTTGGATGAGTTCTTCTCTCTGGTGCCGCTGCCCGCGGACCGCGGCAGTTCCGTGGTGTTCATCACCGGCGGAAGCCGCACCGCGGACATTGAAATGATCCTGGTGCGCGGAGTTCACGGACCGGGCGAGGTTCACGTCTTGGTGGTGTGATCGGGCGTGCTGTCTTTGATGAGTTGGAAGATATCCGGTTCGCAAACGGTCGGTTTGATGCCATCGTAAACCACGCGGATGTGTGCACCCTTCGGCCATTTCTGCTGGAACGGTTTGCCTAGTGGACGGCTGCGTCCTTCATACCATCTCCCATTTGCGGCTACGAAGTGAAACGTCATTTCATTCTTTTCGGGTCCAAAACGGCTAGGAGTGGTGACCCATTCACCAACGGTAGAGGACCCCACCTTGCCCTTTCTGAAAAGATTCCACACGCTCAGGAACTGCCACAACTGCGAGACGATTCCCCACATCCCATAGCCGCAAAGAAGCAGCGCGAGCCCTGCGGCGACGTAGGCGAGATTATTTCGCAAGCTGGGTGCGGACTTGTCGCCGATCAGTTGAATGGATGGATCGGTGGGCATGTAGACCAGCATGAAGTAGTCTTTGTTGTTGACCATCTCATTAAATTCGCCGCCTAGGTTCTTTTCGAATTTGTGTTCGATACCGCCGCGGTCGATGAACGAGTATTTGATGGTGTATCCGCCGAGCGACCTGACTCGTTCTGTAATGTGGGCTTCCACCACCTCACCCTGTTCCCGCAACACATTGTCATCCGAATAGGCAGACCAGCCGTAATAGCCGGGAAACAGGCCCAGGCAAAATGGAAGCAGCCCGTTGATGGCGAGAATAGGGAAGAAAAAGCTGAGGTAGCGCCACATAGTGACTTAAGATCTGTTACTCGCCAGGGAGTAAATTGGAGGCATGGTTGACCAATGATAACAGGTCACGGCTGTTGCAGACATTCGGAGATCTCCCTCTCGCTGATAGCGCCTTCTTTGATCACCTTCCAATAAGGCTCCGTGATGTCGACCGTAGTGGAACCTTCGCCCAGGCATAGTCCCCCATCGAGCACCAGCGATACAGTGCCGTCCATTAACCCAAAGACCTCGATGCCGTTACGGCAGGTTGGCTGGCCGCTGATATTGGCGCTGGTGGAGATGAGCGGGTGGCCCATCGCCTCGATCAGCGACTGAGCGACCGCGCTTCGCGATTGGCGTATCGCGAGGCGGCCGGTGTTGCCGGTTACGCGCAGCGGAATGCGCGCAGAGGCAGGGACGATGAGGGTAAGCGGGCCGGGCCAAAAACGCCGGGCGAGCAGATAGAAGCGCGAGTTGGTTTCCTTCACCAGTTCTTCGCCCATCTGGATGTCGGCAACAATCAGCGGCAGCGAGCGCTGCGGTTCACGGCCCTTGGCCTGGAATACTCGTCCCACTGCTTGCAGGCTGAACGGATCGGCCACCAGCGTGTAAAGCGCGTCAGTCGGAATGGCGACGACTTCGCCGCGGCGGATGGCTGCGGCGGCCCGCTGTATAGCTGCCGCGTCGGGGGAATCCTGATTAATTTCGATGAGGTCAGTAGTCATTTTTGACAGCCAGGACAAAAATAGGTGGATCTGCCGCCCTGCGCTACACGGCTGATCTTACGCCGGCACCTGCGGCATGGTTCCCCTTCACGGCCATAAACAGCCACCGGATACCACTCGGCTTCTCCAACGTGCTGAGGATTGGAATATCCTGCACTAGCCGATTCTACCGCATCCTTCAAAACGGCAACAATTGCCGAGTGGAGGGAGGTGAGCTTTCTGGTTGAGAGCGTTCCGATAGGTGTCTGCGGATTGACGCGGGCTTCGAAGAGCGCCTCGGCGGCGTAGATATTGCCTAGCCCAGCGATGTGGCGCTGGTCCATCAGGAAGATCTTGGCCGGCATTTTGGATTTGCGGGCGGATGCAATGAAGGCTTGTGCGGTGAAAGCGTCCGAGAGCGGTTCGGGCCCAATGCTGTCGAGCAGTGCCTGTACTTCTTCTGGTGGCAGGAAGTGGATGCGTCCTATCGCGCGCGGGTCGTCGTAAAAGACGGCCTTGCCGGAGTTGAGTTCGAGGTAAGCGCGGCAGGCCACGGGGCGCAGGCGCGCGTCGGCGGCAATGTAGAGATTGCCGGTCATCCGCAGGTGGACGTGCAGCGAGGCCTTGCTCTTGAAAACGAGCAAAATATTCTTGCCCCGCCGCTGCACGTCCTGAATGGTCTCTCCGGCGACTGAGGTTTCCACAAAACATGATGTTTGCGGCGCCACGATGCCCGGGCGCACTACCAGCATCGCGACAATGGTTTTCCCTTTGACGTGGGGCCGCAACTTGCGGCAGACGGCTTCGACTTCCGGTAGCTCAGGCATTACCAGACAGAGAGTTCGAGCGGAGCGCCCACGCCGCAGCCGACCATCTTCGCGGCCGAGGTTTGCGAGGCGGAAATCTCGAAATAGCCCGAACTTCCATGGATCAGGAACAGTTCGCCGGGCGGGCATTCGGAGTAGTTCAGCGCCAGCCGCCGGACCTGCTGCATCCCTACGGTCATCTCAAACGGACGGGTTTCAACCCAGTTATACTCGGCGATGTTGAAATTCGTGATCATGTTGCCGAAGCGGTCAATGCGGAGCACGGAGCCGGTCCAGACGCACTTGGATGTCCGGGTGGGTTCGGGCATGTACATGCGCATATGATCGTTGATCAGTTTGCCGAAGCCTGCCGGCGTGACGCCTTTGGCGAGGTGGGCGGCGCAGGGCGCAAAGATGTCGCGGCCGTGAAAAGTGCGGCTCACCGGGCTCAGGAAGTACTTCGATGCTGTGATTTCGCGCGCCTTGTGTTTCTCTTTGAAGACCGGCGTCAGCACGCCGTTGTCCGGGGCGATGAAGTACTGGCCGGCGGCCTCCACCAGCAGCGGGCGGCGGGAACTGCCCACGCCGGGGTCAACAATCGCGAGGTGAATGGTCTTCTTCGGGAAGTACTTGTAGGTCTGCTCCACGACAAAAGCGGCCTCCCCGATCTCATAGGCCGCAAGGTCGTGCGTGATGTCTACGATCTCGGCCTGGGGAGCGATTTTAAGAATCACGCCCTTCATAACGCCAACATAATGGTCTGCGTGGCCGAAATCCGTGGTGAGAGTGATGATAGGTCTTGGCATCGATTGTTACAATAAGATTGTATCGCCGTGCGCTACTACTTCGACCACAACGCAACTACACCCGTGTCTCCGGAAGCGCTGGAAGCGATGCTTCCCTGCCTGACGGAGAGCTACGGCAATGCGTCCAGCATTCATCGCGACGGCCAGATCGCCAGGCAGAAACTGGAGGCCGCGCGGCGGCAAGTGGCAGGGTTCCTGGGGTGCAGTCCGAAAGAGATCGTGTTCACCAGCGGCGGTACGGAGTCCGATAATCTTGCGATCCTTGGAGTGGGTGAAGGGCATGTGATCACCACGGCGGTCGAGCATCCGGCGGTGCTGGGTCCTTGCGAGCGGTTGAATACGACGGTCGTGCCAGTGGGCGGCGATGGAGTCGTGTCGCCGGACGATATCCGGCGCGCGCTGCGGCCGGATACGGTGCTGATTTCGGTGATGCATGCCAATAACGAACTGGGCACATTGCAACCGATTGCTGAGATCGCGAAGATCGCGCAGGAGGCCGCTGTGCTGCTGCACTCCGATGGCGTTCAGGCGGCAGGCAAGATCCCGGTGGATGTGAAGGCCCTGGGCGTGGATATGTACACTGTCAGCGGACATAAACTGAATGCCCCGAAGGGCGTCGGCGTCTTGTATGTGAAGGACAGAGTAAAGCTGCAGGCGCGCGTGTTCGGCGGACGTCATGAACGGGAGCGCCGCGCGGGGACGGAGAATGTCCCGGGAGCGGTGGCCCTGGGGCGGGCCGTGGAAGTCGCGCGGCCTGATTACGGCGTGTTGCGCGACCGCCTGGAGCAGGGGATTCTGGAGCAGGTGAGCCACGTCCGCGTCAATTGCGCCAAGGCGCCGCGCGTGCCCAATACTTCGAGCATTCTGTTCGAAGGGATCGAGGCGGAATCGCTGGTAATCGCGCTCGATCTGCGCGGGTTTTCGGTATCGAGCGGATCGGCCTGCTCGAGCGGAGCCGTGGAACCATCGCACGTTCTGATGGCAGTCGGGCTGTCGCGCGAAGAGGCGAAATCGAGCCTTCGCTTTTCGCTGGGGCTGGGCAACGATGCCCGGCAGGTGGAGTTGTTGATCGATGCGGTGGCCAGCGCGTGCACCCATCTGAGGAAGTTGTCGCCAAGTAAACTATGCCAGATTCTTTGATTGCCGTTGCGATGAGTGGGGGTGTGGACTCATCGGCCGTGGCGGCCATGTTACACAGCCAGGGTGTGCCGATCGCCGGCCTGACCATGCAACTGTGGAATCAGCGCCGGTTGCCGGAGGTCCATGCGGAGGGCTCCACAGGCCGCTGCTGCTCGATCGACGATGTCTACGATGCGCGCTGGGTGGCGCAGAGCCTAGGCATTCCGTACTATGTGGTCAACTTCGAGCAGCAGTTCGAAGAGCATGTGGTGAAGCCGTTTGTGGCGGATTACGTCGCCGGCCGGACTCCCATTCCCTGCACCCTGTGCAACAACTTCATCAAGTTCGATCATTTCATCGAAATGACCGACGGAGTGGGCGCCCACAGCATCGCTACCGGCCACTATGCGCGCATCACGCAGCATCCGGAGACGGGGCGCTGGGAGATGCGCAAGGCGAAGGACCAGACCAAGGACCAAACGTATTTTCTATTCGGCCTGACCCAGGCGCAGCTCTCGCGGACCATGTTTCCGCTGGGCAACATGCTGAAGAGCGAAGTCCGCGAGATGGCCCGCCAGTTGGGCTTACCGGTAGCCGATAAGAACGACAGCCAGGAGATCTGCTTTGTCCCGAACGGCGACTACGCGACGTTCATCGAAGCTTACTTCAAGGAGCAGGGCATTAAGTCCGACCTTGCGCGCGGCGAGATTGTCGATCGCGACGGCCAGGTGATCGGCGAGCACGATGGCGTGCATCATTTCACCATCGGCCAGCGCAAGGGCCTTGGCATCGCTGCGCCCTCACCGCTGTATGTGATCTCCACCGAGCCCGTCTCGCGGCGCGTGATGGTGGGGAGCAATGAGGATCTGATGGTCGCCTCGCTTACGGCGCGTGATGTGAACTGGATTTCGATCACGCCGATCGAGGAGCCGCGGCGGGCCGAGGTGCGGATCCGCAACAAGCATGTGGCCGCGCCGGCCACGTTGATCCCCACCGGCGACCCGGCACGCGTCGACGTGCGATTCGATGAGCCGCAGCGGGCGGTGACTCCCGGCCAGGGCGCGGTCTTCTATGACGGCGAACTCGTCTTAGGCGGCGGTTGGATAGTATAACGATTTGCGGAGCCGTTCTCCAGTTCGGAACTATTGCGAATACGCGGGCTTCCGCTTCGTGTTGGGCACGGTTGCGTGGTCTCCGCGGCCGCTGGCCTATCCGCTAGCCCGGCTGTATACGAAGCTGTTCGATGTCATGATTCCACGACTGCGGAACGTAGCCCTGCGGAATCTAGATTTGAGCGGCATGCCGGTTTCATGTGCGGATGAAGTGTACCGCTCCATCGCGCGGATGCTGGTGTCGTTCGCGCGTTTTCCGCGCATCCGGCGGGAGAGCATTTCGTCGTTGATCCGCTATGAAGGCTTCGAGCATTTCGAAGAGGCATTGCGCCGCGGCAAAGGCGTACTGTTCGCCACCGGGCATCTGGGGAATTGGGAGTTGAGCGCGTTTGCCCATGCGTTCATGGCGGCGCCGATGCATGTGGTAGTTCGTCCCTTGGATAATCCGCTGATTGACGCCTTGGTCGAGCGCTATCGCTCGCTTTCCGGCAACCAGATCCTCTCCAAACGCGATTTCGTGCGTCCGATGTTGAAGGCGCTGCAGCGGAATGAGGCAGTAGGGATTCTGGTGGATCAGAACGCGGCGTTGGGCGAGGGCGTGTTCGTCGACTTCTTCGGTCACAAGGCGTGTGTCAGTCCGAGCTTCGCGAAGCTGGCCGCGCGCACCGGCGCCACCGTGATTCCGGGCTTCGCTGTCTGGAATGAAGCCGAGCACCGATACGTTCTGAAGTTCTATCCGCCGGTGGAGATCACGGGCGATGCCGAGGCCGATACGCAACGGATTCAATCGGCCTTGGAAACGGCGATCCGCCAGCATCCGGGCGAGTGGCTGTGGCTACACCGGCGCTGGAAGACGAGGCCCGCGGGCGAGAAGGATATTTACTGACGCATGGTGCATTGCGCATATCTGGACGCAGGCCTGGTCCTGTGGGGCCCCGGACTGCCGGAGGTCGGCGATCCGATCACGATCAAGATCTGGACGCCGGATGCTGTCCTCACGGAAAAAGCCCGGCGGCTCGATATGGCCAGTATCGTCGCGCTCTGCCATTGGGAGTGGATTCCCGGTGCGCCGGATTTCAAGTTCTGGCAACAGGCGGTGCGCTTCTTCGTCAATCAGATTGTCCGCGAGCAATTCCTGCCGTCGATCGAGTTCGAAGCGCCGCACTATCATGCGCGCTGGAAGCCGCTGTTGAGTTTGCAGTCGCAAGAGATTCTGCGGCAACTGGCCGAGGCGATGCCCGACGTGGCGCGGGCGGCAACGGTTGCAACGGCGCGGTCGGCACCCGACATTCCAGCGTTGCAGGTGCTCCATGGCTTGTTGCGGCGTATCGCCGACCACCTGCCTCGGCAGGCGCTGGCACGCGGGCCGTTGACCGATTCTGCCAATCTGCATGACATCTGGCTCGCGAGTCTGAATACCGAGCGCGGCGTGATGCGCGCCCAACCGTGGCAGTTGGCGCACTTCGCTTCGGTAGTGAATGACTGGCTGCAGCCGCTGGGCACGCGCGAGTCGTTTCCATACCATCTGTGCATGCGGGTCGTCGAAGGCGACGACGATAAGCCGTGGTTTGTGCACTTCCTGATGCAGGCCGAACAGTCCTCCATCGCCGAAGTGCCCGCAGAGCAGATCTGGAGTGCCGAGCCGCTGTCGGCCGCGGCGGAAAAACCCGTGCTGCGCGAAAAGTTGATGCTTGCCCTCGGGCAGGCGGCACGCGTCTGGCCGCGGATTGGCGACGCGATGTTGACGCCGAATCCGATCGGCGTAGTGCTCGATATCGCCGAGGTCTTTCCGTTCCTCCACAAGACCTCGCTGGTGCTGGAAGAGGCCGGTTTCGTGGTGGAGACTCCGGTGTGGTGGCGGCGGCCGGAGTTCGCTTCGAAGCTGACAGCCAAGGCGCACGTCAAGGGCGTGACCGGTAAGGCCCCGGCCAGCCTGTCGCTGCACGATCTGGTGCAGTTCGATTGGGAAGTGGCCCTCGGCGGCGAGGTGTTGACCCGCGAGGAACTCAAGCGCTTTGCCGAACATGCGCTGCCGTTTGTGAAGCTGAAGGGCAAGTGGGTGCACCTGGATCCGGCCCAGGTCCGCGAGGCGCTCGACCTGCTGCGCGCGCACCCC
>Ga0073936_10003384_pt1 | contig 22900 bp, 6 predicted proteins | sample AliMusrvi5mmetaG_FD_87041 | JGI IMG/M metagenome (GOLD analysis project Ga0073936, IMG submission 87041) | Freshwater lake bacterial and archeal communities from Alinen Mustajarvi, Finland, to study Microbial Dark Matter (Phase II) - Alinen... | ecosystem: Environmental > Aquatic > Freshwater >... | reverse complement strand
CTGAATTTAAAACCTGTTATTTTATTGCTTCTCAAACTCTGCCACAATTTTCTTTCAGAGGGAGTCAATTTCCGCCGGAGCCTTCTCGCAAGGTCAAGCGTTGTTTGGTCAGCATAATATTGAAATGCCGGATCGCGGGTTTTACCGATGAAAGCCATTATTGAATGAACTTTTTAAACTCATTTGATGTTTAATCGGGAAATCAATAAAAGGTGAAGATCCTAATCTGATTTGTTGAAAACTTTCCGTTTCGAATCCCGGTAAAACATCCCCCTCCCCTCCAAGATGAGGGAGCAGTTTTGTCGAAGACACCTGCTTCATCATCAGGCAGAACGAACTCCCTCCCCTCCAAGGGGAGGGCCGGGGAGAGGTCCTGTTATAACCGGGGAGAGGTCCTGCCATGACCAGGGAGAGGTCCTGCTTCATAATCTGGCAAAACGTCCCCCTCCCCTCCAAGGGGAGGGCCGGGGAGAGGTCCTGTTATAACCGGGGAGAGGTCCTGTTATAACCGGGGAGAGGTCCTGCCATGACCAGGGAGAGGTCCTGCTTCATAATCTGGCAAACGGTCCCCCTCCCCTCCAAGGGGAGGGCCGGGGAGAGGTCCTGCTTCATAATCTGGCAAACGGTCCCCCTCCCCTCCAAGGGGAGGGCCGGGGAGAGGTCCTGTTATAACCGGGGAGAGGTCCTGCCATGACCGGGGAGAGGTCCTGTTATAACCGGGGAGAGGTCCTGTTATAACCGGGGAGATGTCCTTTCCAGGCCAGCTGCCTTCCAGTTTTGACCTTTGCGTTTTGATCTTTAAGCTGACAAAACCCCCCGGGCCGCAGCCCGGGGAATCTGCCAAACTAACTAACACAACCAAAACATAAACACAAATGCCTAATGACGGATCAATCCGTAATTTTTAATCTTTAATTTTTAATTATTGTTGAACAACCATCTTCCTCACCATCCTGTAACCCGCCGACTGAAGCACGACGGTATACATCCCGGGTGCCGCCGGGCGGAGATCCACCCCGTGCGAAACGGTTCCCTCTACTTCAATTCCCGTCTCGCGGCTGATCATCACCCCGAGGTCGTTGAAGACCGACAGGGTGAACACTTCGCGCACGGGTGAGGTGATGGAGATGGTGAAGCGGCCGTCGTTGGGCACCGGGTAAAGGGTGCACCCGGCGGGCTGAAGCTCGGCCACCCCGGTCATCACCACGTAGCGGTGGTTGGAGGTGTCGCTGCTGCATCCCCCCAGGGTGACCACGCTCCAGTACCAGCCCGAATGGGTGGCGGTGCAGGTCTGTCCGGTTTGCCCGGCGATCGCCGTACCTTCGAAATACCACTGGTTTCCGGCAGGGGCGCTGCTGCTGAGCAGCGCGCCGCTGGCCGTGATCACCGGCGCCGCGGGAACCGGGTTGACGGCCACCGCAAGCACGGGCGATGCCGTTCCGTTACCGCATGAATTTGAGCCGTAAACCAAAACATTACCCGAACCGGCACCTGTGCCATAGTCGACGGTAATGCTGCTGGTATTTGCGCCGGATACGATCGATGCACCGGCCGGGACAGTCCATACATAGGAGGTTGCATTGGCGATGGCGCCAACGGTGTAGACCACGCCGTTTTCACCCTGGCAAACGGTGGCGGGACCGTTCACGGAGGAGGCCGCGTCGGGCAGCGCCGTCACCGTCACCGGGAAGGCGGGCGAGGCGATGCCATTACCGCAGAGGTTGTTTGCGTAAACGGTTATGTTGCCCGACGAGGCGTTCGCGGCATAGCTTACCGTGATGCTGTTGCTCCCCATCCCCGAGGTGATGGAGGCGCCGGCCGGTAGCTGCCAGAAGTAGGTGGTGGCGTTGGCCACCGGGGCGATGTTGTACAAAAGCCCGGTGGTCCCGCCGCACGCATAGGAGACGCCCGTAATTGCTCCTGCGGCGGCGGGTACCGGGTTGACAGTTACATTGTACTGTGTCGGGCTGATACCCGAACAGCCGTTTGCATTGGTATAGTTGACGCTGACCCACTGGGCCCCGGCCGAATTCCAGGTGACCTGGAGCTGGCTGGTGCCTGTGCCCGACACGATGGTGCCGCCCGGCGATACCGCCCACTGGTAGTTGCTCATGCCGGTCTCGGTGGTGTAGAAATAGTTCCCCGAATTCTGGCACAGGTTGCCGGTGCCGCTGATCGTCGGTGCGGGCATCAGGCTCACGGTTATGTTGTACACGGCGGGCGCGGCCGCGGCACATCCCGCGGCGGAGGTGTAGGTCACCCCGACCGTCTGGGGGCCGGTGGTGTTCCAGCTCACGGTGATGGCGCTGGTGCCGGCGCCGGCGGTGATGGTTCCCCCGGCCGAAACGGTCCAGGCATAGCCGGTCATCCCGGCCTGGGTGGTATAGCTGTTGCCCGTCGACCCCGAGCATGCCGAGGCGGGTCCCGTGATGGCGGGTACCGGCAGGGCATTTACGGTGACCGGGTAGCTGGCCGGCGCCGCCGCGGAGCAGCCGGTGCCGTTGGAATAGTTCACCGAAACGGTTTGCGCACCGGCGGTGTTCCAGGTCACGGTGATGGCGCTGGTGCCGGCCCCGGCGGTGATGGTTCCCCCGGCCGAAACGGTCCAGGTGTAACCGGTCATCCCGGCCTGCGTGGTGTAGATGTTGCCCGCAGCGCCCGCGCACAGGGTGGCCGGACCCGATACGGTGGGAGCCGGCGTGGTGTTGACCGTTACATTATAGGGGATGGCTGCCGCGGCGGCGCATCCTGCCGCGCTGGTGTAGTTCACCGATACGGTCTGGGCCCCGGCGGTGTTCCAGGTCACGGTGACGGCGCTGGTGCCCGCCCCCGCGGTGATGGTTCCCCCGGCCGAAACGGTCCAGGTGTAGCCGGTCATCCCCGCCTGGGTGGTGTAGGTGTTCCCGGCAATGCCGGTGCAGGCGGTTGCCGGGCCCGTGATCAAGGGTACAGGCAGCGGGTTCACCGTCACACTGGCGGTGGCAGGCGAAACGGCGGCACAGCCGCCCGTGTTCGAATAGGTAACGCTCACGGTCTGCGGGCCGGTGGAGATCCAGGTCACGGTAACGGAGCTGCTGGTGGCGGTTCCCCCCGCGGTGATGGTTCCCCCGGCCGAAACGGTCCAGTTGTAGCCGGTCATCCCCGCCTGGGTGGTATATACATTCCCGGTGGCGTTGATGCAGGTGTTCAGGGGTCCGGTGAGGGTGGGCACCGGCAGGGCGGTGACGGCAACGACGGCGTTTGCCGGTGTGGCGGGCGCGCAGCCGTTTGCGTTGGCATAGGTCACGCCCACGCTCTGTGCGCCGGCGGTGTTCCAGGTCACGGTGGCGGTGCTGCTGGTGGCGGTTCCGCCCGCGGTGAGGATGCCCCCGGCCGAAACGGTCCAACTGTAGCCGGTCATCCCCGCCTGGGTGGTGTAGATATTACCCGCAGTGCCGGCGCATACCGCCGTGGGGCCCGTCACCGTTGCCACGGGCAGCGGGTTGACGGTCACATTGTAAACCACGGGTGCAACGGCGGCACATCCGCTGCCGTTGGTGTAGTTCACGCTGATGGTCTGAGCACCCGGCGTATTCCAGGTCACGGTGGCGGTATTGCTGTTGGCGGTGCCTCCGGCGGTGAGGGTGCCACCGGCGGAGATGTTCCAGATGTAGCCGGTCATCCCTGCCTGGGTGGTGTACACATTGCCCGGGGCGTTGGCGCATACGGTGGCGGGGCCTGTAACGGCCGGTGCCGGGCGGGCATTCACGGTCACGTTGTAAACCGTGGCACTGGCGGCGGTGCAGCCGTTGCCGTTGGTGTACAACACGCTTACCGTCTGGGCGCCGGTGGTGTTCCAGGTCACGGTGGCCGTGTTGCTGGTGGCGGTTCCGCCCGCGGTAAGGGTTCCGCCCGCGGAGATGTTCCAGGTGTAACCGGTCATCCCGGCATCGGTGGTATAGACATTGCCGGTTGAATTCTGGCAAACGGAGGCGGCCCCGGTCATGGAGGGTAAGGGCAGGGGGTTCACCGTAATGTTCTTCACGGTGGCGGTGGCGGCGGTGCATCCCGCTGCGCTGGCATAGTTGACGCTGAGGGTCTGTGCCCCCGCGGTGTTCCAGCTGACGGTCACCGATGAGGTGCCGGCGCCGGCCATGATCGATCCGCCCGGCGAAATGGTCCAGGTGTACCCGCTCTTGCCGGTTTCGGTGGTGTAGGTGTTGCCGGCCGATCCGGCGCAGGCGGCCGCGGTGCCGGTGATGGTCGGCACCGGCAGGGGGTTCACCGTTACATTATATACGGTGGGAGCACCGGCCGCGCAGCCGAAGGTGTTGCTGTAGTTCACCGTGAGGGTCTGCGCCCCGGTGGTGCTCCAGTTCACCGTGATGGTGTTGGTCGACCCCCCTGAGGTAATAATCCCCCCGGCGCTGATGATCCACGAATAGGCGGTCATCCCCGATTCGGTATAATAGGTGACGCCCGTGGCTCCCGCGCAGGTGCTCGCCGGACCGGTGACGGTGGGGGTGAGCACCGAGTTGACGGTGACGTTCTTGACCGTCGCGGTGGTGGCGGTGCAGCCGTTGCCGTTGGTGTAGTTCACCGTAAGGGTCTGCGCCCCGGCGGTATTCCAGTTCACCGTTACCTGGCTGGTCCCGGCGCCGGCCGTGATGGTGCCGCCGGCGGAGATCACCCAGGAATACCCGGTCATGCCGGCTTCGGTGGTGTAGACGATCCCGGTCGAGCCGGTGCATGCCGCGCCGTTGCCTGTGATGGTGGGCACGGGCAGGGGGTTCACCGTGATGTTTTTGACCGTCTGGGTGGCGGCGGTGCAGCCATTGCCGTTGGTGTAGCTCACCGAAAGGGTCTGCGCCCCGGCGGTGTTCCAGTTAACGGTTACGGTATTGGTGCCGCTGCCCGCGGTGATGGCGCCTCCCGGCGAAACGGACCAGCTGTAGCCGGTCATCCCGCTCTCGGTGCTGTAGGTGACCCCGGTGGTTCCGGCGCACACGCCTGCCGTGCCGGTGATGGTGGGCAGGGGCAGGGCGTTCACCGTGACGTTCTTAACCGTGGGCGCTGCGGCGCTGCAGCCGTTGGCATCGGCATAGTTCACGCTGATGGTCTGCACGCCGGGCGTGTTCCAGGTCACGGTGGCGGTATTGCTGGTGGCGGTTCCGCCCGCGGTGAGGGTGCCGCCGGCCGAAACGGTCCAGTTGTAGCCGGTCATCCCGGCCTGGGTGGTGTAGACATTCCCGGTTGTGCCGGCACAGGCCGTGGCAGCTCCTGTCACTGCCGGGACCGGCAGCGGGTTCACGGTGATGTTGTAGGTTGCGGGCGCGGCCGCGGTACAGCCGCTGGCGTTGGTGTACGAAACGCTGATCGCCTGGGCGCCGGCGCTGTTCCAGTTCACGGTGACCGTGCTGCTGGTTGCCGTTCCCCCGGAGGTGATGGTTCCGCCTCCCGAAACGGTCCAGCTGTAGCCGGTCATCCCCGCCTGGGTGGTGTAGAGGTTTCCTGTCGAATTCTGGCAAACGGAGGCCGGGCCGGCAAGGGTGGGTACCGGCAGGGCATTCACCGTGACGCTGAAGGTGGCCGGGGTGGCGGCGGTGCATCCCCCGGCACTGGTATAGCTTACGCTTACGGTCTTCACGCCGGGGGTGGTCCAGTTCACCGTGACGGTGCTGCTGGTGGCGGTTCCCCCGGAGGTGATGGTGCCGCCGGCCGGAACGTTCCAGCTGTAGCCGGTCATCCCCGCCTGGGTGGTATAAACATTGCCCGCAGCATTCACGCAGGCCGTCGCGGCGCCCGAGAGGGTGGGCACCGGCAGGTCGTTGACCGTCACCGGGAAGGTGGCCGCCGGGCCGTTGCCGCAGCTGTTAGTGCCATATACGGCCACGTTGCCGCTGGTGGCGCTGGCTGAATAGTCAACCGTGATGGCGCTGGTTCCCGAACCCGTGGCGATGGTGGCCCCCGACGGAACGGTCCATATATAGGTGGTGGCATGCGGGATCAACGGCACCGAGTAGGCTACGCCGGTAGAGCCTTTGCATACGCCGGAAGCTCCGGCGATCGACCCGGCTGCTGCTGTCAGCGAACCGGTGGTGAAGGTCATGTCGGCGCCGTAGAAGGGGACGATCCCCACGGTGCCCACGGCGCGGTAATGGTAGAGGGTGCCCGGGATGAGCGGCGTAAGGGCCGCGCTCACCGGCGTTACGGTGCTCCCGGTGACCGAAGCGGGCGTTGCCGCGGCCGAATTGCCGTAGGTGAGGGTGGTGCCGTAGTCGAACGAAGAGACCACCCCCTGGTTGTTGGCATTGATGGTGCCGTTGAGCGTCGCCGAGGTACAGGTGACCAGGGTGGCTGCCAGGGTGGTGACCGTTGAGGGCAGGGTATAGTCATCGGCCCCGATGTCGGGCGGATTGTTCCTCGTCGCATAGTCGAAATCGGTGGTGATGCCCGGGATGGCGATCCCGGCGTCGCTCACGGGCGAACCCAGCGCGGTGTTGATGTGCAGGTCGGCCAGGCTGACGAAGTTCGGTTCTCCCGAGACGCTGTTGAGGTCCTGCAGCGAGGCGGTTCTCCAGGCGGCCAGGTTGGCGCAGTTGGTGGCGCCCCAGGTGCCCAGCAGCGTGCCGGTGGTGTAGAGGTCGTTGTAGTTGCTGGTGACCGACGAGGGATAGGTCGTTCCGATGGCGCACGCACCGATCCCGGAACGGATGTTGTAGAAGATGTTGTCCTTGAGGGTGTAGTTGCTGTTGCCCGCGGCGTAAAACGCGTAGGTGGTGTTGGCGCCCGAGCCGGTGCCGTTGATGTTCACCGAGTTGAAGTAAAGGGTTGCGCCGGTGGTGCTGCCGTCCATGATGCCGTAAATCCGGGTTTCGGGGGCTCCGCCGCCCTGCCCGAGGGAGATCATGTTGTTGTACAGGCTGCAGCTGGTCCCGCCGTTGTAGATGCCGTAAACGACCGGCGAATTGCTGCCGGTTCCCGTGCCGGTGGCCCAGAGGTTGGTGATCTTGTTGTTGCGCACGGTTGCGTTGGGAACGTTGGCGGTTTGCAGGTTGATCGCGATGACCGTATAGGTGGATGTTCCGGGGTTGAAGTTCCAGATGTTGCTGAAGGTGTTGCCCTCGATGACCGGTGCCACCAGGGTTCCGCCCGAATTGAAGTGGATCCCTTCCACCAGGTAGGCATTGGAAGTTCCGCTGCTGTTCCCCTTGATGTCGCGGATGGTGTTGCCCTTGACATTCACCGTTCCGCCAATGATGTACATCCCCGCGGTGCGGTCGTTGCCACCTTTGTAATAGCTGATGTTCCCGATGGTGTTGTTCTCGATGTCGACAATACCGGGACTTGACGAATAGATGATGCCGTTGTCATAGGCATTGCGGATGGTGTCGGAGGCAAGGGCGCCGCCGCCGAAGGTGTTGCCGGTGATGTTGCCCACGTTGATGTTGCCGTTGGTCATGTAAACTCCGTAAACCCCCAGGGAGGTTGACGAACCGGAGGTCCCGAAGTTCGACAGGGTGTTGCCCTGCACGCTGGTCGGGCCGGCGGTGCCGACGGACAGGTAGATGCCGTAGATCCCCGAGGTGGTCGACAGGGCGGCGCCGGTGCGGGTTGCGTTCGAACCGCCGAAGTTGTTGGCGGTGATGGTATGGCCGCTCCCCGCATTGATGTAAATGCCATAAAGTATCCCCGCCTGGGGTGTCGCTTCGAAAATGTTGTTGGCATTGAGGATGCAGCCGTTCGCCACATTCGCCAGGCAGATGGCCGTGGAGGTGAAGTTCGAGAAGTTGTTCCCCTGCAGGTTCACGATGTTGGTGGCGCTGTTCGAGTAGAGGGCGTTGACCGGGTACCCGGTGGTACCGCCGGTGGCGTCGTGGATGTCGCAGGTGCCGATGTAGATGCTGTTGGTCCCGGTGTTCCCGATGGTGACGGTGCCCAGCGTGTTGGAGGTCCCGTTGGTCTCGGCAACGCAGTTGCGCAGCGTGTCGTTGACGGCGCCGCTGGTGAACTGGATTGCCGGGCCGGCATAAACCGGGATGGAGTTGGTGTTGCGGAAGAGCAGGTTTTTGCCGCTGCCGCCGTTGATGGTCACCCGGTCGGCCCCGTTGATGTTGACCATGGGGGCGTAGTTTGCCACGGCCGTCCCGGAGATCTTACGCTGGGTGGTGCCGTCGGGCTGGATGGCCAGCTTGTAATTGCCGGCGCCGGTCTCGCTCCAGGGATTCAGGCTGTAGGTGCCGGGCTCGGTGAGGTCGCCTTGTACCACGGCCACCAGGTTACCGGCAAGTCCGACGGTGTTGATGCCCTGGAACAATCCGCCCGGCCCTGTAAGCGAGGGGTATACGCTGGCTCCCCCCACATAGATCGTCCCCGCGAGCGGGCTCTGGACGGCATAACTGCTGGGGTTGAGGGGTGGTGTGGAAACCGCCGGCGGGTTTGCGCTGAAGCCGCTGGCCAGCATGGAGGGGTACACCCCGATGTTCGGGATGACCCAGGTACCCTGGGCTGCGATGTAGTAGAATACCGAGTCGGCCGATACCACGCCCGATCCGAAGGTAAAGGTATACTGGCTGCTGCCGATGGAGGTACCCTGGACGGCGGTGTACGACGGGCTTCCCTTCTTTTTCCAGTAGAGCACCGGCAGTCCGCTTCCCGAAACCGGCACGCCGGAGGTGGGATCGGTGATGGTTGCCGTGAGGGTTTGCGCATTGTTGGTAATGGGGTTGGGCAGCGGTGTATAGGCGATCACCGGCGGGGTGTGGTAATGTCCTCCGCCGAATTCATCGGCGCCCATGTCGGGGGCGGTGGGTGGATCAAGCGGGTTGACCGGGTAGCCGGCATTCGGGTAACGGGGGTCGCCGTCGTAGTCGTCGGTGATGGCGAAGGGCGAACTGATGGCGATGCCGCCGCTTTCGCAGTGGGTCTCCACGTTGCCCAGGAGGTGCAGGTTGTTGTTGGCCGCGTCGGCAAAGGGAGGCAGTTCGGTGGCCGAGTTCGTCTCGCGGGGGGTCACCGCCGCCTGGAAGGAGGCCAGGGTCTGGTACTGGGTGTTGTTGTCGTTGAAGATAAGATTGTGAGGGCCCGGGTTCCCGGCGTAAAAGAGGTTGTTGTTCGATGCCGGGTCATAATTGGTGAGCGACGGGCCGGTGCGGAAGAATGAAACTGCATAGGTGTTCAGTGCGGTCGATGTCGACATGTTGACCAGCACGTTGTTCTTCATTGACAAACCGGTGGCGTTGTTTGCCACATAGGCGCAGGCCGTTGAGAAGTTCAGGAAGCTGCTGGCGGCATTCAGGTAAACGGTGTTGTTGAACAGGTTGACCGTCGTTCCGTCGGGAAAAAAGAGCCCGACCACGGCGAACCCGTTGTTCGAGGTGGGGGCCTTCAGGTCGGAGATAAAGTTGTTCCAGACATTTGCGGTGGTGATGCTTGTAAAATAGATCCCGTTGGTGTAACCTCCCAGGCAGGTAATGTCGTAAATCCTGTTTTTGCTCATGTTCAGCACCTGGGCCCATGCATTGAAAATGCCAGCGTTCCGGGAGGAGGAGGAACTGAGCCCGTGGACGAGGTTACCGGTAACGGTTGCGGTGCTGTACTGGCCCACCCAGTTGTCGATCCCGTAAACGATGGCCGTGCCCGGGGAGGTGAGGTTGTATACCTGGTTGTTGGCGATGCTCTCAACACAGCCGGTTGCCCCGTAAAAGGCGTAGATCCCCTCGAGGGTTCCTGCGCCCGGCTTGGCGATGTTGCGGATGATGTTCCCGTTGATGTTGATCGTATTGGCTGCGGAGTTCTGGTAGATGCACCGGATGTAGGAGTCGATACTCTGGGTGTTGACGATGTTCTCGATGGTGTTGTTGTTGATGTTGATGGTACCCACTGCGGTGTTCCCGGAAACGTTGACCGCCGAGATGTAGCCATGCTGGGTGGCGCCATTCAGGGTGATGTAGTTGCCTGAAATGTCGAAGGTGGCACCGGCATCATTGGCCACGTAGATGCCATAGAGGTTGTTGGCGGTGGTCCCGGTGCCGCCGCTGATGTTGTTGTTGTAAACTTTTACGTTGTGCTGGAAATTGATGTAAATGGCCTCGGCGTCAATCGTACCGCCTCCGAAGTTGGAGATGGTGTTGGGCGCCGTTACCCCCACTTCGTTGCCCAGGTCGTACCCCGAAACAGCATAGGCGTAGCTGCTCAGGCTGATACCGGTATAGGCGTTGGAGATGGTATTCCCGTATATTTTACAATTGTTGTTTGCATCGGCGGGGCCGTTGGAGATGCCGAGGGTGGCGTTGGAGTTCGCCGTCATTGCCGCCATGTTGATGCCGACCGACGCGGTGTTTGACTTGTTGAGGGTGATGGTGCAGTTGCGGATGATCACGTTCTGGCATCCGTCGTAGGGTGGAAACGCATTCTTTTTCACCAGGGCATATCCCCATTCCATCTGCATCGTCGGGGTCGTGTTGGCCGGGTTCTCCTGCAGGTCAAGCCCGTCGATGGTAATATAATCCCCCCCCGCAATCTTGATGATACCGTCGGTTGAAGTGGAGGTTCCCGGTGTGAAGGCAGTCACCAGCGGGTTGGCTCCCGTGCCCGATTTCTGGAATACCACGGGGTTGGTGGATGATGAATAAAACAGCGGATTGCAGGTGTAGTTGATCAGCCCGCCGTCGGACGAGGTGAAGGTCTCGGTGTAATTGGCCGCGATGTTGAAGGTGACCCCGCCAACGCCGACCCCCCTGAAATTGAGGGTCGCGATTGCTGCCTGGATGGTGGCAAAGTTGCCGGGGATGGTCCATATGCCGACCAGCGGGCTTTGCACGTTGTAGGTGCTGGGGCTCGACGGTGGCGTCGAAACAGCCGGGGGGTTGGAGGTGAACCCGGTCGCGCCGGCGGAGGGAAAGGCGGAGACATTCGCCGGGGTGATGAGGTCCTGCGCGGCGATGTAGTAGTATACTGTATTGCCCGAACTTACACCGCCGCCAAAGGTAAAGGTATACTGGCCCGCGCCGTTCGAAACGCCCTGCACGCCGGTGTACCCGGGATCGCCGGTCTTTTTCCAGTAAAGCATGGGCAGACCAGCATTGCTCACCGGCACGCCCATTCCCGCATCATAGATCAGGGCCGTGAGGGTGCGCGGATTGTTGTCGGTGGGATCGGTGAGGGGGGTGTAGATGATGTTCGGGGGGGTGTTGTCACCTCCTCCGCCGGCGAACTCGTCGGCACCGATATCTGGCGCACTGGCGGGATAGGAAACATTGTTGGGATACCCGGCATTGGGGTATCTCGGGTTACCGTCATTGTCATCCGTGATCGCAAACGGTGAGGTGATTACCTGTCCGCCACTTTCACAGGAGGTATGGGAGCCGGTGACCAGGTGATAGTCATAGGCAGCCGCATTGACAAATGGTGGCATTTCAGAAGTGGAATGGGCTTCACGCGGTGCAACCCTCGTCTGGAAACCCGGGAGCGTCATGTCGGCATTGGTATGGTCTTCATACACCAGGTTGTTCTGCGAGGGGATCCCCGAATAAAAGAGGTTGTAGTCGGAAGCGGGGTCATAATTGGTCAGGGCGCTGATCCCCCGGCGGTAGGCAGTGGCGAAATTCCCAACGCCGGTGGAGGTGGAGAGGTTAACCAGGATGTTGTTTTTCAATAAAATATTTCCGATGGTGTTGGCGGAAGAGTTGACACAGGAGGTTCTGAAGCTGGTATAACTGCTTGAAGCATTCAGGTATATTGTGTTATACAGGATGTTGCAGGTGGTGGCGGTGTTGACATAGATGCCGTCGATGGCGTCGGCCGAATAGCCATAGCCGGTGGTCGGCGCCTTGAGGTCGGACACGTAGTTGTTGTAAATGTTGGCCGTCGTGGTTGCCGAAATGTGGATCCCGGTGAGGAGCCCCTGGCCGCTGAAGCCGTTTCCGTCGGAGGCGATGTCGTAAATGCGGTTCTTATATACATTGGTGGTGCCGCCCTGCTCAAGCACGATGCCGCGGTTGCCGCCGCCGACGGAATAGATGCCATGGATGACATTGTTGTAGATGTTCCCGGTGGTGGTGGTGGAAACGTTGTAATCGATCACCCAGATATTGGCGCCAGACGTCATCGTGATATTGGAAACCTGGTTGTTGTAAATGTTCCTTACGGCGTTTGCATTGGTGCTGTATTCAGCAATGGCATAATAGTAATTGCCACCATACGGCGTACAGTTGCGCATGATGTTACCGTAAATATTTGCCGTGGGGCAATTGGCTTCCTGGGAAATGAGGCATGACGGCCATGAATCGTTCGATGGCGGGGTGAAGTTTTCAAGGGTATTGTTATAAATGTTGACAGTATTGGTTGTACCGCCTGAACCCATGGTGTTGCGGATGCCAAACACGGTCGTCACCCAGGCCGAACCGGGAGTCAGCGTGATGTTGTTGCCGTAGATCTGCACGTTCGAACCGGTGCCGTTACCGGTGTAGATCCCGTAAAGGTTCCCGGTGGTGCCGGTGCCGCCGTTGATGATGTTGCCTGCGATCTTGAAATTGTCCTGGTAGGCTGCGAATACGGCGCTGGGATTCCCGCCGGCACCGCCGAAGTTGGTGATGGTGTTGGCGGCCGTCACCCCGATCTCGGTGTTCAGGTCATACAGGTTCGTGGGGCCCCAGTAGCCCTCCACGTCGAAACCGTAATATACGTTGGAGATGTTGTTGCCGTAAAATTTGCAGTTGCTGCTGGCGTCAGACGGCAGGGTGATGTTTGCCTCGGAGGTTGAATTGAATACATGGCATCCCATGTGAATCCCGGTGGAGGCGGTGTTGGCCTTGTTCAGCGTGATGCTGCAGTTGCGGATGATTACATTCTGGCAGCCGTCGTAAGGTGCCGATGAATTCTTCTTAACCAGGGCGTATCCCCATTCCATCTGCGTGGTGGGGGTGGCGTTCAGCGGGTTCTCCTGGAGGTCGATGCCGTCGAAGGTTACATAATCGGCTCCGGCCAGGATGATCATCCCGTCGGTGGTAAGGGAGGTGCCCGGGGTGAAGGCGGTGACCAGCGGGTTGGCGCCGCCGCCCGACTTCTGGAATACGACCGGCGAGGCGGCCGATGAATAATATGCCGGGGCGCAGTTGTAACTGATCATCCCCGACGTTGCGCCGGCCAGGGTTTCGGTGCTGCCGGCGGCGACGTTGAAGGTTACACCCCCGCTGCCCACGCCGTTGGTGTTCAGCGCACCGATGGCAGCCTGGATGGTTGCATAATCACCCGGGATCGTCTTCACCCCGGTGAGGGGTTGTGCCTGGAGGGCGATGACGAGCAGGATAAAAAAACTGGTAATGGAAATTCTTTTCATGACGGGCTTGTTTTGTTGGGTTTGTGTTATCACTGTTTAACCCAACAAAAATATATCAGTACCGGGAAAACGGTTGACACCCATGTGCCAAAAATTGCCAGTCATATGCCAAGTGATGGGGAGGGGGCCGGGGGGAGTGGTTCCTTCGCGCGATAGAATAACCGGGGAAATCAAAATGGTTAACAATCATGTGCCGGAAATTAACACGCATGTTTCCCGTGCGCGCTTTCATTTCAGATTTCAGATTTCAGATTTCGCATTTCAGATTTAAGATTTCCCATTTCACATCTCCCATTCAAAACAACTTATCAACGCACTCATCACTTTTATGCCACATCCCTTGTTTGCGATTGATCATCTGATTCGTATCAAATTGCCTGATGTTGCCAGAACAAAAGAAATCGATCCGGGGGTTGAACAACGGACGAGATTATTTCATGTGATAAAAGGAAAGAGGAAGATCAAAAAAAAATCTGAAATGCGAAATCTGAAATCTGAAATGCGAAAAAATCTGAAATGTGAAACCAGGATCGGCACCAACGCGGTCAGGATGATAGGATAAAGATGGAGTATATTTTTCAAGTGAAATATTATTTAAGGTCCGTTTTATGAATGACCAAAGATATTCCACAAGATGAAAAACCAGTGCAAGGAATGTGTCAGAAGTTGCCAGTGATGTGCCGCGATAAAATTTTTTGCTGCACCCGGGTGTCTACGATTTATACACAATGATTATTTATCCTGGTGTTAACCACTCTGTGATCCTCATTTTGAACTCTGTGTCTCTCTGTGTAACAAATAATTACACGGAGGTCCACGGAGATTTTGGAAGAACCACAGCGATGGAGAACGAAATAATGGAACCAATAAGATACCCGGAAAAAATATTGGTTATGCGATCGGGGTTCCCGGCCTTACGGGTGGAGGGCTGTCAGGACTGTTTCGCCATGTATTCCGTGGGGGTCATGTCGTAAACCTCCCGGAAACTTTTGGTAAAATAGGAGAGATTGTTGAAGCCGACGGCATACATGATATCCGACACGTTGCCGAATTTCTGCTCCATCAGCTGCGCGGCGCGCTTGATGCGGATCACCCGGATGAAACCGGTGATCGGCTCCCCGGTAAGGGCTTTGATCTTCCGGTGAAGCTGGCTGCGGCTCATGGCAATCCGGTCGACCAGGAACTCCACCTCCAGTTCGGGGTTGTCGATGTTCTCCTCGATGATGCGGATCAGCTTTTGCAGGAATTTTTCATCGGCCGAGGTGACACTGATGGCTCCCGGCTCGAGTTTCAGCGGACCGGCGAACAGCTGACGCAGCTTTTTCCGCTGGTTCACCAGGTTGGAGATCCGCACGAGCAGCTCGCGGGTGCTGAAGGGTTTGGTGATGTAATCGTCGGCACCGGTCTCGAGCCCCGCGATCTTCTCCTTTGCTCCCGACAGGGCGGTGAGCATGATCACCGGGATGTGGCTCGTTCGTTCATCTACCTTCAGTTTTTTGCAAAATTCGATGCCATTGACGGGATGCATCATCACGTCGGTGACGATGAGGTCGGGAACCGTAGCGCAGGCAATGTCGAACCCGGCATCGCCGTTCCCGGCTTCGGTGACATGGTAGGTTTCGCGCAGGATCTCGCGGATGTATAGCCGCATGTCCTCGTTGTCGTCGACCACCAGTACCTGCGGAACCCCGTCGTCGTCGTGTTGTTCAAACACCTCTCCTTCCGCTTTCAGAGGCCCGGAGGGCTGGTCTTCAGCCATTACGGGCGGACCAGCTTTGTGCAGCGGGGCCTCCCAGGGTTTGACATCCTTCAGCTCCTCGGCGGAATAGGTGTCGCGGTCGAGCGGAAAAAAGACCGAAAAGAGGCTTCCCTTCCCTTCGGTGCTTTCGAGGGTGATGTACCCGCGGTGAAGTTTGAGCAATTCACGGGTGAGGGCGAGGCCGATGCCCACCCCGGCCCCGGCTCCGCCGGGATAGTGGCTGAGCTGGAAGAAGCGTTCAAAGATGATCTCCTTTTTGTTTTCGGGTATCCCGATGCCGCTGTCGCTCACCCCGATCCTGACAAAAGAACGGTTATCCTTGTCTCCCCGGGCAGGATCGGCGGTAAGATTCCATGAGCCGGCGGTAACCGTGAGGGTGACCGTGCCGGGCGAAGGGGTGTATTTGAAGGCGTTCGAAAGGAGATTGCTGACCACCTTCTCCAGGATGTCGTTGTCGAAACATGCCTGCAGGGGCTCTTCGGGGAAATGGCAGGTGTACCGGATGTTCTTCTGCTCCGCCATCAGCGAGTAAGATTCGGCAATGGTGCGCAGGGGAACCAGGATATTCCCGGAATATAGGTGTATCTTCTGGCTGCCGCTGTCGATTCTTGTGAATTCAAGCAGCTGCTCGTCGAGGTATAGCAGCCTGCTGGCGTTGCGCTGGATCAGCTCCAGCCATGGCTTGTCTTCGGGCCGGGCGGTTTCCATGAGTTTGCCGGCGGGCCCGAGCATCAGGGTGAGGGGGGTGCGGAATTCGTGCGACAGGTTGGCGAAGAAGTGCGACTTCATCTCGTTGATCTCGGCCAGCTTTACCGACAGTTTCCGGGAGATCCTCGACCGGAAATAGAAAAAGAATGCAAGGGCCGCCAGTGCGATAAACATCGCCACCCCCAGGTTGAACCATGCCCTGAAGGTCTGGATCTCAAGCTCCTGCCGGTTCTTGCCGATCCGCAGGGCGGTGATCTCGTTTTCCTTGGCAACCATATTGTATTTCGCCTGGATCTCGGCCATCGCTTTCAGGTTGTTCTCCTTCACGATGCTGTCTTTGAATTGCTCATACATGACATGATAACGGTAGGCCTCGGGATAGTTCTTCAGGCTGAACCAGCATTCGTGGAGCACCCGGGCCGCCTCCGTCAGGAGTTGAAGGTCGTTGATCTTTTTAGCCATCTCCAGCCCCTTGCCGGCATATTCGATCGCCTTCCTGAAATTGTTCCCCCGCTGGTAATCGAAACCCAGGTTGATGTAATTGATCACCACATCGAGGTTGCTGTTGCATTCATAAGCCAGTGCCAGCGCCTTTTCGTGGTATTCGATGGCGTGGCTCACCTTGCCGAGATTCATGTAAGAGGTGCCGATGTTGTTGAGGCATTTGCATATCCCCTGTTTGTCGCCGATCTTCTCCTTGATCTCCAGCGCCTGCTGGAAATAGCCGATGGCCTTTTCACGCTCCTCTTTATCCTCGTAAATTGTACCGATGTTGACGAGGTTTGCCGAGGCGCCCAGTTTGAAACCCGTGGCGTTGTTGATGACGAGCGATTTCTGGTAATATTTGAGGGCCGAATCCAGCTGTTTTTGCGACCGGTACAGGGCGCCGAACCGGTTGTACAACAGGGCCAGGTTTTTGGTGCTGCCCTTGACCTGGTATATCCTCAGCGCCTCCAGCAGGATGATGAGGCCGTTTTTCAGATCGCTTTTGGCGGCATAGAGTGAACCCACCTCGCTGAGGTAGTCGGCGAGCACGATGCTGTCGCCTACGGCAACGAAAACCGGCCGCTCGCGGATGAGCAGCGACAGGGCGCTGTCGTACTTTCCTTTGAGCCGGTATAGGGAGGCCTCGTTATAGACTGCCTCGGAAATTCCCCTGGTATAGTTGATCTTCCTGGCCAGCGCAAGGCTCTGGTCGTTGAACTCCTTCGCCTTCCCGATATCGGCCCGGATGTAGAGGTCGACCATCTGCCGCAACAAATCGCACCTGGTTTTGTCGTCGGTTTTTCTTGCAAGGATTCCGGCCAGGCTGTCGATCCTGTGCTGGTTGAGGCCAAAAGAAAATACCGGGATGAAGATCAGAAAAAGCAGGAGGCATCTATAGGTCGGTCGGGTCATTGTAAGGAAATAGCGTGTAAAATTAAAAATTAAAAATTAAAAATTACGAATTAAAGCATAGCCGGCCGACTGCCCGCTGTTATTGCCTATTGCCTGTTGCCTATTGCCTCTTCCTTCTTATCTTTGCCCCTGTCCTAATACTTCCTCCTATGCAGACCGTCAGACTCTCCGACACGCTCGAAATTTCCCGGATCGTTCACGGCCACTGGCGCCTGGCAGCCTGGAACCTGTCGGACCGGCAGTTGTCCGACCTCATCCGCCAGGCGACGGAACTGGGGGTGAATACCTTCGATCACGCCGATATTTATGGCGATTACCGGTGCGAGAAGCTTTTCGGCGATGCCCTGGCGCTCGACCCGGGGCTTCGCGGCAGGATCAGACTGGTGACCAAGTGCGGCATCAAACTACTTTCTGAAAACTGGCCCGACCGGAAACTTAAACATTATGACTACAGTTTTGACCATATCGTTGCCTCTGTTGAAAAATCCCTCGTAAATTTCCGCACCGGGCATATCGACCTGCTCCTGCTTCACCGCCCGGCCCCCTTTTTCAACCCGGCGGAAGTTGCAAGGGCCTTTGATCACCTGAAAAAGCAGGGCAAGGTGCTCAACTTCGGCGTGTCGAACTTCAACCCCGCACAGTTTGCCATGCTGAACTCATACACCAGTGAAAAACTGGTCACCAGCCAGGTGGAGATTTCACCGCTTTGTCTCGAACATTTTGACAATGGCAACATCAATTTCTTCCTGGAGAAGCGGATCAGCCCCATGGCCTGGTCGCCGCTGGCGCAGGGCAGGATCCTGGAACCGGGCGACGAACGCGGCAGGAGGGTGTTGCGCGCATTGCAGGAGGTGGCTGATGAAATGGATGCCGGCCGCATCGATTCCGTGATCTGGTCCTGGCTGCTCAGTCACCCGGCCGGGATCATCCCCGTGGTGGGCTCAGGCAGGATCGGCCGGCTCAAGGTCGCCGCCGACGCCCTCACCCTGAAGATGAGCACCGAACAGTGGTACCGCATCTACACCGCCTCCACCGGCACCGATGTGCCCTAGGCCGCTCTATGGCCGCAGTTATTTTAAGGAGAAATCTTTTCCCGTTTTTTTCTTTTGCATTATTCCACAAATACACGGGGAAAATTATTACTAATTACTAATTACTAATGACTTTTTGACAGGGAGCGTGACTGCTGCCTCTTCATTATGGCCTGTTGCCCATTGCCTGTTGCCTTTTTTCATTGGCCCGGTTTCCACCTTGCGATAATCAATTGAACCGCCGGTTGCCCTGTACCTAGTTTTGTTGCATCAAAACCAGGAACATGGAAACAAAAATAATCAGGGGCGACCCGGTCAGGGACCGGATCCTCGCAGAGGTAAAAGCGGAAGTTGAACAGTTAAAGGAAGAATATCACGGGGAACCCGGCATCGCCTTTATCGGGTTTGGGGGTGTCCCGCTGGCGAAATACAATGTCCCGATGCATATTCAGCTGGCAACGGCCGCCGGTTTGCGGGTGACCTCCAGGATCATGGACGTAGATGCCGGGGAAGAGGATCTCCTCGAGATCATCCGTGCGTGGAACGCCGACGACAGCATCCATGCCATCGTGCTGCTCCAGCCGCTGCCCCCGCACCTCAACCCGGTGCGGATCGTGAACTGCATCAGCCCGGTGAAGGAGGTGGAGGGGTTTCACCCGCAGAACATGATGGCCACCATGATTCCCGATATCGGGGCCGGACGCTACCCGATGTGCCTTCCCGAAGCTTTGACGGAAATGTTCCGTGATGCGGGAGTGCAGCCGGGGCATGACCGGGAATGGGTCTTCCTGCTCGACGAAGCTTTCACGGGCAACACCCTGACGAAGATGATCGTGCGGGCGGCCGCTTCGCGCGTGGTGCCCGACGACAGCACGGTGACCTATGTCAACCGGGATTCGGAAAACATGGTCGCCCATTGCAAAAGGGCCGACGTGCTGGTGGTGGTGACGAAATTCCCGGAATATGTCAGCCCCGGGTGGCTCAAGCCGGGCGTGTGCATCATCGACATCTACTCCAACCTGGTGCGCGAGGTTCCTTCCAAAACCGATCCTATGCGGCTGGTCCCGGTCATCAGGGGAGGGGTGAACCCCGACAGCGTCAACGGCATCGCCGGGGCGATCCTCCCGATCCCCGGCGGGCTCATGACGGTGGTCATGGCCATCCTGTTCCGGAATACGGTAATTGCTTTCAGGAATTCTGCGGGAAGTCAGGCAAGAGGAAATATCAAATGGTAAAATAGTAAGATGGTAAAATGGTAATAGTTCCCAGGAACTCGGCCTGCTACCCTTTGTCATTTGTCACTCGTCACTCATCACTCGTAAATTGTACGTTCTTTCCCCCCTTTTTCGGGATCAAAAAGAAATTTCACAAATACGTTGCAATATAGAATCAATCTCATTAAATTTGTAAGGTAATTTATAAGGTAATTTAAAACAAATCATATGAGACCTTCCATGAGATTGATCATCCTGTCCCTCTTTGTCTTCCTTTTGGGAGCTGCAGTCCTTTCCTGCAAGAAAAACAATCCGCCGGCAGCGGCTCCTCCCTCGGTATCATCCATCAGCCCTTCAACCGGCGGTGCCGGTACGGTGGTAACCATCTCCGGCAGCAATTTCGCTGTATCGGTATCCGGCAATGCGGTTAAATTTAACGGCGTGGCGGCCACGGTCAGCAGCGCCACTGCGACCACGATTGTGGCAACCGCCCCGGCCGGAGGAACCACGGGCCCCGTCAGTGTTACAACCTCCTCGGGGAGCGCATCGGGACCGGTCTTTACCTATGCCGGGGCTCCGGCACCCGCCATCACGGGCATCAGCCCGCTGACCGGTGCTGCCGGTACGGTTTTGACCATCACCGGCACCAACTTTGATGTTACGCCGGCAAACAATACCGTTAAATTCAACGGCGTGGCGGCAACGGTCAGCAGCGCCACGGCAACAACGATCGTGGCCGTTGCCCCGGCAACCGGAAGCACAGGCACTGTATCGGTTGCCACTGCGGCAGGCACGGCCACCGGGCCGGTCTTTACCTATGCCGGGGCTCCGGCACCCGCCATCTCGGGCATCAGCCCGCTGACCGGTGCTGCCGGTACGGTTGTGACCATCACCGGCACCAACTTTGATGTTACGCCGGCCAACAATACCGTTAAATTCAACGGCTTGGCGGCAACGGTCAGCAGCGCCACGGCAACAACGGTCGTGGCCGTTGCCCCTGCGGCGGGAAGCACCGGTGCAGTGACCGTTTCAACGGGTGCTGGTACCGCCACAGGACCCGTATTTACCTATCCGGCCGGTGCTGAGGTCTATATTGTCGGAACAGGAGTCAGCGGGCCGGGCTACTGGAAAAACGGTGTATTCACCGGGCTGCCTGCCGATTGCCTGAGCGCCCGCTGTATTTTTGTTTCGGGAAGCGATGTCTATACGGGCGGTGTTGCCACTACCTACCTGCCCAGGTACTGGAAGAACGGGGTCGGCGTCAGTCCGCCGGTCACTGCGGGTCATAATGAGGGTGCGATTGCCTCGATCGTCGTTTCAGGAACAGATGTATATTCCTCCGGCGAGGACGACGTCAATTCGGCATACAGCATCCCGGAATGCTGGAAAAACGCTGCTTTTGACCCATTAACCTACCAGTACGGCGGAACCGTCTATAATGTCTTTGTCTCGGGAAGCGATGTTTATGCGGCAGGTTCCCAGTGGAACGCCCCTACCGGGGGAACGGATGTCGCCACCTACTGGAAAAACGGCACGCCGGTTTACCTGACCGACGGCACCCAGCAGTCATTCGCATACGGAATCTTCGTGGTGGGCAGCGATGTCTATGTCGCCGGTGCAGAAGGGGTCGTCCCCAAAGTATGGAAAAACGGGGTCGCCACGATTCTTCCGGTTCCGGTTGCGGGCTATGCTGCGCAGGCCAGGTCCATTTATGTTACCGGACCGGATGTATACGTGGCAGGAGTTTACCGCGACCTGGCCAAATACTGGAAAAACGGTGTCATGTATGATCTCACCACCACCGTGCAAAACGGATCAACGTATGAAAGCGCCATGCAGATCACCGGGCTGGGAGGCGATATCTATATCGTCGGGAACGATGCCTCAAATGGGGTGGGATACTGGAAAAACGGGGTCTTCATGAAGATTTCGAGTTGCAAGCAGGCGGAAGGAATCTTTGTAAGGTAATGCAGGTAATGCAGACAATGCGGACAATGCAGGCAATAGGCATCAGGCAATGGGCAATAGCAGCCGGCTTCAGGCGGACTCACTATCAAAAAGTAATTTTTAATTTTTAATTATTTCCCCTTTTCTTAGGGTCAATTAATGTTAAAAAACTTCTTGGGTCTGTACATATAGTCCTTTCGACATGTTGCCTATGCCGAAGTCGATGGCGATATTGGTCCGGTCGTGCTTCCCTACCATGATGCGGAGCCCCACCCCGGCGGCGGGTTGAAAGTAACCGAAAAGCGGTACGTGTTCGTCGCGGTTGGAGGCGGTGCAGACATTGGTGAAGATCACCCCTCCCAGGATATGGGTACGCTGCGAGATCGGGAAGCGGTACTCCATCTCCCCGTAAACGAAGTCCTCTCCGCGGAAACGGCCCTGGGCGTAACCGCGCCCGGAGGAGTTCATCTGGTCGTAACTGATGCTCATCAGGTCCATGTAGGGGATGTCGCCGCTCACCACGAAACTGCCGAAATACCAGAAGGCCAGCAGGTGACGAGGACAGCGCTTCGAAAGCCGGATGTAGGTCCTGAATTCGGTCCACAATTCCGAACCGTTCCGGCTGCTTCCCAGCCAGGTGAAATTGTCGCGGTAATTGACATTGATGAAGATACCCTTGTAGGCGTTTACCATGTCGTCGCGCGAGTCGAAAACGAAGTTGGCGCTCAGCCCCGACGAGATGTAATGTTTGGGGTTAAACCCGTGCTTCACGCTGTAGGCGTAATGGGGGGTGTTGAACAGGGTGTCATTGCCGACGTTCAGCTCGAAGTCGTCGATGTTGAAATGGTAATCCAGGTGGTACCCCACGCCGATGTAGATATTGTCGGTAACCCTGTGCGACAGGATGTTGTGGAATTTCAGCCAGTTGTATCCCATCAAGTAGGTACCCCCGAGCGCCGGGTCGATGATCACCGTTGAAAAGCCGGGAGGGCTGGTGACCAGGCATTTCGACTGTGTGCCCAGTGCGTACATCGGGAGGTTGAAAATATAGTAACGCCAGTCGCTCTGCAACAGCCATACGTTGCGCGGGAAAAAGATGTTGCTCTTGAACTGGACGAAGAACTGCTGCTGCAGGGTGAAGAGCACCGAGGTGACCCCGGCCGAAAGCTTGGTATTGGCCGGGTCGCCCAGCTGCAGGGAGAAGGAGCCGCCAAGCCCGATCTGAACGCTGGTCGCCGGGTCGTATGCTATCAGGGGAATGGCGAATGCCCTGAAACGATGCGGCGTCTTGCTCCTGAAGGGATTGTTCCCCCTGAAGAACAAATCTACGATGTCCTCCTGGATGAAACAGGTATCGCAGGGTCGGGGTTGCTTCGTCGTATCCCGGCCCTGGCCTGCCACCATGCCCCGGAAGGAGGTAACAGCTAAAATCAGCGCAATCAGCATCATTCCCTTTTTCATCAGCAGTGGCTGCGGGATCAGTAATTTCAATAGTACAAACCCTGATCCGGGAAATTTATTTTAT
>Ga0073936_10003383_pt1 | contig 22903 bp, 20 predicted proteins | sample AliMusrvi5mmetaG_FD_87041 | JGI IMG/M metagenome (GOLD analysis project Ga0073936, IMG submission 87041) | Freshwater lake bacterial and archeal communities from Alinen Mustajarvi, Finland, to study Microbial Dark Matter (Phase II) - Alinen... | ecosystem: Environmental > Aquatic > Freshwater >... | reverse complement strand
GTGACGCCCGAACGGTGTCCTTGTCTTTCGGATCTCCTGACGCACCATGCGACGCCGATCGATGCCGGGCTGGACTGGCCGGGGATTCCGCAGAGCGCGACGGGGCAGACCTCGTTGTGGACGGGGATGAATGCGGCGCGATTGCTGGGGCGCCATCAGGAGGGGTTCCCCGGTCCTGCGTTACGCGAAATTGTTGAACAGTCGCATATATTCGGGCGCCTGGCGGAGCTGGGATGCCGCTGTGCCTTTGCCAATGCCTATTTCATCGACGAGCAACGGGAACTGCTCGAGTGGCGGCGGTTGTCAGTCAGCAGCGTGATGACCCTGGCGGCCTTTGGGCGGGTTCGGGACAAGCAAGACTTGGCGACGGGCAAAGCGGTTTACCAGGATTTGACGCGTGAATCCCTGGTGGCGCGCGGATACACCGGAGCGCTGGTGACGCCCGAGGAGTCGGCCCGGGATGCCCTGACGGTAATCGCCGCGCATGACTTTACGCTCTTTGAATATTTTCAGACCGATCATGCGGGACATGGCGGGGACCGGTCGAAGGCAGAGCAGGCACTGGGGCTGTTGGATCGATTTCTGTCCGTTTTACGGCCGGAGTTGGAGAAGCCGGGACATCGTTTGATCCTGACCAGCGATCACGGCAATATTGAGGATTTGAGTCATTCCCGGCACACCGAAAATCCAGTGCCCTTGATCACTTTGGGTGAATCAGCGCAGGAGTTGCGCGAGCGGATTCACCGGATTGAAGAAGTGACGCCGGCGATCGTTGAACTTTACCGGAAGGAAGGGGAGGGAAGCCGCATAGGGCAGAGGGCATAGGGCAGGGAGAGGCATAGTGCATGGGGAACGATACCGATAGCGATCCCGATTCCGACCCCGATAAATACTTCAACCCCAAAACGGCTTGATTGGAGAATGAAAATTTCTACCTAACAGCCTACAAACTAAACCCCTACAGCCTCTGAGTCCCTATGGAACGGCTATCTCTTCGGAAGGAGTTTCCAATATTTGCTCATATCCACTACGCCTCCGCGGGTCATGGCTTCGTCGATCCCGAAACAGGTAAAGGAGGAAGCCAACCCCTCTTCGAGTCCAACTGTGGGCTTAACCCCTTTTAGCATACTTTCGATTAATGCGCGGGCCTGCACGTCATCGCCGCCTCCATGACTGCCACCCATGTTTACCTTTACTTCGCGGATTTTTGCGTCAAATCCGATCCGGGCCACCTCGATCCGTTCTGCCACCAAATCCGCGCGAATGGTCCCCTCCGTTCCGAGGAGAACCATCCGCCGCTCGGGGATGGCACTGTTGCAATTGGTATGGAAGGAGGCCCGTACTCCATTTTCATATTCAATAATGGCGACTTGATTGTCGATGATGTCCTTCCGTGAAGTAAAGGGATTCAAGTTCACCAATCCCCCCCAGGCTTGATAGGCCGTCTGGCCCTTATCCCCTTTGCCCAGCCGTCGGATGTGTTTCGCATTCCGGGGCAGAAAGAAATCCAACCCTCCGAACGAGGCCACCCGGGCGGCCCGGGAATCGACCATCCAATTGGCCAGATCGATATCGTGGCAGCATTTTTCAAGCAAATGCGTGCCGGCATATTTCGTCAAGCGCCGCCAGTCTCCCATGATGTAGCCCCCATGATTGAAGCCCAGCGTCTCATTGAACTCCATACTGATCAGTTGTCCGATGGCGTTCTCGTCGAGCAATCGGCGGATCATGCGGTAATGGGGGGAATAGCGTAAACTAAACCCGATATTGAACAACCGCCCACTCTTTTTCCATGCCTTGCGCATGGCCAGGCAGTCGGGAACCGTGGTCGCCAATGGTTTTTGACAGAACACATGTTTTCCCGCCTCAAACGCGGCAATCGTTTGATCCTTATGAAAACAATTCCACGAGGCGATCATCACCCAGTCAATATCCGGTGCCGCGCAAAGAGTCCGATAATCGGTGTAGACCCGGGCGTTCGGGCATAGGCTATCCAACACATTCCGGAGGGATCGTTTGTCGGGATCAAAAATTCCCCGGATTTCAACCCGAGGATCCAGGGTGACAACCTTTTGGGCCACATATCGCCCCATGCCCCCACATCCGATCAGGCCGATGCCGATCGTTCGCCCCTTAGCCGGTCGCCGGGTGGAAATCGTTTTCCGACCTGTCACGCTTGCCGAACCTTGATAGACTTGATCTTTTGCCATGTCGAAAGTTAATCCTTACTTCAGGGTTTTCTCGTCTGCCGCATTTGCTTTAACACTTTTTTGAAAAGGTCGCCGGAATCGAACCGTTTCCACGCCTTTTTGAAAAAGGATTGGCTTTCCACCGCCCGTTTCAATCGTCGGGCTTCCAATCGATCCAAAGCCCGCCCGATCATCTTCCGGCCAGATGCTCGAGCCGGAGTGGATTCCCGAAACGCGCGGATCAGCGCCATTTCGACCACGGCATCCTGGTGTTGCCCCAGGGCGGACTGGCACGCATTGGCCCGTCGCCAGATTTTGCGGAGGGAGCGCCCGTAAACCTGCTGTAAAAATTCGCATAAGTAGCGCAACTTTCGGCAACGCCGACGCAACTGATGCAGATCTTCAGGTGATCGGCTTTGCGACAAAGCCCGCCCTTTTTTCAAGGTTTTGCGGATCGATTGTCGCACCAGGTCCGGCAGAATGTCGTGGAGTTGAGTGTCCGCCAACTCCCGCTGTTCCGGGATAATCGCCCGGGAGTCGACAAATTGTTTAATTCGTGCCCAGGTTTCAGCCCATCGGGCGGATCGCAAAATTCGGATCAGCCGGCGGAATTCGTGGTGATGCTCCAGGCGAACCATGCGGGCATAAAATTCCAGTGCCTGGCGGAAATCGGGACGCACCTCTGCCAGATCCTGATGGAGTTGGGCTTGATAAACCTCCAGATCCCGAACCTGACTTAGGATGCCATTGATCCATTTCAGATCGGTGATCAGCCGGGTAGTTTTAATCGGCGGCAGAATCTCCTTGAAGATGCGCAGGGCGACCGTCAGTCGGCGAACCGCCACTCTTAAATCGTGCGGTTTATCGGGATGCAACCCCACTCCGGTTCCCGGCAGGTTCCAATCCATCAAGGCCCATTGCGTTTCGAGAATTCGGTAAACGCCATCGACAAAGCGATCCGAGGCGGCCAGGATCGGCGTGTCAGGTGGGGGCTCGGGCCATTGAATCCCCGAGTGGCGGGATGCCCAGGCGAATTTAGAGGGAGTTTCTTTTTGGGTTCCCAGTTCCTGGCGACAGGCGCGGGTCAGGACGCGAAGGTCGCTGGCGCTCCCTTTTTGAAGTTCGAATTCGACGACCGGCATCCGGTGCGATGTTCCCATCAGCCGGGTTTCGTCCAGACTGATTTCAATCTGCAATCCCGTTTTGGGAAAATTCGCGGTGAACACCCGGCGCTTCTGATCCAGGATGAATACCGGGCTGACCTTTCGGTCTTCCAGCCAGGGAAGCAATCGACGCATGATCGCGCGACCCGGAAAACGATCGGGATAGTGCGCGGTTTTGGCCCCTTTCAAGGCCTCGGTAAATTCCGTCCGAATCGCGAGTCCGGCCTCGGGCAGCATGAGGCTTTTCAACGTGAGTTCCCGGCGTCCGCTTTTGGAAAATGTTCGAATGCGACAGGCGACTCCGACCCGGTAAAACCAGCGATCGGGCGTATCCAAATAAACGTCCCGGACATTCCGGGTCTCAATTGGGGAACAAAGGCCGCCTCGCTCAGCCACCCAGCGGGGAATTCGGTCCAATTCCGAGGCGGATTCAACCCGCAATTTGGTTTCGATTTCCTGGAGTAAGGTTGTGGCCATGATTTTCTCTATTTGACGAGGCGTGCCTGAAGGGCGAGCGAGGGACCGTCCTCGGGCGAAATTTTAAGAGCGGCTGACAGGTGGCGTTCGGCTTGTTGGAAATCCTGCAGTAAGAAAGCATCAAAGGCTGCTTCGTAAAGTCGGGCCGTTTGGATCAGACGTTCATCCGTGGCATTTTTGCGGCCGAGTAATTCATAGATGCGAACCGCATGGGTACTGCCCTTGGGAACGACCTGGTCCAGGAGGCGGGTTTCGATTTCCGGCCCGGCCTGCCGGCGGGTTTCCTCTCCGATCAGGATCCGCGAACCATACTCTTTGTTAAGAGTTTCGAAACGGGCAGCGAGATTGACCGCTTCGCCGACGACCGTATATTGCATGCGCCGGTCGGAACCCATATTGCCGGCCGTGACCAAACCCGAGTTGAGCCCGATGCGAACCGAGATCTCGATGTTGAAAGTGGATTTAAAAATGGGGCGGAGACGGTCGAGCGCGTCCTGCTGTTCCAGGGCGGCGAGGCAGGCTTGCAAGGCGTGATCCGGGACGGCGAAGGGGATGCCCCAGACGGCCATGACGAGATCACCCGCGAATTTATCGACGTATCCCCGCCGTTCCATGATGATCTGGGTCATGGGATTGAGATATTCGGCGAGGAGACGGGTGAGCTGTTCCGGGGGCAGGGATTCGGTGATGGCGGTGAACCCGGCGATATCCGAAAACAGCATGGTGGCTTCGGCCTTGGAGCCCCGGAGCGAAACCCGGTCGGGATTTTTTTCGAGATACTGGAGAACGGCGGGGGAGACCATGGTGCCGAAAAGATTGCGGACCCACTTTTTTTGGATTTCAGCCTGCCAGAATTTGAGCATGGTGAGTACGCTATAGATGATCAGGAGGTAGATGATGAGGGGGGCCGGAGGGTAGATGAAATGAAAATTCTCCAGCAGGAGAAGGCTGATCTTAACGATCGCCAATGCGGCCAGAATCATAAGCAGGAAGGAGAGCCAGGCGCGACCGTGGTCAATGCACCAGGAGAGGAATAAGCCCATCAGCAGGATCACTCCGATTTCGAGCAAATATCGGATCCAGCCCGAATGGGTCAAGGGATCGCCGGCGAGGATGTTATCGACGACCGTGGCCTGGATTTCAACTCCGGAGAAATCGGGAGTGAGAGGCGTTGCCCGGATATCCCGGAGCCCCGCGGCCGAGGTGCCGACAAAGACGATCCGGTTGGAAAACGCTTCGACCGGAAGTTCGCGGCGGATGACCGTGCGGGCTGAAACGGTGGGAAAGGATCGGAACAACTGGGAATTTTCGGGAACCGGCTCAAGACGGCGATAATTGATTGCCAGGCGGCCGGCCGGGTCGGTGGAGAGGCGCCGGGGACCGAGTTGCAGGGCAACGATGCCGGCGACATCGAAATGAATGCCGATCTGGGTCAGGCCGGCATCGAGGCGGAGCGCTTCCAAGGCCAGCGAGGGATAGAATCGGTCAGGGCCGAGTGCCCAGACCAGGGGGCTGGACCGGATGATGCCATCGTTATCCGCAGTGGCATTAATGAAGCCATCGTGGCCGGCGGCAGCACGGAGTTCGGGAATCGAGAGCGTGATATGGTCGCCGTGGAGCAGGTAGGCATTGAGGCGATCCCGGTAGGCGGCAGGCCCCTGGAGATAGAAGACGTTTTTAAAGATGGTATCGTCGGAGGGGCGGGTGTTGTTCGAAGGGACCCGTTGGACACTGGGGTGGAGGTAGCAGCCCAGGACCACCGGTCCGGACTGGAGGGCATCGGCGAAGAGCCGGTCGAAATCGGCGTTGGTTCCCGCAGCCGCACTAAGTCCAAGGTCGAGCTTAAAGTGGCGGTGCATAAGTTCTTCAATATGCCGAGGAGAAGTTCGGTCCGGTTCGGCGAAAATGACATCGAAGACGACGATTTTGGCGCCATACTCGTGCAAGGCACGGGTGAGATCGGCGAGCAGGAACCGGGGCCAGGGCCATTGGCCGAATTCGCGGAGGCTGGCTTCGTCGATGTCGATGATGGCAATCCGTCCGGATTTTGAATGTTCCAGGTTTTGACGGATCAGCATGTCCTGGGACGCGTTGGCGAGGGTAGAGATGAGGGGCGGTTCGTAAATATAAAGGATAACGCAGGCGACCGTTAGCGCTAAACCGGCAAGGAAGATGAGATGTTTTTTCATTTATTTGACGAACTGGGCCATGAAATCGAGATAGCCTTTTCGGCCCCCGCGTTTGGTCCATTTTTCGACCGATTTGGCGAGGCGTTTCAGGCAAAGAATCAGAGTTGCCACGTCGATGACCTTTAATTTAGTCGCGTCTTCGTCGGTGCCGGGCATTGTACGTCGCCCCAAACGCAACTCGCACATCGATTGAATAGCCCGCATCAGTTCCGCTTCCAGATCGGACAGGCTTACCGGCTTGGGTTCCCGACCCTGGATTTCAGCCGAATAGGTTTGAACCAGCGCCTCGTAGGCCCGAAGGACGGCGTAGTCGGTCATCTCCGGGTGGGACTGGTATGCCTGGGCAACGGCAAACTCAAGGTTCTGTAACACATCCTGATATTTTTCTTCGATGCTCATGTGATCCCCTTTCCTTATGTCGGTGATTAGTTTTGCTTGTATTGACGGTCTAGGCAAACCCGACATAGACAGGTTTCTTCCGAAGGCCTACAGGATATCCAATCCGAGGTCTGTTTGCCACAACCGGTACATGTCATAGGTATTTCCTTATTGATCAGGCGGATGAGGCGCATAGAGCTTTCGGAGTCGGCAGGTTTCGACTTTTCCGGCCAATCGTGGGTGGGCTCGGATACCGTGGGGGAAGGCGGACAGGATTCCGGCGATGAATGCCAGCGACGAGCTGCTTTCTCACGTATGTCCGGGATAGCGTTTTGAATTGCCCTCTCTAGACGCCGAAAATCCTCCAGCCCGGCATGTTCGCCGGGATGTATGAATTCGCCTTTACGATTGGTCAGAATTTCTGACAAGGGATGGACCCAGACGGCTCCAGAACGGTATCGTTGCGGATTGTGCAGGAGTGTAACGCCGCGTAGTGTCGTCAGGGTGGCAGTCTCGTTGTCGAAATAATGCAGACTCTTTCCTGAACCCCTATGGACTATATTGTATTGTGATTCCGCGAGAAAATCCCGTTCTGTGGGCGTCAGGTCGAGCGCCCCAGCTTCATTTGGCGCCGGTCGTAACATTTCCTTCAGGAACACAGTGTTTAAAATAGTATTTTCTAGGCCATACGTCAGACTGTGCCTGTTGCGGATTCCTCTCTCAAAAATCCAGTAAGCCAGCTGCTTTCCATCGGGAAATTCGACAAAACAGTCCACTGGGCGGGGAAGATTCTCGCTCATCTTTTTTTCGACCGTGACGGATGCCTGTTGATTGGTATTCAAGCCTTCTATTTTGACAAATTTCCGGAGAAGCCATGCGTACAGGAGACGTCTTGCGTTGAGAACGGCCGGCGATTCGCTTTGCAAGGGGCACGATCCCAGATCTTGATGGGCAAAATGCCAGGTTTTGATGTCGCCCGCTTTTACAAGAACAGGCTGTTTGCATTCAGGGCAGAATAGGCTTTTTGATCGGCTCTTGGCGCGAAGGTGTGCGAGTTGATCCCCTTTCCCGTGACTATCGAGAATGATGATCTCCCGCTGTCCTTCGATGTCAAAACACTTGAACATGATGCCGGATTCTTCCACTTCAAATCGAAAATTTCAAGGCCGGATATGGCTCGTCGATAAGATGCCAAGGTGTGTGCTATGTAAGCAGGCCGGCCCTGAAATCCATCAGTTTGTCCCACGGGTCAAGCCGTTTGCGCGAAATCCAGAATGCTGGTCTCATCCTCTTTCGGCAGAAGGAGGGCGTTGACCTGTTCCAGTTCTTTGCACATTTGGAGGCAGACGTCCAGGCGCTTGCCTTCAGTCGGTTTCCTGACAACCAGCAGAACTTTTTCAGGATGATCCGGCACATTATTCAGGCGTTGCAAGCGGTTCTTCCATTGGTCGGCGTGCTCGACGATTTTAGGCGTCTCGACTTTGTCGAGATCGAGCGGATGGATCGCGCGAACATAACGGTTGTTAACCTGGCGGACAAACGGAAAATGTGCATGGCACAAATCGTTGATAAAAGTGTGCTCGGTCAAGTCGACAATCTTCTTGGCGGCAAAGACTTTGCGCAACCGTTTGGTCATGAGAGTTTCCTGGTATTCCAGGTGCTGTGCGAATCCTCGTTCCACATAAAAATTAAACAACCTGTCCAATTCTGCTTTAGGATTTTCAGTCAGGCATGTTCGCGGTTGGCTGAAACAGAATATTTCCTCGCGGGGACGGACAAGATTCAGGAAGACCTGATTAAAAAGCTTGGCGTCCTCTTTAAATCGCAACTGGTCTTTGTCCTTGTCGCCATTCAGTAACTCCACGACCCGGTCCAGTTCGGCCTTAAACAGTTTGCGGCCTTCGATAAAGGCCGCCTTGGTTGGCTTCAACTCGGGAAAGAAATCGGTGATGCGATCCAACCGTCGAGTCTCCATGCGGTAGTCAAACCAATGGATATTCGGACAGGCGATTGCGATGCCCAAATTCACAAACTCCCCTGGTTCCGGATAGGGAAGGAACCGGAGGATCGTATAATTACATGCAACTTTTTCAATCATTGTCTGTCTCCGAACACGGTTGAAAGTTTATCAGTACGGGCTAGAATTTCAATAACCGATTCAGGAACGAAATCACCCGGCATCGCCTGCCGTTCGGTCCACTCGGCCGGGAAATCTCCTGTCAGAGCGGAAAAACGTGCGGCTGTCTTGGTGAAAGCCCGGGTTTGTTCAAGCAACAAGGATGCGGAAATTTGGAGGCGTTCTGCCCGGAAGACATGGTTTTTGAAAAAGGCCGACTCGTCGAAGTCGTTGTCAAATGCGTTGTTATGGTCGATCACGGTAAGGTGGTTGCCGTCCGGATTCCAGAGTAGGTTGACGTTCCCTCCCAGGTTTCCAAGAGTCCGGTCTTCGTTTTGGATCCACCAGTCGAACAGTAGAATTTTTTGGCGTATAGTTTGCGGCACCGTCTCGACTGCCACTGGGGGAAGTGAAACGGCATTGTCAACATGTTGGGAGCCAAAGGCTGGACCGGCCTGCAAGTCTCGAATGCCGGGTACGGCGCAGAATTCCAAAAGGGTCGCGGGCACTTCGAGAATCTCGGATTGAGCCACGGGAAGATCAAGGTCGATAGCCATTCGGGCGGCCAAAAGTTCATAGCAGAGTTCATACCGATTCCAACCCGTGCCGCACCCCTTGATCCAGTACAACATGCCGTCATCCGTCCGCACGCGGAATGGACGGCTTACACAGGTGCCTTCCGCGCAGCGTTCGATGATATCAATGACCTGCTTCACAATGATCCTTTTCTCTCTCCCCACACCCGCACAAAGGTAGTTTGGATTTTCTTTTCAAAACGGGCGATCAGTTCGCGGTTGGAATTGACCAACGCCTGCTCGGCTTGGATCAGGCCAGCAATCATAAGTCCTGCGAAGGGTGCGTCAATGCAAAATCTTGACTTTCCATCCTGTGCCCGGCATCCTGAAACGAGCTGAAGTGCTCTGCCTGCCTGTCGTTTCACGCATCAATCCGGAGCTTAGGGAATAACCCATGATTGAAAAATTCATTGCTGATATTAGCCACCTCCTAACCCCGGCGGGATTACTGGCGTTGGCCAATGTTATCCTCATCGATATTGTCATGAGTGGGGATAATGCGATTGTCATTGGTCTGGCCACACGGGATCTGCCGACGAAAGATCGGCGGCGGGTGATTCTGAGCGGGGTGGGGTTGGCGACGATTCTGCGAATCGTGTTTGCCTGTGCCGCTGTTTTCCTAATGAAGACTATTGGGCTAAAATTCGCCGGGGGCATCCTCTTGCTCTATGTGGTCTGGAAATTCTACAAGGAATTACGGGCCGAGAAAGATCCGCGGGAGGGCGCATCCGCACGGCCGGCGAAATCCTTGGTGGGCGCCATCGGGTTGATTGTGATCGCGGATGTCTCCATGAGTTTGGACAATGTGCTGGCGGTGGCAGGCGCTGCGCGGGAGAACCTGCTGGTGCTCGGGATCGGCTTGGTGATATCGATTGTATTGATGGCCCTGGCAGCCGGTTACATCGCCCGAAAGATGGAGCGTTTCCCCCAAATTCAATGGTTGGGGTTATTGATCGTTTTGTTTGTCGCCATCGAAATGCTCCTGGCGGGCGGGCGGGAATTGGAAGCGCATTTATTCCACATGAATATCCTGCCCGTGGCCAGCCTGGTCCTGGGCCTGGTGGGCTTCCAATTGCATGCCAAATATGTCAAGCCGGCCAACGAACAGCAGATGGCGCGATGGTTTTTCGTCAATTGGCGGGTCATTTTTTTGGGAAACCTGATGTTGCTCGTGTCCCTGTGCTTTTTCGGGGACACCATCAAGGCTTTCTTATTTAAGTACCCCGCGCTCCTCTATTTTCTGTTGGCGATTCTGCTGGGCGTGGCGATTGAAATCCTGGCCACCTTCCGCGCCGAACGCAAAGGCGATCACGGGCACGGGTGATGAGACGTTGAAGCCGATCGGCAAAAGGGCCGCCCCGCGTTCGGTCGCTTGACTTCAAAGCGCGGGCCGTGGTATCCCTTGAGCGGATCGAATTGCGTTCGGATAAATAAATTTCCGGAGGAACCCATGAGCTATCATCCGTTGGATTCGCGATATGCTGAAATGCGCTACAATCGGTGTGGACGCAGTGGATTGAAATTGCCGGCGATTTCGCTGGGGTTATGGCATAATTTCGGGGGGGTCGATGTCTTTGAGAACAGCCGCAAACTGGTGCTCCGCGCCTTCGACCTGGGCATCACCCATTTTGACCTGGCCAACAATTATGGTCCGCCCCCCGGTTCGGCGGAAGAAAATTTTGGACGGATTCTGAAAAACGACCTCAAACCCTGGCGGGACGAATTGATCCTCTCGACCAAGGCCGGTTATCTGATGTGGCCGGGACCCTATGGCGAATGGGGTTCGCGTAAATACCTGGTTTCCAGTCTGGACCAGAGTTTAAAGCGCATGGGAGTGGATTATGTGGATATCTTTTATCACCACCGCCCTGATCCCGATACGCCGCTGGAGGAGACCCTGGGGGCATTGGATTACATCGTTCGGAGTGGACGCGCCCTTTACGCGGGGATTTCCAGTTATCCGGCGGAACAAACCCGGGCCGCCGGACGAATCTTGCGCAATTTGGGAACTCCCTGTCTGATTCACCAGCCCCACTATAACTTGTTGGATCGATGGATCGAACCGGAATTGCTGGGCGTGCTGGAGCGGGAAGGGATGGGGTGCATCGGGTTTTGTCCGTTGGCGCAGGGTTTGTTGACCGACAAATACTTGAACGGTATCCCCGAAGGGTCCCGGGCGTCGAAGCCGCACGGCTTTTTAAAGCCGGCCCATATCACCGCCGAAACGCTGGCCATCGTTTCCCGTTTGAATGAATTGGCACGGGTTCGGGGACAGAGCCTGGCGCAGATGTCCCTGGCTTGGGTCCTGCGTCATGGAGGGATGACTTCAGCCTTGATCGGTGCCAGTCGGGTGGAGCAGATTGAAGATGCGGTGGGGGCCTTGAAAAATAGCGCTTTCACGGCCGACGAACTGGTGATGATCGAAGCGGCGGTGAAGAGCGGCTGAAGGCCGTCCGGTCGGAACAATACCGAGACCGACCGGATTGGGCCTGATTTCGTAAATAACCGGCGCGGCAGGGAGCCCGCCGGACTTATCTCTTATACCGGAAGGCCACGCCTTCCACATTGGATTTGACCTTGACGATGATTCCGAGGCAGATGCAATTGTAATGGGTATCCCACATGATGTTCATGACTCCATCGCAAGTGGGATAGAGGCTCTTGGCGGCGCGCATCAGGGTTCCGTATCCGTTATCGCCCTGGCAAAGGATGCCCAGTATGGACTGGCTTTCGGAGGAAGCACTGACGGGTCCGAGAATCTCGATGTCACTGCGTTCGAAGTTGAATTTAACGGCGGGAGCCTGGTACATGGAGGGATAGGTGGTTTCGGTCAGGATCATGGCCGGTTGAGCGCCGCCGGGCGGGGGACCCCAAAGGCCAGCGCAGCCCGAAAGAGCGACCAATCCCGCGATACCCAGCAGAAGACCGATGAACTTTTTCATAACAGACCGCCTTTCCGTTTTGATCAGGGATTCACGCACGACCCTTAACATTTCGGTTCAATTTATAGGCGGTTGAGGGTGGGGCGTCAATCCCCATTTTTACGATTACCGCAAAATTAGACCGTGGGAAAAACGTGCATCTTGACACGAAATGGTATAACGTGCGCCTAGATGACGTTTACAGGGGAGACAGGCTCATGACCGAAACGAATGATGAATTCCGGCAACAGCGGTTGACCAATCTGCACAAGCTCGAAGAGCTCGGGTATCCCGCTTACGGGGGCGTATTTGCACGCACCGGACGGCTGGCTGATATTCGCGCCGCGTTTGCCGAGAACCTTGAGGTTCGCGCCGCCGGGCGGGTGATGATGATGCGCGACATGGGCAAGAGCATCTTTGTGGATCTGCGCGACGGGTCCGACCGCTTCCAGATCTACCTTCAGAAAAACCATTTGGGCGACGGACCCTTCGAGGCCTTCAAATACGTCGACCTGGGTGATCATGTCGGAGTGGAAGGGACCCTGTTTGTGACGCGCACGGGGGAGCCCACTTTGAAAGTGGCACGATGGACCTTGCTGGCGAAGGCCCTGCGGCCCCTGCCGGAGAAATGGCATGGCCTGCGCGATACCGATGCGCGGTACCGCCAGCGCTATCTCGATTTGCTGGTGAATCCGGAGGTCCGCACCCTCTTCGATCGACGGACTCGGATGATTCGTGAGATTCGCAACTACCTGGCGGATCGGGGCTACATGGAAGTGGAGACGCCGATGATGCAGCCCCAGGCGGGGGGGGCGGCGGCGCGGCCGTTTGTGACCCGCTACCATGCGCTGGATGCCGATATGTATCTGCGGATTGCCCCCGAGTTATATCTCAAGCGATTGTTGGTGGGCGGCTATGACAAGGTTTTTGAGCTGAACCGGAATTTCCGCAACGAAGGATTGTCGCGTACGCACAATCCCGAATTTACGATGATCGAGATGTATGAGGCTTACGGGGATGTCCGGACGATGAAAGAGCTGGTGACCGGCCTGATCACCACCGTGGCCGAAACGGTTTGCGGGACTCTGAAGGTCGGGGAGGGCGATACGGCGATCGACCTGACGCTTCCCTGGCGTGAAGTGCCCTATCGTGAGTTGATCCGGGAGCGGATGGGAGCCGATTGGTATGAACTGGACACGGCGGCGGCAGCGGCGCGGGCGACCGAGGCGGGGGTGAACCCGGAACCCGGCTGGACGCATCTCGAGATCAGCCATGAAGTGTATGAAAAACTGATTGAAAAAAGCCTGCGCAATCCAACGTTTGTAACCCGTCTGCCCGCCCAACTGGTGCCCCTGGCCCGGCGATGCGCGGATGATCCCAGCCTGGTGGATGTTTTCGAGCTGGTGATCGGCGGCAAGGAGATTGCCCCGGCGTATTCCGAGCTCAATGATCCGCTGGAACAGCGCCGGCGTTTCGAAGAACAAGCGGGCGCGGAGCGACAGACGATCGACGAGGACTTCCAGTTGGCGCTGGAGCATGGGATGCCGCCGGCGGGCGGAATGGGGATCGGAATTGACCGCCTTGCGATGACGTTATTCGCGCAGGAGGCAATCCGGGATGTGATCCTCTTTCCGCAACTGAAGCCCCGCGAATGACGGGGTTGGAGCGTTTGATATGATGTTGCCCTTCTCCTTGTTTTTGGCCCTCAAATACCTGAAGCCGAAGCGATCCTATTTTTCGGTGATCACGATCATTTCGGTGATGGGGGTTCTATTGGGCGTGGCGGTCCTGATCATCGTGCTCTCCGTCATGAGTGGGTTCGATGAGATGTGGCGCGAGAAGATTTTGAGTTTCAATGCGCATGTGACCGTGGCGCGGCGCGACGGGATCGAGGATCTCGCGGCCACGATGGGCGCGATAAGCGCCCTGCCGGAGGTGGTGGCAGTGGCGCCGACGATCGAGGGGCCGGTGGTGATCCAGCACCAGGGCCGGATTTATACGCCGGTTCTGCGGGGCGTCGATCCCAAACTGGAACGGCGGGTCAGCGCGATTCCCACCTCCATGGTGCGGGGAGTTTTCGATCTCCGGGATAACGGGGTGGTGATCGGGAAGGATCTGGCCGAACGAATGGGAGTTCAGCCGGGCGACACCCTGCTGGTGAACGCGCCCCGATCCTTCATGTCGAAAGACGAGATTCACCTGCCCGAAGAACTCGTGGTGCGGGGAATTTTTGAAGTCGGGATGTGGGAATATGACATGGGTTTTTTGCTGACCTCGCTGGAGATGGCCCAGGAGTTGAACGGACTGGATGTGGAGGCCCTGACCCTGCGGGTGATGGTGCGGGATCCTTACCGGGCCTACCCCGTAGCGTCGCAGATCCGCCGGATGCTGGGACCTGACTGGTGGGTCGAAACCTGGATCGACCAGAATCGCCAGCTCTTCAGTGCGTTGCGGGTCGAGAAAAACATGATGTTTTTCCTGCTGATTTTCATCGCCGTGGTGGCGGCCTTTGGCATCACCAACACCCTGATCACGGTGACGATCCAGAAGACGCGGGAAATCGGCCTTTTGAAGGCGATGGGGTGTTCCAATCGGACGATCACGGGGGTATTTTTCTGGCAGGGATGGTTGCAGGGGATGGTGGGGACGGGGGCGGGAATCTTGACCGGCCTCTACATTTTGCATGAGCGCAATAATTTGATGCATTGGTTGTCCGACACCTTCCACCTGGAGCTGTTTCCCAAGGAACTCTACCGCTTGACGGAGATTCCCGCCAAAACGGCGGCCAGCGACGTGGCGATCGTGGCTTTTTCGGTGATTATCATTTGTACCCTGGCCGGTCTGATTCCGGCGCATCGGGCGGCCCGGTTGGATCCGGTCCAGGCGTTGCGCAACGAATAATCAGCGGGCGGGGCAAGGAGGCGTTGTGTCTGTCTTGGAAATATGTGATGTGCGGAAAACCTATCGGATGGGGGCGACCCAGCTTGAGGTGTTGAAAGGGGTTTCGCTCAGCATCATCGCCGGCGAAACGTTGGCCATCATGGGACCCAGCGGCGCTGGGAAAAGCACTTTATTGCATATTTTGGGTGGACTGGACCGGCCGACCTCGGGACAAGTCACGTTGGAGGGGCAGGACCTTTACGCCTTGTCTTCCACGGCGCGCAACGCGATCCGCGCCGACCGGATTGGATTTGTGTTCCAGGGGTTTCATCTCCTGCCTGAGCTGGACATCGTGGAAAATGTGATGGTGCCGGCCTTGATTCGGCCGGGCGGTTGGAGACGGCGGGCGGCAGAACGGCGGCGGGCCGAGGAGCTTCTCGCCCGGGTGGGCCTGGCCGACCGACGGGGGCACCGACCCACCGAATTATCGGGCGGCGAACAACAACGGGTGGCCTTGGCCCGGGCGTTAATGAATGGGCCGGACCTTGTACTGGCGGATGAGCCTACGGGCAATCTCGACACCCACACCGGATTTCAGGTATTGGATTGCCTGTTCGAGTTGACCTCCGACCAGCAGCACACGCTGATCATGGTGACCCATAACGAACAGGTGGCGGCCCGATGCCGCCGCACCATCCGGATGGTGGATGGGGTGATCGCGACTTCGGGGTGAAATTGATGGAGAATGGCGATGCGTTTGATGGTCTATAATCTCAGGTACTGTGCGGGAACGGGGCTGAGTTTTCATTTGCCGTTTCCCGGGAGTGGGTATTTGCGCCGGACCGCGCGTAATCTGTCGCGAATCACCGCTTTCATCAAGTCTCAAGATCCGGACATTGTTGCGTTGACCGAGGTGGATAGCGGATCCTTCCGCTCCTCGCGGTTAAATCAGGCGGCGGTGATTGCCCGGGAATTGGGGCATTATCATTGTTATGCGACGAAATACGGCCAGGGATCCATCATCCGGTCGTTGCCGATTTGGAACAAGCAATGCAATGCGTTTTTGACCCGGGATACGGTACGGGGCGAACGATTCCATTATTTTGCGCAGGGGATCAAGCGGCTGGTGATCGAGTTGGAACTGGATCAATTGGTGGTTTTCCTGGTTCATTTGTCATTGAAATTCCGACACCGGCATGGCCAGTTGCGGGATTTGTGTGCGCTGGTCAAGGCGGTAAAAAAACCCTGCATCGTGGCGGGTGATTTCAACGCTTTGTGGGGATCGCGAGAGATTGAGCTGTTTACTGAAGCCACCCGGCTGAAGAGTGCCACTCCGGTTGAAATTCCCACCTACCCGAGTTGGGCGCCGCGGCGTCAGTTGGATTTCATTTTGCACTCGCCTGAGATTCAGGTATCCAATTTACAGGTTCCCCGGGTGATGTATTCCGATCATCTGCCCCTGGTTTGTGAATTTGCGATCGAGGGGGCTCCGATGGGCTGAACGCGCGAATTCCGATACGGTTTTCTATTGACTGAAGAGACCCACCGGGGTATACAGGTAAGGAATGATGGTTGTAGAGGGGCGGCAGGGGCCGTTATTAATTGGGCTGGTCGGGTGTTAACCCTGAAATCAGGAGTCAAGCCATGGAAAAGTTGATGCGGATTACGTTGATATTGTGCGTTACGATGGTTCTCGGAGTCCGTGCGCAGGACAACATAAACAACGAACCGGTCAAGTTGGGATTGAATGTGGGTTCGACTTTCAGCGATAATCGGGACGGAACGAAACATAACAAGGAAAACAATTTCGACGTCTACGCCCAGCCCCGCGTTGATGTGGTATTGGGTGATGAACAGTCCCTGTTTGATTTCTATCTGGCGCCCTCCGTTCTCTGGCGGTCCAATCCCCGCGAAAATAATGAGCCCAGCCCTCAAAACGACACGGATTTCTATTATGCCCTCGGCGCGGCGTTTCAGCAGAAGTTTTCAGAGGCCTCCAGCTTACGGTTGACCGACGATTTTTCGTATTCCGACGATCCCAAAATCGATCTGGGCGGCGTCGGTGTCCGGGATAATCAGAGTTATTATTACAACGCCCTGCGCGCCGACTTGAACTGCATGTTGAGCGAAACCTATGGGGTGGAGTTCCTGGGTGGAAACTCGATCAAGCGCTACAATGATAATGCAGTGGCTGACGAGGAAGACGAGGATGTCTATTCCTTGGATGGCATTTTCAGAATCGTGTTGGGGAATGGGTTGAAGGCGCTGGGGCAGGTGGGCTACAGCGATTTCAAAAACAAGTCTGAGACGGAGGATCTGGATCGCGGGGTGCAGATCATGACTTACGCGGTGGGCGTGGAGAAGGACCTTACGTCCAAGTTAACCAGCGTGATCAAGGGCGGTGTCCAGACGGCAGACTTTTCCAGCGACACCTTGGATTCGGAGACAACCGGGTACGGCTCAGGCGAGTTGACCTTACGCGAGGCGCAAACCCGGTTTTCCCTCGGGGCGGGGTATGGTTTCTATGGTCCCTACGTTCGGCCCTATTCCTCCCAGACCCGCACCTATGTGGATGCTAAAGTGGCGCGTGACTTGGGAACCAAATTCACCGTTGAAGCTGAGGCGCAGTTTGCCCGGGGCGAGTATGATAAAGAACTCCTGTCCAATGGTACCCAACTATCCGGTGGGAATGATGATTTAATGTTGGGTGCCCTTCGGGGAATCTACCGCATCAATCACAATGTTGATTTTGAGTTGGGTTACCAGTATGAGGATTGGAATTCGGATGTGCGGGAATCTTTCACCCGCAATCTCGTGACCGCCGTGGTTAAAACTCGTCTGTGATTTTCCCGGCCATCCCGGATTAAAAAAGCCCCGCCCACATTCGGCTTCGGGCCGGTTGGGAGCGGGGCGTTCGTTGTTCCGGCAATCGATGGCGAGGGATGAAATAGGATCAAATGGCCGATACATCGCAACAACCCGAGCATTTTTTAGATTATTGGCGGATCATCCAGTCGCGCAAAGAAGTGGTCATCACGGTGGCGCTGTTCGTGATTGTGGTGTCGGTGGCCGTGACGCTATCCCTGCCCAAGGTGTATGTGGCATCAACCCGGATTCTGGTGCAGCGTGACACCCCCGATGTCCCCTTGAATCAACAGCAGCAAGCGGGGATGAACAACAACTACGATCCCTATTTTTTGCGGACCCAGTTCGAAATCATTCAATCCACCCCGATTTTGCATGAAGTCATCCGCAATTTACGGTTGAATGAACTGTTTGGACGGGTTTACAACGACAAGGGAACCCCTCTTGATTTACAGCAGACATCGAAGATTTTGACCCACAACATGAAGGTTCAGCAATATCGCGATACGAACCTGATCGAAATCCGAATTTTTCGCAGTTCCCACCAGACCACCCGGCAAGCCGCATGCGAAGAGGCAGCGCGCATTGCCAATGAAATCGCGGCTGTTTACCGGGATCAGCGCATGAAAGTGGCTCGCGACGAAAAGCGACGGGGGCTGGATGCCTTGAACGATGCTTTTTTGAAGCAGCAGAAAAAAACGGAGGAACTCGAGAAGAAACTTGAGGAGAGCCGTAAAGATTTGGACCTGACGGTTTACATGACCGGAAATCAAGGCGGGGGAGTGACCTCCCTGGACAAGGCCAAAATCCAGCAACTCGAGGGGGATCGAATCACCGCGCGAAGCCACATGGTGGACCACAAAACGCGGTTGGATGAATTCAATAAGCTGAAGGGCGAGGAGTTGCTTTATTCCGCGGCCTACATCGTCAAGGATCCCGCTTTGAGCGGATTGCGGCAGCAATCGATTGATGCCCAGGTCAAGTTGCGCGAGTTGGTGGAGATTTATGGCCCCAAGCATCCAGAGGTGGTTCGTGCGGAAGGGGTCGTGAAAGATTTAGACCAGAAGATTCAGGAGACCCTGATCGGATTAAAGAGCGGCTTGCAGACGGAATACGAGATTTCGAGAGTGACCTATGAGGCGCTGGAGAAGGATCTCGCAGAGGCCCGCAAAAGTGATATCCAGTCTCACAGTGACCGCTATTTGCCGTTCACTAAATTGCAGGCGGATTTGGACCGCCAGCGCCAGATTCGAGACGCGTTGGAATTACGGCTGGTCCAGGAAAAAATCGAATTCGATCTGCCCCGTACTCCGGTTGAAGTAATTGATATGGCCGAGGTGCCTAACGAAAACGATCCGGTCAGTCCCCGTCTTTTCCTCAATTTGCTGTTGGGAATCATTGCGGGATTGGGGACCGGAATCGGCCTGGCCTTTTTCATCGAATACATCGACACATCGGTCAAAACGGTGGAAGACATCGAGAAGTTTATCAATTCCACCATCCTGGGGATCATTCCCCAAAAAGTCCGATCGCTGTTGGTGGAGGGCGCGGAAAGCCGCCATGCGGAAGCGTACCGGGTTTTGCGGACCAATATCCAGTTTTCGAAGAAGATGACCGATGGGCACAGTCTATGTCTGACCAGCGGAGGCGCAGGCGAGGGAAAATCGCTGACCTCGTGCAATCTGGCTTTAATTTATGCGCATGCGGGGCAAAAAACCTTGTTGGTAGATGCTGATTTACGCCGGCCGACCCAGCATAAGATGTTCAAGATGTCTAATGCGGTCGGGTTTGCCGACTACCTGATGGGGAAGAAGATGGCGAAGGATCTGATTATCCGGACTACGGTTCCCCAATTGGATTTCATTCCCAGTGGGAAATTGCCATCCTCCGCCCATGGAGTGATGACGGTTGACAAATTGCGCGACTTTATCGCCCAGCTCCGGCCGGATTATGAAATGATCATATTTGATGCCCCCCCGATCATGGGGGTCAGCGATGCCTCTATTCTGGCCAGTGAAGTGGATGGCGTGCTGCTGGTGGTCCAGCATCGCAGTTATCCGCGTGCGGTGTCGGGCCGGGCGAAGACGATGATCGACAACGTGGGCGGCAACCTGGTAGGTGTGGTTCTGAACAACATCAACCTGAATCGCGATTACTACTACTATTATCATTCTTCGTATTATTATGGGAACGATGGTTCCCGCCGGACACGGGATGCCGAACCAGTAGCCGAACGGAAGGCTTGAAGCGACATGTGCAATAGTTTTATCGGCAGATGGGCGTTCGGTTGGGTGATTTTGAGCGTCTGGTTGGCAGGATGTGCAGGACCTGCCGCCCGATCTCCCCGGATGGCGCCCTACCGGCCTGTTCAAAACCGCATGATTGGCCAGGTGGGAAAAGCTCCCTTGGCTCCCGCTCCCCTTGCCCCCGCTCCCGCCGCTTCCGCCGCCACCCTCCCTATAGTCCAAAACTCCGCGCCGATCCGCGTTTCGGCAACTGGCACGACGAATCAAGTGCCCGAAACCGCCGTTTGGGATGACAATCAGAGTCGCCGCTTGCAAGCGGGGGATCGACTCGAAATTAATTTGCGGGCCATTCCTAATCCCGAGAATATGAAATCGGTGGTGGATGAAAATGGGGCCCTGAATTTTCCTTTTATCGGTTCTATCACGGTTATCGGATTGACCTGCTCGGAGGCCGAGCGATTGGTTGAAAAGGCTTATGTAGACGGGGGGATATACCGGCACATCACGGTTATCATCGTGCCGCCCGAAAGCGAGTATGCGGTTCAGGGAGAGGTCTTGCGGCCCGGACCCTATCCCCTGACCCGGGACATGACCCTGATGCAAGCCCTGTCCCGTGCTGGACGGTTTACTGACTTTGCCGATGCGACCCGGGTCAGATTGATCCGGGGCAAGGATACGATTGAAATTAATGTCAGACTCATCGAGCAGAACAAAGCGAAGGACCTGACGGTCAAGCCCGGCGATGTCATTCTGGTGCCGAAATCCAGATGGTAAGGGAATCAGAGTTTTCTTGACGCGGCGGGGTGGCTGGGATAAATTTTCTTTGTTAAGTGATTTTGGGCGGGATTTAATAAGGATTCCGTTTTTTAAGGAGGATGATGCATGAAGATGGCTCAATGTTTGGCAGTACTGTTAGGCGTGGCGGTGTTGGGCTTTGCGGTAAACGCATATTCGGCAACTCCCTTGGAAACGGCGAAAGCCAATGCGGTGGCAGCCGATCAGAAGGCGGACGCCACTTTGAAATCCGCGCAAGATCTGGTTGCCAAGGATCAGGCGGCATTGAAAACCGCGCAGGATAATCTGGCCAAGGCGGGAACCGATCCTGCGGCGATTAAAAAAGCGCAAGCTGCGGTTGATGCCGCTGCCAAAGAGTTGAAAAAACAGGAAGCGGATCTCAAGATCATTGCCGATCTGGTCGCCCAGATCAAAGCTTCAGCCAAGGAATCCATTGATGCGGCCAATAAGGTCGCTGGTGCCAAACCCGAAGATGCGAAATTGCTGACCCAGAAGTCGATTAACGCGTCCCGTAAGGCGACGCGCCTGAGCAACCAGCTCGACAAACGGATGGCCGAAATGATCGCCGGTCCGACGACGACGACCACGACCAGCACGACCTCGTCGACCACGACTACGACGACTTCGACGACGACCACGACCAGCACGACCATTCCGCCCCGGCGTCCGGCCACCCCGACTCCGGTTGGCGTTATCTGATCGGACTTATTTGCAGTTGTCGGCAAAGCCCTCCAGGATCTGGAGGGCTTTGTCATTTTCCGGAGGAACGGTGGATGAGACGGGGCTATTATTTGGTGATCGGGTTGGCCATGCTCTCGATCTCCTTATGGGGCGGGAAATACAGCCTGCGGGGAGCGATGGGCGAGTGGCTTTATTATAAGGCCAAACACGGCACCACTTCGCGTCGGGTTGAAGACGCCCTGGCCTTGGAAACAAAATCCCTACGTCTTCATCCGGCGAATTATCGTTTATGTGAATATGCGGCTGAAGCCGCCTATAATCGGGCGTATGAGCCTGGCGTCACCAATACTGTGGAACTAAAGGCGTCCGCGCGATTTTGGTGCGAGCGCGGGTTGGCTTTGAATAATTATTCACCCTATTTGCGATGGTTGAAATCGCAGTTTTTGTGGACCGAAGATCCTGACGCGGCTATCGCCAATTGGGCGAATTATACCGAATGGCATTTCTGGGACGCCTACAATCATGCCCAGCTTTGCGAGATGTATGCCCGGGTGGGGCGGTTTCCGGCGGCGGAAGCAGAGTTCAAATGGGTCAAGGGATCCTCCTATGAGGCGGATGTGAGGGCGACGATCGAAGCCGAAAAACGGACTCGGGCCGCTGCTGTTTCTCCAACCCCGTCCGGGCTGGATGATGCGCGACATCAGGATCAGGGAATCAGGGAATAGAGCGGTTCCAGGGTTTTGGGCTCAGGAAATAACTTCTGTATTCTCAATCAATAATTGCCGGGCAGCCTCAACGACTTGGTCGACGGTAATTCCCCTCATGCAGGCGATGGTTCGGCAAGGGCGGTGGTATCCAAAAATAAAGCAGGGAGCGCAAGCCACCGGGCGGCGGATTACCGCATGCCGGACTCCCGCGTGACCCCATTTCTGATGGTCACTGGGGCCAAACAACAGGACCGTCGGCGTGCCGAGAGCGACCGCCAGATGGCCCAATCCTGAATCCCCGCCGATAAACAGACGTGCCGCGCGAATGACGGCGGCGGTTTCCGCCAGCGACAGACGTCCGGCGAGGGAAACAAGGGGGTGCGGCGTTATCCCGCAGTCCCGAACAATCTCTTCACATTCCCGGCGATCGCCTGTGCCCCCCAGGAGCACGATGCGCAGTTCCGGACGAAGGGATTGGATTTGCCGGATCAGTTCTGCAAATCGGCCGACGCCCCATTGTTTGTACGGCGTACTGCCGCCGGGAGCCAGGACGAGGGACGGAGAGGAACTCGAATCGAAGACGCTGGAGGTCGCTTTCAACGACGGCAATGGAGCTTGAGCGAGAAACCCTTCCAAAGCGGGGAGGGGATCGTCGGGAAGGCTGAGCGGCTCCAGGAGGCGGGCAAACTGGGCGCCTTCGTAGGCATCGGGTGTGTAATTG
>Ga0073936_10003382_pt1 | contig 22909 bp, 20 predicted proteins | sample AliMusrvi5mmetaG_FD_87041 | JGI IMG/M metagenome (GOLD analysis project Ga0073936, IMG submission 87041) | Freshwater lake bacterial and archeal communities from Alinen Mustajarvi, Finland, to study Microbial Dark Matter (Phase II) - Alinen... | ecosystem: Environmental > Aquatic > Freshwater >... | reverse complement strand
GTCACCCAGCACAACGGCGAGCTGCTGTTGGCCCTGGAGACGATTGCCGCCCAGATGCTGCGCCTCGATCAGCGTGAGGGCGACCTGGTGAGCTTCGACGCTGCCAACTTCAAGGCCCTGCGCGCCCAGGAACTGCACATGCAGGCCGAAATCGCCGCGGATAAGGTCATCCGCTCCGGCATCCCTTATGCTTTCCCGCCCATGAACAGCCGCGAGCGCCGCCTGATGCACATGGCCTTCCGCGACATCGAGGGCGTTGAAACCGCCAGCAATGGCGAAGGCCCCGACCGCTTTCTGGCCGTCTATCCGGCGGGCAAAACCAACCTGCCCGTGACGCCGCCCGTGAAACCTCGCAGCTTCGGCGATCGCGGCGACCGCGACAGAGGGCGCGACCGGGACCGGGGTCACTCCCGCCGTTAGGCAGAATCCGGGCCCGCTGCGAGGGAACGTCATGAAGAATGTCGCGATTCTCGGCGGCAGCAAGCTTGTCGCCTTTGCCCCCACAACCGATCCGGCCAAAGCCCGCGCCTTCTACGAGTCGGTGCTGGGCCTGCGGCTCGTTTCAGACGAGCCTCCGTTCGCACTGGTCTTCGACGCCAACGGAACCATGCTGCGTGTAACCACGGTCCGTGAGCACACTGCCGCGCCCTTCACTGTGCTGGGCTGGGAAGTGGCTTCCATCGAGAGCACCGTCGAGCAGCTCACAGCAGCCGGCGTTGAATTCCTGCGCTTCCCCGGTCTCAACGACAGCACCCCGCTTCCCATCTGGACCGCGCCCGGCGGCGCCCGCATCGCCTGGTTCCACGACCCCGACAAGAACGTGCTGAGCCTCACCCAGTTCTAAACAAGCATCAAAAAGCCCACTCCGCAACAGACGAAGTGGGCTTCTTGTTTTTTCGGTGACTTGCTGACTCGCTGTCTTGCCGACTTGCTCGTCCGCTACCCGTTCAACTGCTCTTGCAGCTTGTTGAGCGTGCGGTGCAGGTCCTTGTCGGTGCGGCGCAATTCGTCGATTTTGCCGATCGAGTGCATCACCGTAGTGTGATGCTTGTTGCCGAACTGGCGACCGATCTCAGGCAGGCTCGCTTCTGTCATCTGCTTGGCCAGGTACATGGCGATCTGCCGCGGCACCACCACGTTGCGCGAGTTGTTTTTCTGCTTCAGGTCGCTCACCCGCATGCCAAAGCTTTCGGCCACGGCGCGCTGAATGGCTTCGATGGTGATTTTCCGCACCTGCATGTCAATAAACTGCTTGAGGCACTGCTGGGTTGAGGACAGCGTGATTTCCATCTTGTTGAGGTTGCACCAGGCAACCAGCCGGGTCATGGCGCCTTCAAGTTCGCGCACGTTGGTGCGCACGTTTGAGGCGATAAAGAGCGCCACATCCGTGGGTAGCGTCACCTGCTCGCTCTCGGCCTTTTTCTGCAGAATGGCAACCTTGGTTTCCAGATCCGGCGGCTGAATGTCGGCAATCAGGCCCCACTCAAAACGCGAACGCAGCCGGTCTTCAATCTCTGCCAATTCTTTGGGCGGACGATCGGACGCGATCACGATCTGCTTCATGCTCTCGTGCAGCGCGTTGAATGTGTGGAAGAACTCTTCCTGGGTGCGTTCTTTTTGCGAGATGAACTGGATATCGTCGATCAGCAGCACATCCACTGACCGGAAGCGATCACGGAAGCTGGTCATCCGGTCGGTGCGGATAGATGTGATCAGTTCGTTGGTAAATTTTTCCGCGGTGGTGTAGCAGATGCTGGCCACCGGCTGGCGGCGTTTCACCTCATGCCCGATGGCCTGCATAAGATGCGTCTTGCCCATGCCCACGCCGCCATAGAGAAAGAGCGGATTGTAGGCCCGCGAAGGCCGCTCAGCCACGGCCAGGGCCGCGGCCCGGGCAAACTGGTTGCCGTTGCCGATGACGAAAGCGTCGAAGGTATAGCGCGGGTTCAGCTGCGCCGCACTCCACCAGTCAATGGTCGTTTGAACCGGCGCGCGCGACGGTGCAGGCGCGGAGGGCGCGTGCGATGAAAGCGGGCCAACTCCCCCATCCGGGCGCCGCGGCGGAATCGAGGGGTCTTCTTCGGCGGTGACGAAACTCACGTCGTCGAATTCCAGCGACTGCAGGTCGATGGCCTCCTGGATCAGGTCGCCGTACTTGTCGCCGATATGCTGAAACTCCGGCGAGGGCACGCGCACATACAGCGTGCGGCCGGCTGCATGGCTATAGCGCGTAGGTTTCAACCAGGTCTCAAACGACTGGCGAATGACCTTCTTTTCAAGGGCCGCTAATATTTGAAGCCATGGATTGAGCATCGTTGCCGGTGAAACTGCGAATGCCATCGAACTTGTCCTTGCCCGCGCCGCCGGGTACTTTGAGGCCTGGTTCATTCCCGAGCTTTTGAAAAACGGCTCTCTCGGGGCGCAGAGCGTTGGCCTCTGCGTCAGTTTGCCGTTTTGCCGACTACATGATTGCCGCTGGTCTGGCCCTGACTCGACCTCGGGGCCCGGGATGAAAACTGGTTCCGTGGGACGCTGAAAAATGTTTCTGAACGGGTCCGATAGTAGCACATTTAGGCATCCTTGCAATGCCTCTTTCACATAACTTTCCCACTCTCTTCGTCAGTTGCACCAATGGTGGTGAAACTCGCCGCCAAAGTTACCAGGGTTACCCCAAGAGGACATGCTTTTTAATAAAAATCTGACCTTTTGTGCGCTCGAAAAAGATCGCAGTTTGCTGCAAGGCAACGTGATTTTGTCGCAGTCAAACAATTGTGGCATGACAAACTGGACAGGTTCAATCTACTTCCAGCGAAACTCCAAAACGCTCCCCGACTGGATTCCTGGCCCAACATGCGATACACTTAAAACTTGCCGTTAAGGCACAGATTTTAACAAGGAAACAGGAGCGCATTTTCATGCCCAAGCGCACATTTCAACCCAATCGCCGCAAACGCGTGAAGACCCACGGTTTTCGCGCGCGGATGAAGACCAAAAGCGGCGCTGCCGTGTTGAGCCGCCGCCGTGCCATCGGCCGCAAGCGCGTGGCTGTCAGCGCTGGCTTCCGCGACTAACCTCCCTGCCGTTCAGTTTGAGCCGGATAGCGATGCCCGCCATTGCCTTCCGGCTGAGACACCTTCCGGCATCACCATGAACACCCCTCCCAAGACAGCCCAGCGCCAGTCAATGGCAGATGCGCGCCTGCGCAAGCACGCCGATTATCAGCGCGCTTATAAAGCCGGCCGCAAGCGCCAATCCGCGTCCATGAGCTGGTTTCTGGCTCCGCAAACTCCCGCATACGAAGGTGCCGCACTGCCTTCCGGGCCTCGAGTCGGTCTCACCGCCGGCAAAGTCGTGGGCAAAGCCCACGAGCGCAACCGCATCAAGCGCCGCATGCGCGAGGCGCTCCGCCGCCACGTTGATCTCTTGCCCCTAGGCTGCGACCTGATCCTGCATCCCCGCCGCGCCGTGCTGGCCATCGATTTCAAGAAACTTGAAGCCGAGGTTGTGCGTATTCTTCAACAGGCCAAGACTGAAGCGGCGCGGAAACCTGTTACACCCGTGCCTGTTCAGTCGGCGGCCTCCTTATGACCCGCATCCTGCTAGCCACACTCGCCTTCTACCGCCGCTGGCTTTCGCCGGCGCTGCACTCACTGAATCCCGGCGGCTGCAAATACCTGCCCACCTGCTCTGAGTACGCTTCCCAGGCCATTGCCGTACATGGACCACTGAAAGGTTCCGCGCTTGCGCTCTGGAGGCTGCTTCGCTGCAACCCCTTCGCCCGCGGAGGCCTCGACCTGGTTCCCCCGGCTCACGCAACAATCCATCTTCCCCACGAACCGTTACCATAGGAAGTGCGGCAACTTACCATGAGCCGCTTGAAGCGCCTGTGATCAGGCCGACAGCAGTTTCGGAAACTCTGTGGACCGAAACCAAAAACCTCAAGCCGTCGCGACCCCCAAGGAGCGGCGGCCTAGCAAACAAGAAACAAAGACCGCAGTATTTCCGAAAGTGCTCTAAACGATAGGACGTGTCTTTATGGCAGAAATAAGTAATCCTAATCTTCAGTCGCAGGGTCCCGGCGGCGGCAGCGGCGGGGGCGGCGGCGATATGCGCTCCATGCTGGTTCTCACTTTCTTGGCGCTTGCCGTCCTGCTGGGAGTGCAGTACTTCAAGCCCAGCAAGCCGGCGCAAGCCCCAGAGCCGAATCAAGCTCAGAACCAAGCCCAAATCCAGCCGCAATCCGCTCAGCTGGCTGCGGCAGGGCCAGCGCAGATGGTGGCGGGCCAGGCCAAGGCTCCCTCTGCCGTTCCCGCCATCACAGCAGCGCTTGAGACCAATACCACGGTCGAGAACGACCGCTACAAAATTGTCTTCACCAATCGCGGCGCGCAGGTTAAGCAGTGGATTCTGAAGGGCTACTTCAACACTGCCGGCAAGCCGCTGGATATCGTCCAGGAGCAGTCCGCGGCGCGCTTCGGGCAGCCGCTCTCGCTCTACACTTATGAGCCGGCGCTCACCTCGCAATTGAACGCCGCCCTTTATCAGGTGACGGTTTCCGGCTCACAGCCCTCCGCAACCGGCTTTGTTCACGCCCCAGAAACCAACGCCCTCACCTTCCACTACGCCGATAACGGCCTCGACGTGGTCAAGACGATCCGCTTTGACTCGACCTATGTGGTCACCATCGAGTCCGAGGTTCGCCGCAATGGCGCTCCGGTTCGCGCCCTCATATCCTGGCCCGCCGGATTGGGCGACATGGAAGAACTGGCTTCTGCCCGCGGCCTCAGCCTCTCACCCGTTCCAACTCCATCGCAGTTTGCGTGGTCCATTGAGGGCAAGCAGGACTCGACGGCAGCCCCCAAGGTAAGCGGAAACGCGACGCTCGACATGCCTTACGAGTATGCGGCCGTCACCGATCTCTATTTTGCGGCTGCGTTCCTGCCCGATACGCCTGGCCGCACCACTGTGGTCACCCTGCACAACACCATCGACCTGCTCAGCGACCCCAATGACGCCAACAGCCAGAAGCGTCCGGCGCATGTCCTTGGCCTTGCCGTAGGCGACCAGAGCGGTTACACCCGCGTCCGACTCTACGCCGGCCCAAAGCAATTGGATGTGCTCAAGACCATCCACGCTACCGGCGCCGACGGCCAGCCCAATGGCGAAAGCCTTGAGTCCCTCATCCAGTTCGGCTGGCTCACCATCATCGCCAAGCCGCTTTACCTCTCCCTCCGCTTCCTCAAAGTCACCCTTGGCAACGGCGCCTACAACTGGGGCTGGGCCATCATCATTGTCACCGTCATCTTCAACCTCCTCATGCTGCCTACCCGCTTCATGATGATGAAGTCTTCACTGAAGATGATGCGCATCCAGCCCAAGGTAGAAGCGCTCAAAAAGAAATACGCCCATCTCAAGGTCAGCGATCCCAAGCGGGCCGAAATGAATACCGAGATGATGGCCCTCTACAAGACCGAGGGCGTGAACATGTATGGCAGTTGCCTGCCCATGCTGTTGCAGATGCCCTTGTTCTTCGCCTATTACCGAGTACTTCTAAATGCTGTCGAGTTGCGTCAGGCGCACTGGTTCTGGCTTACCGATCTCTCTTCGCCCGACCCGTGGCACATTCTGCCCATTCTCATCATCGCCAGCATGTTCCTGGTGCAGTTCATTACCCCGTCGCCGGGCATGGACCCCAACCAGCGCCGCATGATGGCCATCATGATGCCGGTCATTTTCGGATTCTCCATGTGGCACTTCGCCTCAGGCCTGGCCCTCTACTGGGGCACCGGCAACCTGATCAACCTGGCCATTCAGGTTGGCATCAATCAATCCCATATCGGAAGAGAGATGCACGAGATTGCCGCCAAGCGCGCCGCCAAGAAGCCCGGCGCCGGCCCCAAGACAATTCAAGGCCGACGGTAGAAAAGCAGTTCGTAGTTCGCAGTTCACAGTTCGCAGAAAAGGGGACGGCCTTGTGGCCGTCCCCTTTTGTTTCAGCGGCCGGAGCAGTTGTCAGTTCGCAACCGGTGGTGTTTTGTGCGCAGTCGAGCGGCGGTCTTTACTGTGAACTGCGAACTAAGAACTATGAACCGCTTCCACCGGCTGTCGAATCGAAGGCTCCTTGTAACCCTCCTCTGCAAGGTGCTTCCCCATCTGCGCATACATCGCCGGGTCGCGCGGCTGCCAGGTGCCCAACCCGTCCACGTACCGGTTAAACATGCAGAAGGCCGCGGCAATCAGCACCGTATCGTGAATTTCAATATCGGTCGCACCCAGCTTGCGCGCGGCATCCACGTCGCCCGCAGTCACCAGCTTTCCGTCCTGCTGCACTTTGCCTGCAATCTTGAGGAGTGCCTTCAGCTTGTCGCTCACCGGCGCAGCCATAAAGTCCGTCTTCACCTGCTCGACAACCGTCGCATCGCCCAGGTGGCATGCAGCCGCGGCCCCGTGGCTCGACTGGCAAAAGTGGCAATCGTTCCGTGAAGAAACATACGTTGCGATCAATTCACGTTCGCCGCTCGTGAGCGAATTCGGCTGGTGCAGCAGCACGTGCGCCAGTTCGCGCATGGGTTTCGCCGTCTCCGGGCGAAACACGAACCCGCCGCTGATACCCGGAAATCCCTCCGGTAGATTGATGTGTGCCATATGCACTCCAGTTCACAGTTCACAGTTCATAGTTTGTAGTCCATGGTTCATAGTTCGTGAGTTGCAACAGCAGCCTCGATACCCGTCTGTGAACTACGAACTAAGAACTATGAACTGCTTCACCCAGGTACTCTTCGCTCACCGTCACATAGCCATCGCGCGCCACGCGCTTGCCGCGCTCGCGATAGAGCGCCTCGTCATCCGGCTGCTCCGTGCCCAGCCCATCCACGTAGCGGTTGTACATGCAGAATGCCGCGGCAATCAGCACCGTGTCGTGAATCTCCAGGTCCGTGGCGCCCTGCTTTCGCGCGGCGTCAACATCGGCTGGCGTTACCAGTTTCCCGTCCTGCTGCACCTTTCCGGCAATCGCCAGGAGCGCCTTCAGTTTCGGACTAATAGCAGCCTGCGTGAAGTCAACTTTCACTTGTTTCACCAGCGCCTCGTCGCCGCCCAGGTGAGCCGCGGCAATGGCGCCGTGAATGCTGTGGCAATAATGCGTGCAATTGCGGCTTGAAACATGCGTGGCAATCAGTTCCCGCTCGCCGAGAGTGAGCGTGCTGGGACCGGTCAGCAGCACCTCGACCAAATCGTTGAGTGGCCGTGCCGTCTCCGGCCTGAAGGCCATGGCGCCGCGAATACCTGGCAAATCGGGAGATAGGGGAATGTGGGGCATGGGGAAGAACCTCCTTGGTTGAGATTACGAAAGTTGGCGATCACCGGCCACCGCCGGCGCAATCTGTTTCCCTGACACCAGCAACCAGCGCACCGGCAGGCCAACAAGCACCACGGCCGCTCCCAGCAGCGAAGGCAGCAGGCTGTGCAGCAAAAGCATCGCCGCCAGCACTGCGCTGCCGGCGATGAACACCAAAGGCGCTACGGGAAACCACCAGCGCCGGACCGGTTCCGTCATACGAAACAGCGTTGCCACGGTCAGCGCCAGAAACACCACCGCAGAAAAAATGATGAACGCCAGGATGCGATCGAACGCGCCCAGGGCCAGCACGGCAAGCGCCATGCCGGTCTGCAGCAGCACCGCATTTACCGGCGAGCCATAGCGCGGATGCAGGCGCGCAAAAAACCCAATCGGCCCGCCCGCGCTGTCGCCGTCAGCCTCGGCGCACGCCAGCGCATAGGTCACGCGCGGCACGGCCATGCTCAGCACCATCAGCCCGCCCAGCACGCACAGCAGCACGCACGCTGAGAGCACCCGTCCGCCCGACGCCCCAAACAGCGCTTGCCCAAACTGCGCCACAAAGGCCGTGTTGCTCTGAATCTGCCCCATCGGTACCACCGCAACGAATGCCAGGCTGACCAGCAGATAGATGGCCGTGACCAACAGAACGCCGCCGGTAAATGCGATGGGCAGCGTCCGCCGCGGATCGCGCACCTCGCCGGCGATTTTGCCCGCCTCCCACCAGCCGCCAAAACAGAAAAACGCGCTGATCGCCGCTCCGGCGACCGCCTGAATCAGCGGATCGGACCCGGCCCGGCGCAAGGTCAGCGGCACCAGGTTGGCAAACGTCGCGTGTCCCGAAACAAGTGCCCACCCCACCAGGGCCGCCAGCACCGGAATCTTCAACCAGTTCAATGCCGTCATCAAGCCGTTGTTCAGGCGGCTGCCGGCGTAGTTCATTGCCCCCAGCGCCACCAGGATCACCGCGGGCAGCGCAGCTGCCAGCCACGCCGGAATGGGCAACAAGACCTGAAAATAGGGCACAGCGCCAACGCTCAGCGCGGCGGCCAAGCCGGGATACATCACCACCGCAGCGGTCCATCCGTAGAGAAACGCCACGCGCCGCCCAAAGCCCTGCCGCAGGTAGACGTATTCGCCGCCCGCCTGCGGAAACCGCACCGCCAATTCCGTAAAGCACAGCGCCCCGGCCAGCGTCATCAACGCCATGCCGCACCACACCGCTCCCAGCAGCGCAGGCGAGCCCAGTGACCGCGCCATCCCGGCAGGCGTGAGAAAGATGCCCAACGAGATAGCCTCGCCGGTGACAACCGCCGTTGCCGCCCACACTCCCATCTTTCGCCCGGTCTGGCGCTCTGCCTGCATCGTTCCGCTATGCTACGCAGACCACGCTCGCGCCCGCATCCTCCCTTTGATGGAGATTGCGCGTGCTGCGCCCCGCTCGATTCGTCCCGCCCTCAGGGTGTATCGTCCAATCCGTATGGCAAACAATCTGAACAACACCCCCCGGCCCGCACCGGAAGCTGAAGAGGTCTATCGCCGCTGGATCCATTTCCTCGACGAGGAATTCACCCGCCACCACTCTCCCGAACGCCGCGCCGAGATTGTCCGCGACCAGCTTTACCAGCTCTACCTGGGCCGTCCGCACGGCGGCAAGCTCAACCTGACGCTCACCAGCGAGCTGCCCGGCAACGTCCTCTCGCTCTCCCTTGATCCGGAAAACGTTACCCTCGAAGCCGAACACTATGAGGATGTCGATCCCGAGCAGTTTGCCAAGCGCAAACCCCTGCTCTGGTTCTGGCAGATGTTCGACCGCTCCCCCATCGGCACAAATCACTGGCTGGGCATCCGGTTCCGCTGCATGCTGGGCCGCCACATCTTTGCCCACATGGGCGCCGGTGTCAAAATCTATCACGGTGTAGATCTCACTTACGGCTATAACATGTCCATCGAGGATGGCGTCACCATCCGGCAGCGCGCGCTGTTCAACGACCGCGGAGGCATCAGCATCGGCAAAGGCGCAGTCATCGGCTCGTTCGCCCGCGTCTACTCCCACGCCCATGCCGCAGACGACTTCAGCAAGGTAACGCTCGTGCCCACCGTCATTGGCGCAGGCGCGCGCATCGCCAGCCACGCTATCGTCCTCGGCGGCCAGCAAGTCGACCCCGGCGCAGCTATTGGCCGCTTCCCCACGCACGGCGCCTGACCTGGTTCTCGGTTCCATCTATCGGAGGAAAGGGAAATGGCACAGTCCTTGTTTACGCGACGCGACCTGATGATCGGCTCAGCCGCACTCGCCGGGAGCCTGGCAATGAAAGATCTACCGGCCCTCGCATCGACCGGAGCAAAAGGCGATTTCGCCGCCAATCAGACCCGCCGCCGCAAAGAACTGTGGAGTCTGTTAGGCGACCTGCCCTGGGACCACAAGCCCGCCCCTCCAAAACTGGTGCGGACCGAGAAGCACGAAGGCTACACGCTCGAGCGCTGGGTCCTTGACCTGAATGGCTTCGAACCCGTCCCCGTTTTGCTGCTCATCCCCGACCATCGCCAAAATCCCGCCCCGGGCTTGCTCTTCATTCACTGGCACGCCGGCCAGTACGACCTGGGCAAAGAACAACTGCTCAAGGGAACCACCGCTCAGCCGGCATACGCGCCCATCTGCGTCGAGAAAGGGCTGGTCACGCTGGCCATCGATAGCTGGTGCTTCGGCGAGCGCCAGCACGACAGGAACGGCCACCAGGGCGAGGAAGATGCATTCAAAGAAATGCTCTGGCGCGGCCGCGTACTCTACGGCATGATGATGTTCGACGAGTTTCGGGCTCTCGACTATCTGGCCGGCCGTCCTGAAGTGGACCCGCACCGGCTCGGCGCCTTCGGCATGTCAATGGGCGCAACCAAAGCTTGGTGGCTTGCCGCTCTCGATCCGCGCGTCCACTCCACGATGGACGTCTGCTGCCTCACAGAGTACGAGTCGTTGATTGCGGCCCACGGCCTGCACGAGCACGGCATCTACTACTACGTCCCTTCGCTGCTCAAGCACTTCACCTCAGCCGAGATCAACGCCTTGATTGTGCCCCGCCCCCACCTCAGCGTGAATGGCCGCCTTGACCCGCTCACCCCGGTCGTCGGCGTTGAGAAGATTCGCGACGAGTTGCTGCCCTTGTATCGCAAGTACGGGCGCGAAGCCGACCTGCACATTGAGCTCTTCGACTGCGCGCACCAGGAACTGCCCGCCATGCGCGCCGGGATTCTCGACTGGATGGATCGGTACCTGGTGGCGCACTAAGGCTTGGGCGCTCTTGCCCTCGCTGCCGATGCCAGAACGGCGAGTCCCTCATGCTAATCTGAGCTTTCCGGCATCAGGAGACATCTTTTGCAACAGTTCGACTTCATCAAGGCCGTATTCGAGTTTGCCATTCTCATCTTCTCGCTCTGCGTGCATGAGTGCGCGCACGCCTGGATGGCCTCGCGTCTGGGCGACCAGACCGCTCGCCTGCAAGGTCGCGTCACGCTCAATCCCGCGTATCACGTTGACCCTATCGGCACTTTACTTTTTCCCGCTTTGATGATCTTTGGCCCGTTCATTGGATTCAGCATGTTCGGCGGCATGCTGGTGGGCTGGGCAAAACCCACCCCGGTCATCACCCGCAACTTCCGCAAGATCGTCCGTGACGATAACCTGACCACCCTGGCCGGCCCCGCTTCCAACCTGCTCATCGTTCTGATCGCCTTTGTCACCCTGGCGGTGATGGCTGTCGCGATGCCCAGCGGCCACGCTCTTGTCGTGTCGTCCTTTATCGCCACCCTGGGCGGCGGCGGAATGGTTACGCCACAGCCGCTGGTCGTTCTCTGCACGCTGGCCATCCTCATCAATCTGTCGCTTTGTTTCTTCAACCTGCTCCCCGTTCCTCCGCTTGATGGCAGCCGCGTGGTGCGCAACATGCTGCCTTACAGCGCTGTGCAGCAATACGACCGCATTCCCATCTGGGTCAGCTACCTGCTCATGATTTTCGTCGGCCGCTATATCCTCATGGCCTTTCTGGGGCCGTCCATCGGTCTGGTTTACTACTCGCTGGTTCACATTTAGAGTCAGGCTGAACATGCCCCCCACCTCCCGGTACAATGAGGAAAGCCCTTTTTAAATGGCCTAATCCTTGGCACCACCCCGGAATCGATAAGAAAAAATGCCCGAACCCGCTATCTCATCTTCCCTTCCCCGCGTTCTCAGCGGCATGCGTCCCACCGGCAAGCTCCACCTGGGCAACTACATGGGCGCCCTGGCCAACTGGGTCAAGCTGCAGGACTCGGCGCAGTACGATTGCTACTTCTTCATCGCCGATGTGCACGCCCTGACCACGGACTACGCCGACACGTCGAACATTCTGCCCAACACGCTTGAAGTAGCGCTGGACTTTCTGGCCGCCGGCCTCGACCCTAAGCGATGCACCATCTTCGTGCAGAGCCATGCGAAGCAGCATTACGAACTGCCCTTGCTCCTCGGCATGATTACGCCCCTCGGCTGGCTTGAGCGCGTCCCCAGCTACAAAGAGATGCAGGAGAACCTCGAAAGCAAGGACCTCACCACCTACGGATTTCTGGGCTACCCGGTCCTGATGGCGTCGGACATTTTGCTCTATCAGCCTCAATTCGTGCCCGTTGGACAGGACCAGCAGGCGCATGTGGAACTCACCCGCGAGGTGGCGCGCCGCTTCAACCAGTTCTACAAACTCGACGGCTCCGAAGTGCTCCCCGAGCCCAAGGTGCTGCTGACGCCCTCGCCCAAGCTGCCCGGCACAGACGGCCGCAAGATGTCGAAGAGCTACGGCAATACCATCCAGTTGACCGACCCCGAGCCAGTAATCCGTCAGAAGCTCAAGACCATGGTCACTGACCCGGCCCGCGTGCGCCGCACCGATCCGGGCGACCCCGACCTTTGCCCGGTGGGCGACCTGCATAAGGTCTTTTCCACCGCGGAGACGCTTGCGAAGGTCTATGATGGCTGCCGGTCGGCTGGTATTGGCTGCATTGAATGCAAAAGCTGGGCCGCCGACGCGCTGGTGCAGGTTTTGCAGCCCATCCAGGCCCGCCGCGCCAGCTTTACTGAGTCCCAGGTATTCGAGATTCTTGAAGACGGCTCAAACCGCGCCCGTGCCCGCGCCGAGCAGACCATGGTTGAGGTGCGCGCCGCCATGCAGTTGACACCGCCCACCAGCGCGCGGCCGTAGAGCGACATCGAACAGCCGCATGCGGCCGGGGGCCGCCGAAAGAACGAAGATGGCCGAAAAAACACTCCCGTGGTGGCGAAAGGCCCTGAGTTACGCTCTGGAAGGGATTCGCTCCGGATTCGGCCTTTTCACGCGGACCGCAAAGCCCGCCCCACCCGAACCGCAGCAGATTCAAGAAACGCTCAAAGAACAACCGGAAGAAGAGATACGATTGCCGAAACGGCCCGACAATCCGAAAACAGCACCAGTCGTTCCGGCGGTTGTGCCCGAGCACGTTGAGCAGTTTGAAGCCGCCCCTGCAGTCGTGCCCGTCCCGGAGCCTGAAGTCACGACAGTGGTCGAGCTTGTCGAAGCCAGTGAGCCGGTCGCCGCGCCTGAAGCACACATCGAAGCCGCGGCCTCAATGCCGGAGCTAGAGCGAGACGGCGCGCCCGTCCCCGAGCCCGTTGCCGAACCCATGGCCGTTCTGCCGCCCGAGCCTGCTGAGACCGTTTCGCCGGATGCCGCCGAACCTGAACCCAATGTTGAGCCAGAGGCGCCCTCAGCGCCCGAGCCCGAAGAACATCCCTCCGTCTTGGAACCTGAAGAGACTCCATCCGAATTCGAGCCAGCCTTGAACGATTCAGGCTCTGCGGCCGAGCAGGACATCAGTCCTGTCGCAGAAACCTCGATCACAGCAGAAGATTCAGCCCCCGTGGAGCAGATCATCGAGCCCGAACCTGCGGGCCCCGTAACAGAACACGAATCCACTCCGATCGCAGAGATTCCGATTACGGCAGATGACTCAGTTCCCGAAGAGGAAGCCGTCGAGCCGGAACCCACTGGCACTGAGACAAAACCTGACTTCGGTCCTCTCGACGAAGCCCCAGTAACGGCGGCCGAATCGACCCCAGAGGAACCGATCGTCGAGCCGCAACCCACGGGCTCCATTCCAGAAGACGAATTCCCCCCCATCGCGGAGACCCCGGTAATGGCCGACGCTTCAGCCCCCGAAGAGAAGGCAGTCGAACCAGAACCCGCAGGCTCTGTGGCAGGGAACGTCGTCAGTCGGGCAGAAGACACGCCAATCATCGCAGAGGCCTTGGTCCCCGAGGTACAGCTCGATGAGCCGGAATCCACAAACCCCGTGACAGAAAACGACTTCGCTCCTGTCCCAGAGTCCCCGGCAGCGGCAGACGATTCAACCGTTGCGGGGCCGATCGCCGAGCCCGAACCCACAGCCTCAGTTCCAGAACACGATGGCGCCTCTGTCGCCGAGATCCAAATAACGACTGGCGCGTTAGCCTCTGAAGAGAAGGCCATCGAATCGGAACCACCCGGCCCTGTAAAAGGGCATGACTTCAGTCGTGCTGAAGACACGCCGATAACGGTAGGGGCTATAGCCCCTGAACAGGTCACGGAGATTGTGCCCGAACCGGTCGCAGAAGCCGCCGCCGAGCCATCCGCCCAGGAAACAACGCCAATAGAGCCGCCCACGGCAGAACTCCAGCAGGCCGTTGAAGAGGCACCAGCCGCGGATTCCGTCTTGGAACCACAAGAGTCTGCGGCCGTCGAGGCGCCTGCGCCAATTGAACCCGTTCCGCCCGTCATCGACGAGAAAGCTGCAGCCCGCCTCGCCGCGCGCCAGAAGAAGCTCTCGGAAGCCGACGAGCAATCGCCCTTCTCCGTCATGGTTGACCAGGTGTATGACGGCCCTCTCGACCTGCTGCTCGATCTCATCCGCAAGCAGGACATCGACATCTACGACATCCCCATCTCGAGAATCACATCGCAGTTCTTGGCCTACGTAAACCAGCTCAGGGCCGGCGATGTCGACGTTGCCGGCGAGTTTATCTACACCGCATCGCTGTTGATCCACATCAAGAGCAAGATGCTGCTTCCCCGCGCACCCGCCGGCCCTGAAGACACCCCCGAAGATCCCCGCCGCGAGCTTGTCGAGCGGCTGCTGGAGCACGAGCGCTTCAAAAACGCCGCCCAGATGCTGCAGCAGAAGCAGATGCTTGAAGCTGCTAGCTGGACCAACCCCGGCGCCCAGGAATTCAAAAACGATGAGGCCGCCGAGCCGGAGATCGCGGCCGATACCGTGGATCTGGTCCGCATCTTCCGCGACATTCTTGAGCGCGCCCGCACCCGCCCCACCATCGACGTCACTGAAGACCAGGTGACCGTGGGCCAGATGATCCAGTTCCTCGCCCGCCGCCTCACCATGGAAGACAAGCCGGTGGCTCTGCGCCGGCTGCTCTCGCACACCCGCTCTGAGCGCTCGCTGTTTGCCATGTTCCTGGCCCTGCTTGAGCTCGTCCGCCTGCAAGCCATCCTGCTGCGCCAGGACCGCGCTTTCAGCGAGATCTTCATCAAGAAGCACACCGGCTTCGATTCGGTAATGAACGAAGGCCTCGTGAATGCCCGTGATGACTGGAAGTAGCGCAAAGTCTAACGGTAGTTTGCGGCCTCGTAGATTGACTTTCCGTTTTCGCGAACAAACTTAACTGGGATCTTTGGGTTGTTGATGTCCTTGTTGCCGTCATCTGCCCATTTCTTGGCCCATTTCTCGAAATACGGTTCGATGTCGGCTGGCGTCAAAAGATACATTTCGACAAGTTCGATTCCGTCGTAAATGGCGAAAATCCAATCCACCAGCCTGTACTTCGCGATGATATGCGGGTTCATATGATGGTGGGTGGAGAAGCTTGAGGTGAGATGGATGTTTACAGACTTCAGCTCGTATTCGTGGCCGTTCTCATCAAAGGCGTCGTTTCCTTCACGCCCTGGAAGAATCGTTAATCCTGTTAGTAGGAGAATTTGGAGGATCTTTCCGCCATTGTCTTGAAAGATGTCGTCAATCCCATGTTTAGAAGCCAGCTTCTGAAGCTTCCGTATCCCAGGCATCAGAGCTCGAAGTTTTGCTTGATCGGAATGGGCTTTCATGACCGCTCTCGAGCGAGCAGGTCTATGACATCAACTCCGAGGACATCTGCAAGCCGCTCCATACTGTCAATTGATATGTTTTTTTCGTTTCGTTCTACACTCCCGATATAGTTCCGATGTAGGCTGGCACGAGCTGCAAGTTCCTCTTGTGATAATCCCAGGGCCAATCGTGCGCATCTCAGGTTGACCGCAAACCTGGCGCGGGCGGTAATCTTAGGTTTTGAGGGCGTCATCTCCTTTCATGCTCGCCCCGTGCTAAGCTGAAATCTACAGTCTATAGACTGTATGAGGTAACAATGTCGGCAACCCCCATCTCCGCCGGACCCGCCTATACGACCCAGCTTGGCGCTGCATACGTCGGCGACTCGTTACGTCTGCTCGGCGATCTGCCAGACGGATCTGTCAACCTAGTTGTCACCAGCCCGCCATTCGCCCTTCAGCGTCAAAAGGAGTACGGCAACCACGACCAAGCTGGATATGTGGATTGGCTGATGGATTTTGGGCGGCTAGTTCATCGAAAGCTGTGCGAAGACGGGAGTTTTGTTCTCGACCTCGGAGGAGCGTACCAAAAGGGCGTCCCAGTGCGAAGCCTCTATCAGTTCCGAGTGCTGCTGCGTTTTTGCGACGAATTGGGGTTTCACTTGGCCCAGGAGTTTCTTTGGCACAACCCATCCAAGTTGCCGAGTCCGATTGAGTGGGTAAACAAAAGGAAGATTCGCGCTAAAGATACAGTAAACACTATTTGGTGGTTTTCGCGCTCAGAGTGGCCAAAGGCGAATGTTTCGAATGTTCTGACGGAATACAGTGCGCGAATGAAGAAGTTGCTGGAAGATCCCGCCGCGTTCTACAAGCCAAAGCTAAGGCCTTCCGGACATGAGATTGGCCTTGCGTTCTCAACCGATAACGGCGGGGCGATACCTTCCAATCTTTTGCAAATTTCGAATTCTGAGAGCAACGGTATCTACCTGGGAGCCTGCAAATCACTGGGAATTAAGGGCCATCCAGCACGCTTCCCCGCCAAGTTGCCTGAGTTTTTCGTGCGCATGTTGACTGATCCAGGCGACCTTGTTGTGGACATCTTCGCAGGCTCCAATACCACTGGCATGGTTGCGGAGGCTGAGGGGCGTAAATGGCTGGCCTTTGAGCTTAGCCGCGAGTACGTCGCCGCTTCGGTGCTTCGATTTGTTCCCAAGGGAATGCCGGAATCTCGGATTAGGGAAATCTACGCCCGAATCTTGCGCGATGAGCCTGTTTCGATTGAGGACGAGTTGGGCTTTCAGCGGCAGTTGATTGCGGTTTAAGAAATCCGGGGCGCCATTTCGGAGACGATGGGGATTATGGAAAAAGAGACCGAATCCGGCAAAGATCGCCACAGCCGTCTTTGGACAGAACTCATAAAAAAGGCTAAAGATGACCCCGAATTGGCAGAGCATCTCGAAGTTGCGCAACGCGTCATCGAAAGATACCGGGAAACCTTGAGGCGACTGGCACAATGCTGACCCGCAGCCCTGCCGTCTGTTCCACTTCCTGCCGGAATTCCTCCTGATTTCCACCGCTTCCTTACCCCCCCGGTGTAGAATCTTTGAAGCAGAGCCTTTTTCCTGGGCTCACCGAGCAAACAACTGCGCATATGTGGTTGTTGGGGTTATATGGACGCCTATTTATCTGGCTGTAACACTTCCTGCCGCAGGTCAACTCCTTTCTATTTTCTAAAAGTTCCCGTTGTACAGTCTGCACACTGGAGGCCCAGGCGTCCCCGGAATGATTCCGGCCGCATTGGTGATATCTAATGGCCGACTTGGCGACACTTGTTCAGGAGCTTCCAGCGACTGCAACTCTTCCTGCGCCTGCAACTCACTCCGCAGGCCCAACTCTTCTTGATCGAAAGATGAAAAAGAAGACAAGCCGCAGAGGCGTTGCATTCTTTGTCATCGCGCTGCTCAGCGGCCTTGGCTACATCGGCTTTCATCTTGCCAAAGATCTTGACTCCGTAACCATCACCAGCATCTGGCCATACTTGCTGCTCGGCCTCGCTCTGCTGATCGCTCTAGGCTTTGAATTTGTCAACGGATTCCACGACACAGCCAACGCCGTTGCAACGGTCATCTATACCCATTCGCTCGATCCCAACGTTGCCGTGGTCTGGTCCGGCATCTGCAACCTGGCCGGTGTGCTTGCTTCCACTGGCACCGTCGCTTTTGCCGTCATCACGCTGCTGCCCGTTGAACTCATTATTCAGGTCAGTTCCGGGGCAGGCTTCGCCATGGTCTTTGCGCTGTTGATCGCCGCCATTCTGTGGAATCTCGGCACCTGGTGGTTTGGCTTGCCGGCCTCCAGTTCTCACACCATGGTCGGTTCCATCATCGGCGTCGGCATTGCCAACCAGTTGTTCAATCCGCACATCGGCACTTCAGGCGTGGATTGGGAACAGGCCATCAAGGTTCTCAAGGTCCTGCTGATTTCGCCTATCCTGGGCTTCGGCTTTGCCGGGCTGCTGATCCTTATCTCCAAACGGCTTATCAAGTATCCGGCCCTTTACGAAGCGCCCAAGAACGATCAGCCTCCGCCGTGGCCTATCCGCACCCTGATGGTGCTTACCTGCACGGGCGTAAGTTTCTTTCACGGATCAAACGACGGCCAGAAGGGCATGGGACTGATCATGCTCATTCTCATCGGGACGGTTCCCACGGCTTACGCGCTCAACCACGCCGTGACCGCGCACGATATCCAGGACTTCATCGCCGCCTCAGAGCAGGCAGGCCACATCCTTGATCGCCATGTCGACAAGAGCGGGATTCTCGGGGAGGACGCCCGCGCTGAGGTCACCGACTATATCCGCACCAAGCAACTTCAGCCGGATACAATTCTGGCCCTTCGAGAACTGGTCGAAGACCTGAACCACGAAGTGGCGCTTTACAAGGTCTTCAAGTCCGTTCCCCCGCAGGACCAGACCAACGTTCGCAACGACATGTACGTGGCCAGCGAGGCCATCCGCCTGATGCAAAAGAGCGGCAACCCCTCCTTCACCGCCCAGGAAAACGCCGCCCTCAAAAACTACAAGGTCAAGGTGGACAAGGCCACCAAGTTCATCCCTGACTGGGTCAAGGTTGCTGTTGCGTTGGCATTGGGCTTGGGAACAATGGTCGGATGGAGACGCGTCGTGGTCACCGTGGGCGAAAAGATCGGCAAGGACCACCTCACCTATGCGCAGGGCGCCAGTGCTGGAATTGTGGCCATGGCAACGATTTTCGCGGCCGACAACTTTGGGCTGCCGGTCTCAACGACGCATATTCTCAGTTCCGGCGTGGCTGGAACCATGACAGCCAACGGCAGCGGGCTGCATTTTTCCACTGTCCGCAATATCGCTGCAGGCTGGGTCTTCACCTTGCCCGCAGCCGCGTTACTGTCAGGATTGCTCTTCTGGTTCTTCCGCTCTATTTCCTGATCGAGCTGTCAGGCTGCGGCACACCGGTTCAGGCGCTCAATCCAATCGCCGTCTCGCCATTGCCGCGCGCATCAACGCCTGAGGTCCACTCGCCAGCGGGAGACTTCACTCTCGTAAGCAGCGTCGGCTTGGGGAGCACGATCTCGTTCGCCTTGCTGAGCAGTTCTTGAATCCGCGACTCTGAAAAAGCCCAGGCGGACGGCAGTGCCTCGGTCGCTCCGGATTCTTCACCGGCGGGTGTCCATTCGTATCTCTCGTAGAGTGTCGAAATCCCCAGCCGCTCCACCGTCTCCCTCAACTTCTGGGCGACTTCCTGCGGCGATGCAAGATAGATGCGGGGTAGTTCATCAATCGACACGTCCTGGAACTGAACCAGGCAGCAGATAGCCCGCGAGCCCAGGTGGTCTTGCCACTGGGCGATCGCCCCCAGAAAATTGGCTCTCCGGCCCAGCAGATCGGTCACGCGCTTCAGGTAAGGCTGAGTCAGGGCCCAACTGCCGTCGTCGCTGCCCTTGACCGACACCTTAAGCAGGTTGCCGGATTTGGCCACAACGAGGTCGTAGGTTGGCTTGTCGCGGCCCGATTGCACCGACACGTCAAACCCGCACCGTGCAAATTGCGCGGCGGCAATTCCTTCAGCTCCAACGGTGACACGCCACGGCAGTGGCTTGCTTGAAACCTGGGCCAGAACACTCATTGCTTCTCCTTCTAAATCATCCGCGTTTGTTGCCGCACCGTACTCCGGCAGTTCATCGAACGCAAAACAAATTCACCGGGTTACGGATTCTTCTCTCACCAAAAAACGCTGGAAAAGCAAGGCCAAAGAACCAGGCCAACGTGCAAAGGCCGTAGGGTTGCAGGAATCCAAATAGAGTGGGCTGAATGTCTCGCCCGCATTCCCACAATATAGGTATACCGCGCCCGGAACGATGTGAGATAAATCACATCGCACGGCTGTCTCGCGCCTTTCATCCCACGCAAGATCCCGCTAATGCCTGAGATATACTTTTGAATCTCAGTGTGCTTAAAGTGCTTAACGGCCTTGTGTGTGATTTCGCTCACTTCTGCCTCAAAAAAGCTCTCGCGGCGGCCGGGCCGTTGCGCAAGTGGCCACCGCGAGAGAAAGTGGAGGAGACAGGACCTGATCGGTCCCTGAAGCTATGCCGACATGGGAATTGGGAGCCCAGGCAGACCCTCTGGCCGTGAGGGCTTTGCCTGGCGGATCCGGATGGTTCCCCGCGCCGCAGGTTCCGCGCCCGCACTCTCTGCCTCGTCCGCCTTGCCGTTCAGCGTGTTCACGCCGCCCTTGAACCAGGCCCCATCCTCAATGCTGAGCCGGGACGCTGTTACATTACCCGTCACTACACCCTGGGCGCGAATCTCAAGCCGATTCGTTGCAACCACATCGCCGCACACGGTGCCCAGAACCACAATGTCCCCGGCGGTGATGGCTGCCATTATCTCGGCGTTGCGGCCAATCGTCACAAGCTCTCCCGGGAGGCTGATGCTGCCCTCGACCCGGCAATCGATAAACAATGGATCCGAACCGCAGATATCGCCTTTGATCACCCAGCCTTTACTTAACGAGGACTGGTTGCGGACTGCACTTTCAATGCTGGAGATAGGTTGAACAGGTTCCCGGCTCGTTGCTGCCTGTTCTGGCGGGGTATTCGGTGCTTCTGAGGGTCTGATATTCCACATGGCGTCGGGGTGACTCCTTTTCCGTCCTCGAGGACTATGATTCCAAAACTTGCCAGACTCTTCGGCCTGAAAATGAAAGCCTAAAGCTGGACCTGAACCAAGGGTCTACGACCAATCAACGCTCAAATACCCTGGGGTGAATCGTTGGGCATGCGTGCCGCCGCCATGCCCCAAGGTGAATACCGCAGTTGATAAGTGACTACTGCGGTATTCACTTGACACTCCCCCGGCAAAATGTAACTCGCGCATTCTGCAGCTTATCCGTCATTTTCTGGCTGCCTGCCGTTAGAGATTGCAAACCGGGGACCAAACTCACGCCGGATTATTAAAGGCTCCTCATCGAAGAATCGCCGATTGAACATCCCCGCCCGCGGATTTTCATCTCCTTTTCATCTGCCTCCTATATCCATTGCTGTGTCCAGCTTTTGCTTCCCCAGTGCGGCCGGACGTCCCAACCAACTCACTCTCTGGAGCCTCTACATGGCAGATCGTGCAATCGCCCTGGAAGCGCGCCCGCCCGCCGCAGCCCTGCTCGACAAGAAAATGAAGAAATCGCACGCCATGATCAGCGGCGGCATCGTGATGGCCGCCCTGGCTATCGGCGTCGGCTACATTGGCGTCAACATTTTCAAGGACTTTGCCGGGGTGACCATTCCCAGCCTCTGGCCCTACCTGCTGCTCGTTGTTGCCCTGTTGATCGCGCTCGGCTTCGAATTCGTCAACGGCTTCCACGACACCGCGAATGCCGTGGCCACGGTCATCTATACCCACTCGCTCGATCCAAACATTGCCGTGGTCTGGTCCGGCCTCTGCAACCTTTGCGGCGTTCTCGTTTCTTCCGGAGCGGTGGCCTTCGCCATCATCACGCTGCTGCCGGTCGAATTGATTCTCCAGGTCAGCGCCGGCGCTGGTTTCGCCATGGTTTTCGCCCTGCTCATCGCCGCCATTATCTGGAACCTCAGCACATGGTGGTTCGGCCTCCCGGCTTCCAGTTCTCACACCATGGTCGGGTCCATCATCGGCGTGGGCCTGGCAAACCAGCTCATGAGCGTTCACACCGGCACTTCCGGCGTTGACTGGGAGCAGGCCACTAAGGTCTTCAGGGTTCTGCTCATCTCGCCTCTGATCGGCTTCGGCGCGGCGGCCCTGCTGCTGCTGCTCTCCAAAGTCGTCATCCTGACCAGATGGGCGAAGGGATTCGCCGTTGCCTATCAACAGAACTACAAAAAGCTCCTGGTTGCCGTTCCCACAATCGCGATTACCGGCGTAATTGGAGCCTGGCTGCTCAACCTTGTTGCGCCCCTGGTGCTCGGCCTCTTTGGCCCTCTGGTGCAGATCTGGGCGCCCATCAAGCAATTCGAGTCCAATCTCTGGGGAACGGTTCTCGTCGCGGCCCTGGTGGGCATCGCCGGACTTTACTCCATTGCCTTGTTCGCCAGGATTGTGATTGACGATGGCGATGTGCTCTTTACTGCGCCCAAGGCGACACTCCTCCGCCGTGGCCCATTCGCGGATTGCTCATCTTCACCTGCTCGGGCGTCAGTTTTGCGCACGGCTCAAACGACGGCCAGAAGGGCATGGGACTGATCATGCTCATCCTCATCGGCACGGTGCCCACGGCTTACGCGCTCAACCACGCGGTAACCGGGCAAGACATCAAAGCCTTCATTGCCGCCTCTGAACAGGCGGGGCACGTCCTCGACCAGCACATCGACAAGAGCGGCATCCTGGGCGAAGATGCCCGCGGCCAGGTCACCAACTATATTCGCACCAAGCAGATCGAGCCCGACACGCTGCTGGCTCTGAGAGAACTGGTCAAGGATCTTGAAGGCGACGTGGCCGTCTACAAGCAGTACAAGTCAGTTCCGGCCAACAAGCAGGCCAACGTCCGCAACGATATGTACGTGGCCAGCGAAGCCATCCGCCTGATGCAGAAGAACGATGCCGCGCTGCTGAAGAAGGGACAGCAGCCTGTCTTCAGTGCCGATGACAACAAGTCCCTGGGCACTTACAAAGCCACAGTGGACAAGGCAACCAAGTTCATTCCACCGTGGGTAAAAGTTGCGGTGGCCCTGGCGCTGGGCATGGGTACCATGGTGGGCTGGAAGCGCATTGTTGTAACCGTTGGCGAGAAGATCGGCAAGGAGCATCTGACCTACGCCCAGGGAGCCTGCGCCGAACTGGTAGCCATGTGCACCATCTCGGCCGCGGACAACTTCGGTTTGCCGGTCTCAACCACCCACGTGCTCAGTTCCGGCGTGGCTGGAACCATGG
>Ga0073936_10003378_pt1 | contig 22926 bp, 22 predicted proteins | sample AliMusrvi5mmetaG_FD_87041 | JGI IMG/M metagenome (GOLD analysis project Ga0073936, IMG submission 87041) | Freshwater lake bacterial and archeal communities from Alinen Mustajarvi, Finland, to study Microbial Dark Matter (Phase II) - Alinen... | ecosystem: Environmental > Aquatic > Freshwater >... | reverse complement strand
CGAAGCCGGTTCCAGCCCATGTGTGGAACTTTTAAGCCGGTACCGGTAAAGCGCGGGACAGTCCCCTGTAAGACGCCGAGACCGGACACGCCGGGTGATTCGATACCGGATTCAAAAAGCATTTGTAAGCCGACGCAGATTCCGAGAAATGGTTTACCGGTTTGGATGAATTGGCGGATGGCGGAATCGAGTCCGAGTTGCTTGAGATTTTTCACGCAATCACCGAACGCACCAACTCCCGGCAAGACCACAGCGTCCGCCGCTAGCACTTCAGACGGCTTGTTGACAATGTGTACGTCGGGACCAACTCGCGCCAGCGCTTTTTCTGCGCTTCGCAAGTTACCACTGCCGTAATCAATCAAGGCAATCATGTTGGTGTGAAGCATACACACAGCTTTGCCCGGCACGCAAGACCAGCTTGTTTTTTAGACAAACGGCCGGCGCATGATGATTCTGGTCAATGCCCGGCTCGGTGTTTTCACGAGTAATTCGTGGAGAAACACATCCGTCGGCATCGCTTTTGATTCTATGAGGCTAGCCCAAAAAGTCTGCGAGATGAGGTACGTCAAAATAATCAATGCATAACAAACACTAAACTGGTTCCACTCAATGATTCCCCAGTGAATTTTCCAACCGGCAAGACTATCGATTAGTAACCCCCATAAAACTGGGAAAATACCGGCGATGAGACTGGTCATAACACTAAATAATGCAAAGAAATGACTCCGCCCCATTTCTGGAACTACCGCCATTAAAAGCCGTGTATTGGCTAGCCCTAACAATCCTGTACCGATTGCTGCGGTCAATTGAATTATTATAATAATCCACACCGTTGGCGCAATTACACCAGTCGCGACAGAACTCCACAGCATCCAATGCCCCACAAGAATAATCCCCGAAACACCAAGCAATGGTTTACTCCCGACTCGGTCCGCTAATGCGCCAAAGGCCCACAAGGTTAACGCCACACCGGCGCTGTTCAACGCCATCATTGCTAAAAAATGCCAATCTTCAAAACCATGAACATCGCGTAGCAGTGGCACCCAGCAGACCCCACTACCGGCAAGTGCAATTAAAATCACAATATTAAAAAGCAACAGCCGGTAAAACGGCGGATGCAGCACGATCGCCTTCCATGGAATTGGCCCTTTGGCGCGATTCTGTTCAGGCACCGGCGCATCCGGCATCCGCCGTAAAAACCACAGACTCACCATTCCAGCCAGAAAACCCACCACAAAAATCCAGCCAAACATCGACAATCCATCTGCATGCTTCACAAATAATGCAGTTCCAATCATCGTCCCCAGCAACGCCAATGAGCCGGACAATTGATCGCGAGAGACATACCGGCCGCGCAGACTTTCCGGAATCAATTGCGTCATCCAGGGGAACCAGCCACACACCGAAAATCCACGCGACGCATTGTAGGCAAATAATAAAAACAACATCAATGCGATCCGCGTCGTTCGGTCAATCTTGTCTGGCAGAAATGCGACCAACGCCAGCCCAAGAATAATAAAGCACCGGATTGCCCAACCGCGCAACACAAAGGTCCGGTAGCCAACTTTTTCCACCAACGATGCCGCCGGTATTTGAAGAATGTTCAATAGCGGTGGCAATGCAATTACGATTCCCAGAACCGTCGCTGAGGCGGCGAGATGCTTGAAAAACAAAATAATTGGCATTCCCGCCACGATGGAAAATGACATCGTGTTGAAAACTTGAAATGTGTAGGCGTTGCCAATTCCTGCTGGCATCTGCGGTTGTGATTGGTCACTCATGGCTTTGCGTGTTGACGGTTCCAGTCGCTGACGGCTTTGAATTTCGGCTGCGTCGTCTCCGTTTCATCCAAATATTCGGTCAATCCCCAACTTCCCCATTTGGTCCAGATTCCGGTCGAATTCCAAAGACACACGAGGTCGCAGCCAGCCGCGCTCAAGGCGTCAAGATACCGGGTATAAATTGCGCCTATTCGCGGATGGCGATTCGCGGCAATGAATAGCTTCGTCATCGCCTCATTGTTCACCCCTTCACCAACGCCAACAAAATGCTGACCCGATTCGTAGCAGATGAGCCGAATGCCATATTTGTCCGCGATTGCCTTGGACGAACGCGTCCACTCCAAACATTCCGGCAACGCATTTGTCTCGGCGTAATCCAACACCTGATCCACAGTCCAACTCGCGACCGTGTTCGCGTTGAGCTTTGTGGAAGTGCCGATACACATCGTGATATACGGCGCAATCGCCAATGCATCGACGTTTTTACCAGTATCGTTTTTCCCGAGCACCAGACCGTCTGTCCAATAAGTTCCGCCACCGGCCTGCCATGCCACCACACGCACCAACCGGTCGCGTCCGCCAAAAACTTTTTCCCAAATCTTAAAATTTTCTTGCGACCGGAGGCCATAAAAAATCGCCGCACCTTCCCATGGTCGAGTCACGACTCCGAGATTCAACTCCTTCCCTTTTGCTTCGGCGTACCGGTGCTGTTCAAACATGCCATTCCAAACTTCATTGGAATATTCGACGTAAACTTTCAACGACGGATTGAGCGAGTGTTTTACCAATGCTGCGAATTGCTGCACATAATCATCGCTCGCCGGATGTGGTATCGAGAACCATGGATTTACCTTGAGCCGGTTGCACAAGTCCACCATCACCTCCACCGGCACGCCGTGTTCGGTGTAATTGCAATAATTCGTTGTACCGCGATCCGACCATTCGAGCTGCTGCTTGCCGTTATTGGTGCGCAGCCAATCCATAAAACGAAATGTGTTGAACTCTTTCCATCTCGCGAGAAATGGCGGATAAAATGGTTGCTCTCGATACGTCGCCTCAAATCCCGGCATAATCACGCGAATGTTCCGGACATAATTTGTCGGATTTGTGCTGCGTAAGGTCAGAAACGTTCCACCGGAGAGCTGCGTATTCGTTTCCGAATCGAAATGGAAAACAATCCGTCCCGGTGCCCGCGAAATTATTTCCGCATTAAACCGGAAATCAATCATTCCTTCTCCGTCATACAAACAAACATAATCACCAGTCGGAGCATGACCATTGGAGCTCGTCAGCAGTGGCGTATCCGCCCAGCAATTCGTTTCCAATTGCGTAATCCAACCATTCGCATCGCGAACCAACTCCGGACCACCACCCCACTTCTCACCGGCCCGCTGACTAATCCATTTTCGCGACATACGAAACACATCCACAAACGCGTAATCGGTGCTGTAATCCGCCATCGCCGGAAAATTTATACCCAGCCGACTTTGCAATGGTTCAAGCGCAAACCCAGTCACGCCTAGACCACAAAGCCAAAAACTGAGGAGAAGTCGTTTCATAATTCCAAACCTCTATGCTATTCCGCCCGATATTTCAACCTTCACCTACCGGCGGATTGCAAGCGCAACTCTCGATTAGATTTTTGCACCACATTGCAATTGTAAATGTCCAGTTAGCGCGGCGATGATTTGTTGGACGAGAAAATCGGGAACGCCATTCGCGTACTTGCTTTGGAGACGCATGTCGCACGGCGTGTTGACATAATCGATGACCACGTACCGGTGGTGAGTGTCGAGTGCAATTTCGCTGCTAAAAAAATCAAGATGCGAGACGTAAGCGATGACGCGGGCGATGCGTTCGAGTTCGGCAATATTGATGAGTTCGGCATCTTTCGGCTCGAAGACGATGTACCGGTGGGTGCGGTCGTCCCACCAACACGGAATCACGACGCCGCAGACAAAATAAACGCGGAACCACGCGCGCCGGTCGCCAATAATTTGCGGTTCGATGTTTTGCTGAATGAGAAATCGCTGGGCGCGATACTTGGCGCGGACTTGATTAATTTCGTCAATGTGTTTAGCGCCGGTCAGCACACCACGTCCGCCGCCGCCTTTCGCTGGTTTGACGATAAATGGTTTCGCAAACGGTTCGATGGCCGACGGATTAATGTGTGGTTCGCGGTCGTGTGACTGCAAGATGAGTGTGGTTGGTAAATTCAAACCGCTGGCGAGAAGTTCGCGGTGAATTTCGGCTTTATCGCTAGCGAGAAGGTAATGGTGATGCGCGTTGAGAAAATGCACATCTTGAGCGTGGAGAAGTTGATTGAGCTTAAGAAATTGGGAATCTTCGTCGCTGGCACGGTCGAGAAACCAGAGAAACCGACGTTCGCCACGCTCCACTTCACCGGTGATGTGCGCGAGATTGTGCGAACCGACGAGATAACTATTGAGACCCGCTTGATGCAGTGCCCGGTCGAGTAGATGAATGAAGTCGGCATCGTATTGCCAATTCCACGCGACACCGATTTGGTGGAGCTTACCGGTGCTTGGCATGATCCGGTTGCGGTGTGACTGGCAAAGCGTCTTCACTGAGTTCCGGATACTCAAAAACTTTACCTTCGTAATTGCGAATAATCATGCGCTGCCGGTCGTGCGCGAGAATGTATTGCGGCCCCACCGGCACCTTACCGCCACCGCCGGGCGCATCAATCACGTATTGCGGCACAGCAAAACCGGTGGTATGCCCGCGCAACGCTTCCATAATTTCGAGACCTTTGCGAACGGACGTCCGGAGGTGATGCGTGCCGCTGACGAGGTCACATTGGTAAATGTAATACGGCCGGACGCGCATCATAATCAGCTTGTGCAACAATTCTTTCATCACCGTTGCATCGTCATTCACTCCGCGCAGCAAGACAGTCTGATTGCCCAGCGGAATCCCGGCGTCAGACAAACGCGCGCAAGCTTCCCGGACTTCGGCCGTCGCTTCACGCGGATGATTGGTGTGGATGTTCACCCACAACGGGTGAAATTGTTTCAACATCGCGCACAACGATGCCGTGATACGTTGCGGCAGAAATACCGGTATCCGCGAACCGATTCGCAGCAGTTCGATATGCGGAATTTCACGAAGCTGCCGGAGCAAACGTTCCAGCCGGTCGTCGTTAAACAGCAACGGATCGCCGCCGCTGAGCAACACGTCGCGGACTTCCCGGTGTTGCCGGAGATAATCCAGCGCCGCGCTGAAATCGGTTTCGAGATGTTGTTCCCCTACTCCGCTGACCACCCGGCTGCGCGTGCAATACCGGCAGTACGCCGCACACCGGTCCGTCACTAAAAACAAAACGCGGTCAGGATACCGATGCACCAAGCCCGGCACCGGCATATGCGCATCTTCACCACACGGATCAGTCAATTCCCACGCTGCCGTCTTCGTTTCTTCAATTCGCGGAATGACCTGCCGGCGAATTGGACAATTCGGATCACCGGCATCAATCAGATTGAAAAAGTATGGCGTGATTGCCAGCGCCAAATGCTGACCAGCTAATTGCACACCGAGACGTTCTTCCTTCGTCAGCGGCAGAAGTTTTTCGAGCTGTTCGAGCGTGGTGACGCGATGCTGAAGTTGCCAACGCCAATCATTCCAATCCGAATCCGGCACAGTCGCCCAACTCCCGCGTCCGACCGACGGGAAGCGTTGATTCGTTCCTCCTCCAGGCTCCGTAGCTTGCATGGCGGAGCAACTATAGCCCCCACTGGCGACCTGTCAAGCACGCCGGGCAACAGCCTTGACGCTAACCAGCCAAGCGCATAGCATCACGCGCTCATGAAGAAATTTTTACTGGTGGCGGTTGGACTGACGGTCGTCTTCGCGACGACGTTTTTCATTCTCCACCGGCCACAACCGACACCAACCGCCGGTGCAATTCTACCGGCGACGACCGTCGCGCTGGTTGACATCCCAAATTTTCAACACTGCCGGACCAAAGTCGCCGCCAGTCCACTCGGAAAATTCTGGCAAGAACCCGAAGTGCAAGCCTGCCTCACCATTCCCGCGCTCTTAACCGAGTTGAGCTTTGCGCTACCAGACGGCGAAGCCTTTCTCGCCGTCACACAAGTCACAACCCTACCGGACGTCCAACTAAGCCTCGCCGCCGGCATTGATTTGCACGGCCACAAACTCGAATCGCAAGCGACCTTGAAACTTTTAGAATTTGAACTGCGGAAAAACAACGCCACCAGCGAAACTAAAAAATATCGCCACCTAAAATACACTTGCTGGAAATTTACCGACGGTCGCCAACTCTGTCACACCTTCCTTGGTTCGCTGCTAGTTTTCACTACCGACGAAGACTCACTCCGGGACATGTTGGCCCGCTACACCAGCAAGCCTGACGGCTCCGCGCTCGACGCTAACGCCAGCTACCAAAACTTACTTCGCCAACTACCAGCCCAACGCGACCTCCACGCCTACCTCAACGTCGAACAACTTATGAATCGCTTCGGCCTGATGCTGTTTGCCATCGCGCCAAACAATCCGCTCGTCCAGCAACTCGCTGACATCCAAACGTGGGGCGACGGCATCACCTTCGCAGAAACCGGCGTCACTGATGTCGGCGTCACCACCTACGGAAAGCCGCACAAATCAGCACCGGCGATTTGGCAAACCACGCTCGCTGCTGCGCCGGCCGATTCCACATTCTACCTCGCCGGTACGCCGGACTTGGCCGCCGGTTACAACGCCTTGCTCGAACTCGTCAAGTTCACCGGCAACTCCACCACCGCGAATCTCTTGACCGGTCTTGAATTCGGATTAGCCATCGCCGGTATAAATCCGGCCGAAGATATTTTTGCCAAACTCGGTCCCGAAGTCGCCGGTATTAGCAATTGGCGCGTCGGCGCACCGGTGCCCGACCTTGCGTTCGTCGCCGAGGTGCGCAATCAACCAGCGCTTGCCGCAAAATTCAATCGGCTCACCAAAATTCTGAGCAAAGTCCTAAAAACCACTGACGATATTCCCGTCGAAGGTGAAACGCTGCACGTAATTCATACCGGTTCCGGCTACGCTTCGCCGAGTTATGCGTTGACCGAAAAGTATTTCGTGTTTGCGTTAACTGCCGATTACGCTCGGGAAATCCTCACGCAAATCAAAACCGGCGCACCGCATTTAATCGTCGGCAGTGCGGCGGCGACGACCTATTGCAACCTCCGTCAAACATTCGCCGGTCTCTACAGCCTCGCCGGCACCAACACTTGTCCACCGCTCGGAAAATTACCGGCACCGGAAACCATCGCCCGGCACGTCGGAACCTATCTTGCCGAAACGGTTGACACCGCCACCGTTTCGAAAACCACAGCACATTCTGCACTCGGTAAACCGGTGACTTTCCTCATCGCGCTCGCCGGTGGTTACGCCGCCGCGCAACCGTGGCTCGCCGCTAATCCAGAGTTGACCATACCGTTTTTAAGTAAGCCCACTCCCCGTCCGCCAGCCGGTAATCAAACGGCAACGTCTCAAACTCCTGCGCCTTGATTTCGCGACCCGTTGCATGCACCGCATCGCGAATCGCAAGTTCAAAATGCTCCGGCGACAGCGTCCGCTGATTCGTCGAACAAAATAACGTTCCGCCGCGCGCGACCAACGGCATTGCCAACGCCGCCAGCGCTGAATAATCGCGTTCCGCCTGAACCCGCCGGCCGCCTTTCGTCGTCGAAAACGTCGGCGGGTCGAGCAACACCAAATCCCATTGCTGATTCCGCTTCGCAAATCGTTTTAACCAGTCAAAGACATCGCCAAAAACGAATTCGTGTTGACTCGGATCTAAATCGTTGGCGCGGAAATTTTCTTGTCCCCAGTCGAGGTAATTCCGGGAAAGGTCAATGCTCGTCGTCACCGCACCGGCTTTCGCAGCAGCCACGGAAAACGCGCAGGTGTAGGCGAAACAATTCAAAACGCGTTTACCGGCCAGCGGCATTTTCAGCAAGCGCCGGCGGTTTTCGCGTTGGTCGAGGAAAAGACCGGTCGAAAGTCCTTCGCCGAAATTGATGAGAAAATTCAAACCATTTTCGCGTACCGGAAATCGCTCGGTGATGGCGGCACCGGTCACTAAACGCGGGGCCGTGCGCTGCTGTTTGGTGGTAAGCTGTTCGTACACGGAAAGTCCATCCAGCGCCGGCACCTCAGCCGTCGGCGCAAGACGCTGAACGAATTGCCGGCCGGCATACGAGTCCACAATAATCTCCGGTAAGTTGTCACCGGCGGCGCTGACGAGCCGGTAGGCATTGGTGTCGTCGTCAAAAATCAAATCCCGGAATTCGCGTGCCGCGGTGAGCGGATTCAAATCTTCAAACACCGCCGGCACACTCGCCTCAAACGTCACCGGCTGACCGGTGGCCGGATGCTCAAACGTAATCCGGTGCGCGTGCAACATCAGCCGCGCTGCCGGAACGTTGCCGTATTTGGTGTCGCCGAGCACTGGAAATTTCACAATCTTGGCGTGTCGGCGAATCTGGTGCGTCTTACCGGTGACCGGTTCGGCTTTAATCAGATGATTCTCGCCAACCGGTTCCAGATACTCAAACCACGTCGCTTCGTTCGGCCATTCTTCGCAGAAGCGTTGGCGTTTCGGTCGCTGCGCGGAGAGAAACAGATATTCTTTTTTGACTTTATGTTTTTCAAATTGCTTCGCGAGCGATTGATTGGCGCGAGTGGATTTACCGAAGACAAGAACGCCGGAGGTTTCTTTGTCGAGCCGGTGGAGAATCGAAATTTTGTAGCCGCGCTTGCCGAGCCATTCATGCAAACCGTCCGGCGCAAACGGATCCGGCTTGTGAACATTAATGCCGGAAGGTTTATGGACGACGAGCAAGTCGGCGTCTTCGTAGAGAATCAACCCGGCGGCCATTGCAACGCGCGGCCGCCGAGCAAATGGACGTGCAGATGTGGCACGCTTTCGCCGGCAGCGCGGCCTTTGTTGATGACGAGCCGGTAACCGGTGGAGTCAATTCCTTCTTGCCGGGCAATCGCGGCGGCAACGGTGAGTAAATGGCCAAGCAACGCTTCGTCATCGGTGGCGGCGACATTGGCAATATCTTGTTTCGGCACGACGAGAATGTGCACCGGTGCTTGCGGATTGACATCGCGAAATGCCAGCGACCGGTCGTCTTCAAAAACGATTTTTGCCGGAATCTGTTTGGCGATAATTTTGGAGAAAATGTTATCCGCCATGATTTAATCCGCGACTGCGACGCTAATTTTCTGAACGCGACCGCGAACAAAGCTGATGATTTCATCCGCCAAGGCCCGGCAACTTTCGCCCCACCGGCGCGCGCCGCGCAACCGCATCACACAAGCGCGGAGACCGGTAAGATTGAGTTGTGCCGCTTCTGCGACCGAACGCAACTCGCGGTCGAGTTGCCGGTAAAAACCCAATTCAAAAGTTTCGCTACCGGCGAGTTGATCCAACCGGATTTCGGCGAACCGGTCACGCTTCCGGTAAGCTTCGGCGCAATCGGCCAAGCCAAATAACATCAGCGCGGCGCAGGTGAGTTCGGCAATTTCGGTCGCGGTAATCATTTCCGCGTCGCAGGCGTACCGGTAGATGGCGGTGGAAATGGATTCAGCGAGTAGCTGGTCGCCGATGGCGCGTTGAATGGACGCCGTGAGCCGGCTGCCGTCGAACGGCGTTCGCGTGTCGTCCGCGGCGCGAACCCAAACGATGTCTTCGCGGAGCTGAATCATCGCTTGCCTTTTTTGCGAGCACGACCAGTTTTGACCATGCGCTGAATTTCGTGGATAAATTGTTCGGCATCGTGAAACTGCCGGTAGACGGAGGCGAACCGGACGTAAGCAATTTCGTCGAGCTTCCGGAGGTGGCGCATCACGCGTTCGCCGATTTGCTCCGAAGTGACTTCGCGACCGTATTCGTTTTCGAGTTCGGTAATCACGCGTTCGACGGTGGCTTCGATAGACTCAGTGCTGACTGGACGTTTTTCACAGGCGCGTTCGATGCCGTTGCGAAGTTTCCGTTGGTCAAATTCTTGATAATCGCCGCTGCGTTTTTTGACGCGCATGGCTTCGTGGAAAACGGCTTCGTAGGTGGTGAACCGCGTGCCGCAACCGAGACATTCGCGACGACGACGAATCTGCGCGCCATCACCACTGGAGCGCGAATCAATTACTTTATCGTCTTGTTCCCCACATTTCGGACAGCGCATGAATAATTCCACCTCTCTGCTATCACGCGCACCGGCGCCGGTCAAGCTTGCGGATTATGCTTTGCGAGGCGCAGCCTCCTGTGCATATTACCGTCAATCAAATCATGCGAAAATTAATCTTCCGCCTGTTTAGAGCGACTGGTGTTGCCATATTAATTTTTTACATTTTTCTAATGTGGCGCGAACCGCATTTGATCTATTATCCGGATCGTACGCCGTTCATTACACCGGCCGGTATCACTAATCTCAACCTAATAACTAGCGATGGCGTGCAGATTCACGGCTGGTTCATTCCAGCACCGGCGGCACGGGTGACGGTATTGTTACTACACGGCAATGCCGGTAACATTTCAGACCGGCTTGAAAAGATTCAAATCTTACGCGCAGTCGGTGCGGAGGTTTGCATTATTGATTACCGGGGTTATGGGCGCAGTGCTGGAACTCCGAACGAAGCCGGTACGTACCGGGACGCACGAGCGGCTTACGATTACCTGACCAAAACTCTGCACCGGTCAACGCACAACATTGTTGTGTACGGCGAATCGCTCGGCTCGGCGGTGGCGGTGGAATTGGCAACGCAAGCGCCGGTGGGCGGCGTGATTATTGAGGAAGCATTCACGTCAGTACCGGATGTCGCACAGAAGTTATTAAAAATCTTACCGGTACGGTGGCTGGTACGCAACCGGTACGATACCCTTCACAAAATAAGCCGACTGAGTGCGCCGCTGCTGATTTTTCACAGTCGTCAAGATGAGATGTTCCCATACCAATATGCCGAGCGATTATTGGCGGCGGCACCAGAGCCGAAGCAATTGGTGGAATTACACGGCGGCCACAACGACGCGTTTTGGGAGAGCCAAGATGTGTACCGGCAAGCCTTGCGACAGTTCTTCAATCCACCAGCACTTTAAACATGCTTACGGTTTCGCGTTGGCTGGAATTAATTTTCGCCAGTCCGCCTCCGGTGGTGCATTGGTGGCGGGACGGTGGTATTCCCAATACGGCGCTTGCTTCGCCCACATTTCGATCCATTCGCTGGCGTCGGAACTGAGATGCCAACCGGTGGCAATGCGCATGGCGATCATGGCACCGTTGCGCATCAGCGGATTTGAATTGCGAAGATCGTGCGCGTAGTGCGCCACGGATTGTTTCACTTCCGCCGGTGGCATGGTCTCGATGATTTTGATAAACGCGAGAACTCGTTGCATGTAAAACAGACTGCGCCCAAGCTCGTAAGCAGCGTAAATCAGCACCGGACCGAGGACGAGCGTCAACAAGAGCATCCGCTCCGACCGCCGGCGTCGCGTTCGGCGCAGTTCCCGACGCGCCTTGCTTAACTCGGCAGCGCTCTGACGCCTCAATTGTTCCGCATCCATATGTTGAGTATGGCGAAGTCAGCGACCAGTTGCGAGAAAAAGTGAATCGTTGACATCCTGCGTTTTTGAAGCACATTCTCCGGCAACTAACCAAAAAGGAATCTATGAAAACTCTCAGCATCGCTATTGTCGCCATCCTCAGCCTCACCGGTATCGCCAAGGCCGACACCTATAAAATCGACCCCATGCACACGACCGTTGGTTTTTCCGTCGCCCACTTGGTCATCAGCGAAGTGACCGGGCGCTTCAATGAATTTGAAGGCGAATTAACCGTTGACCCAACCAGCAAAACACTCGTGACCGCAGGCAAAGGTGTCATCCAAGCCAAGAGCATTGATACCGGTATCGCAAAACGCGACGACCATTTGCGCGGCGCTGATTTTTTTGAAGTGGAAAAATTCCCGACGATTACCTTTACCGGCAACGTGGCACTAGAAACCGGCGAGCCGGTCTTCGTTGGTAAGTTCACGATGCACGGCGTGACCAAAGATATTACCGCACCGGTGACTATCAAAGGACCGATTACCGATCCGTGGGGCAAGACCCGCATCGCCTTTATCGCCAAAACCACAATCAACCGGAAAGATTACGGTTTGACGTGGAATAAAATGCTCGAAGCCGGCGGCGTGATGGTCGGCGAAGAAGTCGCCATCGAAATCAAAGCCGAAGCCGTCAAGCAGTAGCCGAATAAATTACGCAGTCGCTTCCGAAATAGATTGCTGGGCTTGACTGGCGCGTTTGCGTTGGACGGCGTTGAGATATTTTTTGCGGAGCCGGAGATTCTTCGGCGTGGCTTCAACATATTCATCGCCGGCAATGTATTCGATGGCGCGTTCCAAACTCATCTTCAAGGCCGGCTCGAGCTGAATGCCTTTGCCGTCGCCTTGACTGCGCATATTCGTGAGATGTTTGGTCTTGGTTGGATTCACCGGCATATCTTCGGCGCGCGGATTTTCGCCGATAATCATCCCTTCATAAACTTCTTCCTGCGGACCGACAAAGAGCCGACCGCGAACTTGGATGTTATTGAGCGCCCAAGCACTGGCGATACCGGTCTCCATCGAGACGAGCGTACCGGTGAGCCGCGTGAGGATTTCGCCGACGCACACGCCGTATTCTTTGAACATATGACTCATCACGCCGCGTCCGCTGGTGAGATTGACAACATCGGTTTCGAGACCGATGAGGCCACGAGTTGGAATCGTGACTTCGAGATCCACGCCGTGCGGATGGTGCGCCATGTTGACAATCTGGCCTTTTCGAGCCGCGAGATTTTGGAGAATATCGCCGAGACATTCGTTCGGAGTTTCCAACCAAAGTGATTCGTACGGTTCGAGAGTCTTGCCGTTTTCGTTTTTCAAAATCACTTCCGGACGCGAGACGAGAACTTCGTATCCTTCCCGGCGCATCTGCTCGACGAGCACCGCAATTTGCATTTCACCACGGGCGCTGACGAGGAAGATATTCGCGGCATTAGTATCGGTGACGGTGAGAGAAATATTGGTGCGCGTCTCTTTGTGAAGGCGTTCGCCAATGTGCCGGGCGGTAACGTATTTTCCTTCTTTACCGGCGAGCGGCCCGTCGTTGACAGCGAATTGCATTTGAATGGTCGGCGGATCCAACTCAGTGAACGGCATCGGCTCCCGGTCAACGCTATCGCAAAGTGTTTCGCCGATGGAAAGTTCTTCGACACCGGAGATACCGACGATGTTGCCGGCTTCGGCGGAAATCACTTCACCGGATTTCAGACCGCTGAATTCAAAAATCTTGGTGACAACCGCCTTGTCACGCTTGCCGTTTTTGTGAATGCAGACAATCGGATCGCCAATCTTGCAATGGCCACCGGTGACTTTACCAATGGCGATTCGTCCGACGTAATCACTCCAGTCAAGATTGCTGACGAGCATTTGGAACGGTGCGTTCCGGTCAGCTTGCGGCGGCGAAATTCGTTCGACGATGGTTTCAAAAAGCGGTGTCATGCCGTTCTTCGGATCGCCAAGCTTTTTAAGCGCGTACCCGTCACGGGCGCTGGCGTAGATAAACGCGGCATTGAACTGTTCTTCGTTGGCGTGAAGTTCGAGGAAAAGTTCGAGAACTTTATCGTGAACGTCGTGAGCATCGGCGTGTTCCCGGTCAATCTTGTTGATGACGACGATTACTTTGAGACCGTGAGCAAGTGCTTTCTTAAGGACAAACCGAGTCTGCGCTTGCGGACCATCAAACGCATCCACCAGCAACAAAACGCCATCGACCATTCCAAGAATTCGTTCGACTTCGCCACCGAAGTCCGCATGGCCGGGAGTGTCCACGATGTTGATGAGGTAATCCTTCCAGTGAACAGAAGCATTCTTCGCTCGGATGGTGATGCCTTTTTCTTTTTCAAGGTCCATCGAATCCATGGCGCGTTCTTCCACGGCTTGGCCGGTGCGGTACACGCCACCCTCGCGAAGCAGCTTGTCCACGAGCGTCGTTTTGCCGTGGTCAACGTGTGCGATAATAGCGATATTGCGAATTTTTTGGTTCATAGTGTAACTCCGGGAAGGATTTGACGAACGCCAACAACCCAGTCGTTAGCGCCGCCGGCGTTTCCGCCGACGCGCCCAAACAAAACCGGTTGTCGAGTTGCGAGTCATCAATGTTATAGATGGTGGAGACGAAGGGAGTTGAACCCTTACCGCCTTCTCCGCAACTCTTTTACACTGAAACGCCTATAGAAACAACAGAAAAGGTGTGTACACACCGGTGCGCACAGATTTCAGTCCCAGCCAGTCTGGATTTGGCAAAGGTAGTCGTAGCATGGGGCAAACTTTCTGAACCGCTCCAAGCGGCGATCCTTGCCATTGTCCGGTCGGTGACGGAACTCCCCTCTTCCACTTTCCCTGACACGCCTCCGCCCGTGTCCGGCGAAACAACTCACCCGGCGGAAACGAAAGGAAGTAAAGTATGATCGCAACGTTCTTAGTGCACCGGGAAACTCCCGGTAAATGGCCCGCCAAAAACGGCAAGCCCGCCGGTGAATCGTTCGACCTCGACCTCGTCGAAATGGGCTTACCCGGAAAAGACCTGTACCGGGGCATGTTGCCCTATCGGTTGTCCACAGATGAAAAGGACAAGTATTGGGGCGCAGTCGAAGGCAAGTTCCTCAAGGTCGCCGTCCATGAAATCCAGCAAACCCAACGCGGGCCGGTGTTGCGCGGTGAGATTCGCGGCGTTTCGGACACGGTGTAACGATGCAAATTGGCTTGGATAGTTTCGCGTATTCACTGGCACGCATTAGTTGGGACGTTTTTGGCACCCTGACGTTTCGGTCAGTCCCGTCCACTCAGCGCGCGTTTGGCCAGGTGTGGCGACATTTACGCTATGCAGCGGAACTATCTGAGCAACGGTATTCCCGGCTTCTGTTGGCGTTGCGCCCGGAGCTCGGGGAGTTAGGCGGTCGGTTTCACTTTCATTATTTGATCGGTGGAACCCAAACGCGCAACGTGATCACACTGGCAAACCAACTGAATTACCACTGGCGCGGAAAAGCCGGTGGGCATTCGATTGCCGAGATTCGGGCATACGACCCCACACTCGCTGGTGTGGAGTACGTCACCAAATGTCTCTCCGAAGGGACCACTGGGAAGAACGAGTATGAGCTACGGAAGTTCAACTTGTCCGAGAATGTGGAACTATCGCAGTCGGTGTTCCGAGTGATTCGGGGACTCGACCGCTATGAGGATAGAACACAACGGCGAGCACGTGCGAAAAGACGCAGTCCTGATGAGGGACTGATCGGTGGCGGCATGTACTGCGCTAACGATTAAGACGCGCAATCAATTTAGCGCGCACGTGAAAGGACGGGTTCCCTGTCGGGGGGCTGGGGCGGAGGCGGTGCTTTAGCACCGCCCCGCTCCGACCCCCGCAAGGGTGCCTTGAAGAAGAGGTGTGTCCAGATAGGATGACTTAGTAGGTGCGAAGAAGTGCCAAGCAAGATCGGCCATAATCAATGTTAAACTCATTGTTGAACTAGTAGAGAAACGGTGGTAATATGCGTTTGGAAAATGAGTTACATCACAAAATACTTTCATAATTATCGGCCAGAATATCGGCCATATTTCCAACCTTGTGAGGGTGAATGAAAAAGATTTACGAAGTGTATGACAATCCGGTAGCGATGGAACCGATGTTACCAGCAGGTTCGGCAGCACTGCGCGAGGCAGCAGGAAAGCTGGTACAGACCTCGGCAAAACTTGGCGGAGCCTTGCATCCGGTCACACGTCGCTCCGTTGTTGAACTGGTGCGCCAGATGAATAGCTATTACTCGAATTTAATCGAGGGACATAACACGCACCCGGCGGACATTGAAAAAGCGCTGCACAAGGATTACTCGAAAGACCCGGCGAAACGGGCACTTCAACTCGAAAGCCAAGCACACATTGAAGTCCAGCGATTGATTGAAGACCGGCTTAGTCGGGAAGCTGTTTCAATTTGTGCAGCAGAATTTCTGTGTTGGATTCACAAAGAATTTTACGACCGGCTACCGGAAGAATTTCGGATCGTGACGACCAAAAGCGGAAAAAAAGAACGCGTTAAACCGGGGCAGCTTCGCACCTGTGAAGTGGAAGTTGGCGAACACGTGGCACCGGCGTTTCGGAGTTTGCCAAATTTTCTGACACGCTTTGAGGCCGCGTATGACTTGGCAAAGCTCGACCCGTTGGAGCAGATTATTTCTACCGGTGCAGCCCATCATCGACTAGCGTGGATTCATCCGTTTCTCGATGGGAACGGCCGGGTGGTGCGCTTGTTCACGCATGCGTATTTCATGAAAGCGGGATTGAACGGTCACGGCCTGTGGACAGTGTCCCGCGGATTTGCGAGACGGCGTGATGAATATATTGCGGCACTAACCGGTGCGGATCGCCAGCGGGATAACGATCTCGACGGCCGGGGCAACTTGTCGGCACGCGGATTGGAACAGTTCTGTAAATTCTTTCTGAATACCGCATTGGATCAAGTCGAGTTTATGAGTGGCTTACTGGAACTCGATACCATTTTGAAACGCATTTCCAATTATGCGGAACGTTGGGCAACTGAAACTGGGACACTGGAAGAATCCCGGCATATCTTGTGTGAAACTTTCTTGCGCGGCGAAATTGCCCGTGGCGAAGTGGCACGACTCACCGGCAAACCAGACCGGACTGCGAGACGGGTTTTAGCGCGACTGCTAGAGACCGGTCTGGTGATGTCAGACACAGCCAAGGGCCCGATTCGGATCGCGTTCCCGGCCAAATGCGTGGGATATTATTTCCCGCGTTTGTATCCTGAAGGTGTAGAGTTGGAAGCACGGTAAAACCGTTACTCAAAATTGCGTGAAGCGTAGCAAGTGGCGCTGTTAGCTTGCCCAGTCAGCGCAGAGGAGTTCGGCTTGCTGGAGCACGGTCAGAGTGGCTTTCTCCTGCTTATCGGGCGGGTAGCCGTATTTGCGCAGGATGCGTTTCACCATCACGCGGATTTTCGCCCTTACCGCTTCACGCTCGGTCCAGTCAATCGTGACACTGTTGCGCACGGCTTCGACTAATTCCCGCGCAATCTTGGTCAGTGTCGGCTCGCCGATTACTTTGACGGCGCTATCGTTGACTTCGAGGGCATCGTAGAACGCCAGCTCATCATCGGTCAGCTTGAGGTTCTCGCCGCGCTTGTTGGCTTCGCGCATTTGCTTCGCCAAGCCGATCAACTCCTCGATGACCGCCGCGGCTTCAATGGCGCGGTTCTGATACTTGCGAATGGAATCCTCCAGCATCTGGGCAAACGAACGTGACTGGATGAGGAATTTTTTCTGGCGCAGTTTGATCTCGTTGTTCAACAGTTTCCGCAGCGTTTCGACTGCGAGATTCTTCAGCGGCATGTGGCGGACTTCCGCCAGAAAGTCGTCGGACAGAATGCTGAGGTCCGGCTTCTTCAGTCCCGCCGCTTCAAAAATGTCGATGACCTTATCCGACGCGACGGCGCGCGAGATGATCTGTCGAATCGCGGCATCAATCTGGTCCGGTGACTTCTGTTTCTCGCCGGTCACCTTCGACAAAGCGGCGCGAACGGCTTGGAAGAAACCAACGGCGACCTAGCCCTCCTTCATCTCAGTGAGACCTTTGCGCCGTGCTTCACAGGCCAGCCGCCATGCTTCTTCCTCGCCATATTTCTCCAGCGAAAACGTCCGCTTCTTCACCTGATCTTTTTGTGGCGACCATGACGCTTCGGCGTCCAAGAAGATGCTGAACCGGTCGGGATCGGTCTTCCACCGGTACTTGTGTTGCCGGATTCGCACGCCACGGATACCGGATTTGTTGCGGCGAGTGAGGATTTCCGCGACCTGCTGGCGAGAATACCGGGGATTCTCCAAGAAGAACTGTTTCGCTTTGGCTTTCGCCGCCGCGAAGCATTTGGCCCAATCGCCATCGAAATGGTGGATGTAGAAAATCTCGTGAATCTTGTTCTTACGCCGCTGTGCCTTGACGAGGTAACCAATCTGGCCCTTGTCGGGGTAGTTGATTTTGATCACACCGGGGATGCCGGTATTGGTTTCTCCGTAGTTCGGCATTGTTTCCTCCAATCTTTAATCAAGGCCAATGTCGTCGAGCAGTTTCAAGCGCTCGACAGAAACTTTTCCATGCCGTTTCAGGAATCGCTGCTGCCTGACCCATTGCTCCAGTTGTGGGTTTTCGGGCCACGGTTTTGGAACTCTGCAATGTCCATGGAGTTTCTTGAATGCGACCAATTCTTGGAATCGGACTTCCCAAGTGCTTCTGCCTACACCCCAGTCAAATCCAATTTCACTGAGAAGTTTCTCACGGTCGGGCGCGAGTTTGCCATAGCGGTGCAGATGGCGCTGCTGCCGGCCCCACTTATCCAGTGGCGATCTGGATGGCACATCAATGTTGCCGTGTTGGTTCTTGTATTCGACGAGTTGCTTGTAGCGCGCTTGCCAAGCTCCCGACAAGTTTTGTGGCCCACCCCGCGGACCGCGGTCAGAGGCCCAAACAAAGCCAATCTCGTTTAGCATTCGCTCGCGCGTCGGATGCAGTTCACCGCGCTTCTTCAATTGGCGTTGTTGACTGACCCAACGACCGAGGGCGAGATTTTCTCTCCAATTTGCTGGAACATTACAATTGCCGTGCTCTTTCTGGTACTGCGCCAATTCATCAAAGCGCACCTGCCATACGCCGCTTAGCCCATCTTCGCCCGGTCGTTGATCCGATGCCCAAGCGAATCCGATGGCTTCCAGTTTCGCCAGACGGTCGGGCGGAAGTACTCCGCTGTTCCGCTTTGAACGCATGTTGTTCACGAAGCGCCCTAATTTTGGGTCTTCGTGGTACACGGTTGGCAGATTACAGTGGCCATGTTGCTTCTTGAATTCGACCAGTTTTTCATACTGATCTTCCCAAGTACCCACCTCACGGCTCTTCCATGTGACTCCCACCTCATCAAGCAATCGCTTCCGCTCTTCCGGCAATACTGCCCTCTTTTGTTGCTCGCGTTGATGACTGAGCCAAGCTGCAAGCTTCGAGTCTTTGTTCCAACGATGAGGCACGTCGGCATCGCCGTGTTCCGCGTGATACGATTTCAAGCGTTCATACATTTCACGCCACTTCAGGTCGGAAGCCTCACCAGTCCATTTGAATCCAAGTTCATCAAGCATTGCCTTCCGGTCGGAGCGAAGTTCTTCGATGTTAAGTAAGTGCCGCTGCGCATGAACCCAGGTGCGAAACGCTTTGTCATGTTCCGCGACAAGGCCGACTTCGCAGTGACCGTGTTCGGTTTTGAATTTCCTGAGCCGTTCAAACTTTTCGAGCCACGCCCCATCTTGGTGATCCCAGCGGAAACCGAGTTTGTCCAGCAGGTTAATTTGATCCTGCGTCATGCTGTCGATTGTGCCTTTGCGCTTGTACGTACCATTTCGGCGCTGGCGCTGAATCCAAACCCAACTTCCAAGCGCCTTGTTTGAGTACGTTCGCGGGACGTGCGCATGGCCGTGCTCGCGCCGGTAGTTTTCCAGTTCTCGATACCACTTCATCCACGTCTCGTCGCTCTTGATTGACTGCCAATCCCAGACGAAACCAAGGCTATCTAGTCGTTCGATACGATCTTTGTATAGCTGACCTTTGCTTCGGCGCGTCCGTTGCGCACTCACCCAACTCGCAAGAACCGGGTTTTCTTCCCAATCGATTGCCACGTTGCAGTGCCCGAACCGCTCCTTGAATTCTTTCAGTTCACCGAATCTGACATCCCAACTACTTGCCAAGTATTCGACCGAGCGCGTCGTGATAACTGTTTTCAGCATTTGCAGCGACAACTCTGGGCCTGCGAAATCAACACGGTCGCCAAACCCGGTATCAGCGAATCCTCGCTTGCGTGCCTTTTGCTCAGCCATCCAGCGGATTTGCTCGGCCAGCACTTCGTCCTGTTCTTGAAGCGACTGAAGAACGTCCCACACCTCGTCGTATTCGGCTCGGGCAACTGCCGCTTCGAGAGTCTCGCTAGCAGCCTGCTCGACATACAGCGGCACGAGGACATAACCGATAGTCTTACCAGGCGCTCGGCGCATCGCGCGTCCAGTAGCTTGAACGATGTCCACGCGGCTGCGTCGCGGGGACAGAAACGCGACCATATCCACAGTTGGCAGGTCAACTCCTTCAGTGAGGCAGCGTGCATTGGACATGATTCCGCGCTCGGCCTCGCGGAAACCGCGCATGACGCGTTCACGCAAGCCAGTGGGCATCGTGCCGTTGACGTGGAACGTCTTGAATGCTGGAAGGTGAACACCGATTCCTGCGCTACCCTCACTCGTGAATGACGCGGCGGATTTCACTGTTTTGTGGAAGGTGAACACCTTGCCGGCACTGTATTTTTCAACGGCGTTCTTGAGCGCAATTTGATTGGCGACTTGGCGAGCATGAATCGGATCGCCATGCACCAACACTTCGCCACTATTCAGGAGTTCGTTATTAACCATCTCCGACGTAATCACCGAAATAATCACCTTGTAATTGCAGATGATCCCGCGCTTCGCAGCCTCGGCAAACGTGAGCCGGTAAGACTGAAGCCCGTAAACTTCCGGCTTGTCCATCGAGAAAACCAGTTGCGACTCGCCCATTCGAGTTTTCTCGTGAGGGTTGTAGTGGCGTGGAGTCGCGGTTTGGAACAACCGCTTCCGTATCGGCAAGTTGGAATCTTCCAAGGCGAAGCCAAGATTCCGTCCTTCGCGGCCAGCAGTCTTATGCGCCTCATCGAAGATGCCAAAGTCAAAGAACTCCCCCGGCTTCAGCGCTTGTCCAACAACACGGGCTGATTGATAAGTCGAAAACACAATTTTGACGCCATTAAAATCGGCGTCCAGAAAGTCGCGAACATTAGCGCTGGCGGTGGAAACCGGGAAATCGAGGTCTGATTGCCGCGTTGCGAGCGTGTCGATTTCTTCAGTCACGGTCGGGTCAGAGCACACGCAGAGATATGCGAGCGATGGCCAACTTGTTTCGTGCAGCCATTCGTGAAGGGTCTGACGAACGAGGGCCAATGACGGAAGTAGCACCAGGATTGTGGATGCGTTGGTGCGTTCGGCAATCCACAGCGCCAGCAGTGTCTTGCCCGTTCCACATGCCATGATTGCGCTCACGCGATCATGAGCACTCAACGCCGGGAGCAAGGCGTCCAAGGCTTCAACTTGGTGCGGCTGCGGTCTCTTCTTCGGTCTCTCAACAACGGCATTCGCCAGCCAGTTCGCGATCTCCGAGAAATCAGACGCCTCCAAACGGTCCAAGTCTGTGCCGCGAACACAGAAAAATCCCGCCCGCTCATTCATCAAGTCCGGCAGGTCATCGCTGTTAGTGAACAGAACACGATTTTGAAAGTGTGGACTGTCCGCAAGTCCCATGAACGTAGATAGCTCACGCCATGTAAGCGGCTGCCGTTGGGAGCGGAACTTAACCTGATAAGCATTGAACTTTCCGAGCGTCGTCTGGAAAAGGCCGTCCACGCCGTAGTCGTTCGTGGTCAATGCCAGTTGCGCCAGCAGTTCCAATGGGGCAGCCTTCAGCGGCCAAATCTGCGCCGCGTCGTGTTTCCGCTGCGTTGCCAGATACGCCTCTGCGAACACCTCGAACGCATCGCCCTTCGCAATGTCGTCTGGCAAAGCCGAAATTCGCGTCTCCAACTCAGCGAAAGTTTTCAACCCATCGAAGAACTTTTGCTGAACGAAGCCGACTGTCTTCGGATGTCTCGGTCCAGTCATTTCTATTTTCGGGCGTGCCCGTCTTTGGCGAGGACGAAGCCTGCTGAACCGGTCGGGGCGAGATGGTGGATGAAGTGTTGCACCCAGGCAAAGTTGGCGTTGCCGACGGGCGGCGCGCCGTGTTTCCACCGGGGATCGTCCCGGAGCCGGTCGCCGCCCCAGTCGCTCATGTTGAAGGGCGGGTTGGCGAGGATGTAGTCGGCCTTGAGGTCTTTGTGCAGGTCGCGATGGAAACTGTCGGCGTTTTCGTCGCCGAGATCGGCTTCGATGCCGCGGATGGCGAGGTTCATCTTGGCCAGCTTCCACGTGGTCGGGTTGCTCTCCTGACCGAAGATGCTGATGTCGCCCTTGGCTTTGCCGCCGTTGCCATTGCCGGTGGCGTGTTCTTTCACGAACCGGACCGATTGCACAAACATGCCGCCCGAACCGCAGCAGGGGTCGAACACGCGGCCTTTGTAGGGGGCGAGCATTTCGACGAGCAGTTGGACGACGCAGCGGGGCGTGTAGAATTGCCCGCCTTTCTTGCCCTCGGCGCTGGCGAATTGCGACAGGAAATACTCGTACACGCGCCCGAGGATATCCTTCGACCGGCTCTCCTTGTCGCCAAGGCCGATCTTCGCAATCAGGTCGATCACTTCCCCCAACTGCTGCTTGTTCAAGTCGGGGCGGGCGTAATTCTTGGGGAGCACGCCTTTGAGCGAAGAGTTGTCGCGCTCGATGGCGACCATGGCGTTATCCAGCAACTTGCCGATGAGTGGGTCTTTGGCGCGGCCTTGCAGATAAGTCCAGCGCGCTTCCGGCGGCACCCAGAAGATGTTCAGCGCCACGTACTCGTCCCGGTCTTCCGGGTCAGCGCCTTTCTCGGATGAAAGCTTGGTGTGGATTTCCTCGAACGCGTCCGAGATGTACTTGAGGAAGATCAGCCCCAGCACGACGTGTTTATACTCGGCGGCGTCCATGTGTCCGCGCAGCTTGTCCGCCGCCGACCACAGCAGCGCTTCAAATCCCAGATTCGCCCCGCCGTTCTGCTTTGTCGTTCGCGCCATAAGAGTTGTCAGAGTCTAGCAGGGGTAATTCAGCATGGCAAGATTATGAAAACTTTGGATTTGTGCGCAGTTGGACGGCAGGGTGAAGCGGTTGGTGCTGGTGTATAGCAGCGTTCGCGGAGTCCAAGACGATCCATCTGCGTCCGAATTACCGGGAGAGAGGAAAAGATTCCAAAGAAAAACTGAGTGAGGCCGCCTCGTTAGTTTTCCTTTGGTCACACCGTCAAGCTCAGTTGGCTGGCT
>Ga0073936_10003376_pt1 | contig 22932 bp, 19 predicted proteins | sample AliMusrvi5mmetaG_FD_87041 | JGI IMG/M metagenome (GOLD analysis project Ga0073936, IMG submission 87041) | Freshwater lake bacterial and archeal communities from Alinen Mustajarvi, Finland, to study Microbial Dark Matter (Phase II) - Alinen... | ecosystem: Environmental > Aquatic > Freshwater >... | reverse complement strand
GAGTCAGATAGAGAGTGGAGTAATCTTACAAAAAAAGTAACAGACCTCAAAGAAAGGCTTAAAATAGCTAAAGAGCTAGAAGATGCTCAGTTCAAAAAATATACTTATGAGCAGAACAGACTTAAGTTGGGAAAAACTACCACATATCAGGTTATAACTTTTGAACAGGACTACGCAACTGCTCAATACAATAGGTTGAATATGCAATTGCAAATGTTGCAGATGATAGGGACAATGAAAACATTTAATGGAAAAGAGGAAAATCAAATATGAATATAGCTGAATTATCGATAAAACGACCGATCTTTATCACGTGTATCTTTATTCTTATTCTTACTTTGGGTGGACTTGCACTGGCCACCTTGAGGATAGACCTGTTTCCGGATATAACGTTCCCTATCGTCTCTGTTACCACAATATATCCTGGTGCCTCACCTGCGGAAGTTGAGGTGGATGTTTCTAAGGTAATGGAAGATGAAATAGGTTCCATTTCTGGATTGGAAGATCTGTACTCCAACAACAAGGATGGAGTTAGCATCATAGTTTGCCAATTCAGTCTTGAGACGGACATCAAATATGCACAACAACAGGTACGAGATAAAATTTCTGCTGTAAGGTCTAAACTTCCTGATGATATTAAAGAACCAGTTATCAGACTTGCGGATCCATCAGATACACCTGTTGCTGTTGTTTCTATAGAGGCTTCACTTGATGACGCAAAAATATATGATCTGGTTGAATACACCATTAAACAAAAATTAGAACAGGCAGATAATGTTGGTAGAGTTGATATAATCGGTGGAAGAAAACGAGAGTTCCATGTTGATCTTGATAAGAACAAATTAAAGAATAGAGAAGTCTCTGCGATAATGGTCTCAAATCAAGTTGGCTTGTCCGGAAAGAATATCCCTGCGGGTAATGTCCAGGGTGACGTTAAAGACCTTTCTGTAAGGTCACTTGCTGAATTTAAGAACCTTAACGACATAGAGAATAGCATCGTTAACTTTGTAGGTAACGATGTCCCTGTAACAGTTAAGGATGTTGGAAAGGTAAGTGAGTCTTTAGAGGACGAAGAGTCCCGTGCTTTCATAAATAGTAAAAAAGCACTACTGGTTCAGGTCTATAAACAGTCAGATACCAACACTGTTGAAGTTGTCAGAGCTATTAAGAAAAAAGTTGAGGAACTTAACCAAATATTAGCTACCAAAGAAGGGAACCCTAAGCTTACTATGGTTCAGGATAGTTCCTGGCCAATTATTGCGAACGTTAAGGATGTTAGAGATACAATTCTTTTAGGAATTATACTTACAATATTAGTTGTCTATCTTGCTTTAGGTAGTGGTCGGTCCACTTTTATCACCAGTATGGCACTTCCGAACTCTTTGCTTGGTGCTTTTATATTGATGGTCATTGCCGGTTTTACTATTAACGTTATAACACTTCTATCGTTGAGCCTTGCAGTTGGGTTGCTCATAGATGACGCAATAGTTGTTCGAGAGAATATCTTTCGACATCTTGAACTGGGCGAAAAACCCAAAGATGCAGCTCTAAAAGGAACCACAGAGGTTATGCTTGCTGTTACTGCTACCACTCTGGTTATAATAGCTGTTTTTGCTCCGGTATCTTTTTTAACAGGCGTTGTTGGAAGGTTCTTTAAATCGTTTGGTCTAACAGTTTGCTTTGTTATGGCGATAAGTTTGTTGGATGCTCTTACCATGGCACCGATGCTATCTGCGTATCTTGCTGGTAAGCAGGAGCATAAAGAAAGAAAGAATTGGATATTAACAAAATTCGCAAAAATGCAGGAATGGTTAGAACATTTTTACGAAAGAGTTCTTATTTATACTCTTGCGCATACCAGAAAAATTATTCTGATAAGTTTAGGAGTATTTTTAGTTACTTTTTCAACCATAATATGGGTTCCAAAATCATTTAAACAGGCGTCGGACAACGGTGAGTTCACTGTTTTCTTGAAGGCAGAACCTGGAACAAGCTTAGCCCAATCAGAGCATTATGCAAAAGAAGTTGATAATGTTATCAGAGGGAACAAAGTGGTTACTCGTACCGTTATAACTATAGGTGGAGGAACCGACGACCCTAACAACATAGGCATATATGTTAGAATGGTAGATAAAAGTGAAAGGCGCGGATTTTCTACAACAAAATTCAAGGATGTAATAAGATCGCAAATGAAAGACTATGCTTTTTTAAGTCCAATAATAAGTGATACCGTCGGTAACTTTGGTTCCAAACAGCCGTTCTTACTTTATGTTAGGGGTGATGATCTAGATGAACTGAAAAAAATATCTGACGGCATAATGACTAAATTCAAGAACCATCCTGCTCTTAAAGATGTGAATACCTCTTATGAGGGTGGAAAACCAGAGTTCCAAGTTGTATTCGATAAACGTAAAGCAGAGGCTCTTGGCGTTTCTAATAATATGGCAGGCATGGAACTTAGGACTTTTGTAGAGGGACAAACTCCAACCAAGTTCAAGATAGCTGACAATAACTACGACGTTAGAGTTAGGTTACAGCCAGATCAAAGGGATTTAAGAAGTGTTTTTGAAACAAGTTATGTTCCTAACATAAATAATAGATTGGTACCTTTGCGAATGGTGGCAAAGGGTGTTGAAACTACAGGTCCAACAGAAATAGACAGGCTTAATAGGTCTCGTTATGTCTTGATATCTGCCGACGTTGCTCCAAAGGGGCCTGGTATGGCAAAAGCAATGGAAGATATCAGGAACTATTTTAAAGGAGAAGGCAAGCTTCCAAAAGGCTACGACTATGTTTTTGAAGGTCAGGCAAAGACTTTTGGAGAGCTTATCTCAAGTATGTTGCTTGCAGCATCAATAGGTTTGATTTTTATGTACCTGATACTTGCAAGTTTATATGAATCTTTTATTATTCCATTTACCATAATGTTAGTTATTCCTCTCGCTCTTTGCGGGGCATTCTTTGCTCTGTTTATTACAGGTATGTCCTTGGACCTTTTTTCTATGATAGGCTGTATTATGCTTTTGGGTGTTGCCGCCAAGAACTCTATTATATTGGTCGACTATACTCATCAGTTGATAGAGCAGGGTATGGAAAGGAAAACCGCAATAGTTAAGGCAGGTAAAACAAGATTAAGACCTATTCTTATGACAAGTTTTGCTTTATTAGCAGGCATGGTCCCTATTGCTTTTGGATTGAGCGAATTATCTTCATTTAGACAAGGGATGGGTGTTGCTGTAATGGGTGGCGTTATAAGCTCAACCTTATTAAGCTTAATAGTTGTTCCTGCAGTGTTCACCTACGTGGATGATTTCAGAATATGGAGCTCTGCTAAGGTGCAAAAGATATTTCATAGTAAGTAGCTGTTCCAAGGTAGGCTGTTGAGTGCGTCCTCTAGGTTATTGTCACGTGCATTGTTGTCTCTGCACATGGCATCATCACCACCGTTGTATTGAGCATAAGTCCTTCTTGCTATTGCAGTGATGCTTGTTCCAGAATTAGTTCCGCTAGGACAATTAGTGCTTACAGCTGCCTGATATTTCTCAAAAGCAAAGGTGATACCGTACTCAACGTTATCTTGAAGTGCAGCGTGAACACCATGGTACACCTCATCTATCTGCATGATCCCGAACGAGTGCCCATCGTCCCCTAAAAGAACATAATACTTATTGTCTCTTTTAAAATAATGCTCCCATTTTGTTTCTGTCCAGGCAATAGCTTTTATTATATCAATAAAGTTCTGCTCGTTATCAATAGAGGTTGCTGTGCTTGTTAGCAAGATATCTATCTCGTTTATATATGTTTTATCATCTAAATGATTGGAGGTGGTAGGGACATATTTTAAGTCGCTATCGCTTAAAGTAACTTCATAACCACTTTGATTATTGCTTATGCAGGAATAGAGTAAAAGGTTCGTTGAACATACAAGAAGAAGTATTTTTGATATGTTCTTCATATCTTTGATTCTAATGTTCTTGATAGTTAAAAGCAAACTAGAAATACAGGTCTCTTTTTCCTGCTTTTATGTCTTCTAATGCCTTTTGAGTTTTTTGTTTAATGTTATTGTCGCTGATATCTGTTGAAAGCATTTTGTTTATTAAGGCAAAACCATTGTTCTTGAGGTCTGCATCCGCAAAATCATACAGATATTCTGCGAAAGTGATCATGGCATTAGGTAGGCAATGTTGTTTTATAAGTCCTGGTTTTGCAAGGTCCATAAAATCTGCGCCAACTCTTCCTAGCCTGTAGCATCCTGTGCAAAAAGAAGGTATGTGTTTTGCATCTACCATGTCTTTTATGACTTCCATCATAGGTCGTGCATCGCCAAGGGAGAACTGTGCTTCTGTACCTACTTCGTGCTCTTTTGCGCACTCTGCAAGACTTTCTGAATAGCCCCCTGGGTTCGTTCTGGAACCTGCGGATATTTGAGAAACTCCAAGTTCAAAAGCTGCACGCCTTGTTTCTTTATTCTCTCTAGTGCTAAGGATCATCCCCGTGTATGGGATAGCAAGTCTTAGTACTGCTATTATTTTTTTGAAATCATTGTCGCTTACTGGATATGGAGGGCTGTAACTTACGTCTGATCCCAACGCTGGTTCTATTCTTGGAATAGAAATAGTATGTGGGCCGAGCCCAAAGTTGTTTTCTAAATGTTTTATGTGTTGTAACAGCGCAAGTATTTCGTATTTCCAATCATAAAGACCAAAAAGCATCCCAATGCCTACATCTTTTATACCGGCAGTGAACGCCCTATCTATTACTTCAAGCCGATATTCGTAATTGGACTTTGGCCCTTTTAAATGAAGCTTTTTATATGTGTCCCTGTGATACGTTTCTTGGAATATTTGATATGTGCCGATCTTGTGCTCATTAAGTCTTTTAAATTCTTCTACAGAAAGTGGAGCAACGTTCACGTTAACCCTTCTTATGTTCCCTTTTTTTGTTTTGGCTTTGTAAATGGTCTCAATGGAATTCAGTACATAATCAAGGCCTTCCCTTCCATAGGATTCTCCAGCGACCATTAATATTCTTTTGTGTCCCTGGTTTATTAATATTTCTGTTTCTTTTGCTATTTCTTCTTGGTTCAGTTCTCTTCTTACTAATTTTGAGTTTGCTGACCTAAAAGCACAATACAAACACTCATTGTTGCATAGATTAGATATGTAAAGAGGAGCAAAAATAACGAGCCTGTTACCATAGATTGCTTCTTTTACGTATCTAGCAGTATTAAATATATCTTGGATCAGCTCTGGTTCTTCAACGTTCAGTAGAGTTAAGACATCATGAGAACTTATTCCTTTAAGTTCTTTTGCTTTAGATAATATTTCTACCACGGCAGCTTTTGATGCAGTTACACCGCTGCCTAAGTCTTTTAATATGCTACTATCATCTACTTTGAACATCAGACTCAATATTTTTCTCTTTTTGTATAATGAGTATGAAGCAGCTCATGTGCAAGGTGCCCATTAGGCGTCCCCAAAAACTCTTTATACAGTTCCTGTACTTCTGGGTTCTCATGGGATTTTCTCATTGGGAGAGATCTATCTTCTGCATATATTGCAGCCATTCTTTTTTCTCTTATTTCAAGATTAGTTGGAATAGGTTGTCCACCACCACCCAAACAGCCTCCAGGACAAGCCATTATTTCTATGAAGTGATAAGGCGCTTCGCCTTTTTCAACTAGTTTCATAAGTGTTCTTGCATTGGTCAAACCATGTGCAATAGCAACTTTTAATTCTACGCCTTCTAGAAATTTCCATTCAGGAAGACAGCCTTCTATTTTTATAGAAGCTTGTTTAATTCCTTCCATTCCTCTTACAGGCAGTATTTCCAAATTCTTAAAAGGGACCTCTCTGCCAGTTACGACTTCATAAGCTGTTCTAAGAGCAGCCTCCATAACTCCGCCAGTAGCGCCAAATATTATAGCAGCCCCAGTGTAGTCTCCAAGTATGCTGTCGCACTTTGATTCTTCAAGCGCAGGGAAATCTATACCAGCCTGCTGTATCATTAACGCAAGTTCCCTAGTGGTTATAACGTAGTCTACATCCTTGTAACCGCTAGCGTTCATTTCTGGTCTGTCAGCCTCGAATTTTTTAGCAGTACAAGGCATTACAGAAACGACTATCATTTTAGCCGGATCTATTTTCATCTTCTTTGCATAATATGTTTTTGCTATTACGCCGAACATTTGTTGTGGCGATTTACAGGTAGAAAGATTATCCAATAAATTTGGGAATTCATGCTCTATGTATTTTATCCAACCAGGTGAGCATGACGTCATCATTGGTAGTACAGTCGGTTTTTTCTCCAACAATGCTTTCTTTAGACGACCCAATAGTTCAAAGCCTTCTTCCATTATTGTAAGGTCGGCTGCAAAGTTCGTGTCGAACACAGCGTTAAAGCCCATTCTTTTTAATGCTGTTACCATTTGTCCAGTAACACGTGCACCAGGTTCAAAACCCAGTGATTCGCCTAAAGCTATCCTTACTGCAGGAGCAGTTTGAACAACAACGAATTTATCTGGATCAGCAAGGGCAGCCCAAGTTTCTTCTATAGAGTTCTTTTCCATAAGAGCACCGGTAGGGCATCTGTTTATACATTGTCCACAGTTTGTGCAAACGACCTCATTTAATGGTAGGTCCATAAATGTTTCTACATCAACATGGTCTCCTTTGTGAGCCATGGAATAGCATCCCACATGTTGAAGTTCGGTACATGTCCTAACACAACGCTGACATTTTATACATTTACTGTCGTCTTTTTGAAATGAAGGGGATGACTTATCTATAGGTTTTTTTATAGATACGTCTAAAAATCTATCTGTATCCGAGATATATTCTTTTGCGATAGATTGAAGCTCGCAGTTGCAGTTCTTATAGCATTTTGTACAGTCCATGTTGTGCTCAGCAAGAAGCAATTCAATTACATCCTTTCTGGCTTTTCTTACTTTTAATGTGTTGGTGTAAACTTCCATTCCTTCTGCTGCTGGCATTGAGCACGATGTCACAAGTGTTCGTGAACCTTTTAATTCTACAACACATATTCTGCAATTCCCTGCAATGGAAAGATCAGGGTGATAACACAACGTTGGTATTTTTATTTTTAGTTTCTTAGCGGCGTCGTGTATTTTGGTTCCTTCTTGAACCTCTATAGGCATGTCGTTTATTTTTAGTTTGATCATTTTCATTAGTAGATTACCTCTTCCTTAAAATTATCTAATATTGAGCTGAAACAATTTGGAACAGATTGCCCAAGTCCGCACTTTGAGGAATTCCTCATTGTTTCGGACATGTTCTTTAGGTCATCCAAATATTTTGGTAAAAGTTTTTTACTCTTTACAGCCTCTATACCTTTTAGCAACTGTTGGCAACCAACTCTGCAAGGAGTACATTGTCCGCAAGATTCTTCTGCAAAGAACTCCAAAAAGTTATGGAGCACGTTATACATTGATCTGGAACTGTTGAACAACATCATTGATCCACCGGTTGGAACGCCCTCGAACCCAATTATTGTTTCTTTGAATTTACGTCTAGGAACACAGAAACCAGAAGCTCCGCCTACCTGAACTGCTTTTGTGTCTGCGTCGCCAAATAGGTCAACGAACTCTTCTAATGTCATCCCAAGTTCAAGCTCATATATTCCTGCATAAGCAGTGTCCCCAGAAACGCTAAAAACTTTTGCGCCCCTAGAATCCTTTGTTCCAAGCTCATTAAAGGATTTTGAACCGTTCTGTATTATCATCGCTGTATATACAAAAGTTTCTACGTTGTTAACTACTGTAGGCTTATTCAAATAACCTTCTACTACTGGAAATGGTGGTTTGTTCCTTGGCTCACCACGTTTTCCTTCCATTGATTCTATTAAAGAAGTTTCTTCGCCACAGATGTAAGCGCCACTGCCCGATCTTATAGAAATGCTAAAGTCTAATTTTCTTTTCTTTAGGTCGGAGTTGAATTTGTCTAGTTCCTTATTGAGTTGCGGAAGTAGATAATTGTACTCTCCTCTTAAATATATGAACCCTTCGTTAGCACCTATTGTGTGAGCGCATATAGCCATACCAACAAATACTTTGCATGCCTGTTTCTCTAATATTTCTCTATCCTTGAATGTTCCTGGTTCACCTTCGTCGGCGTTACATACTACATATTTTGGATTTTCTTTTTGTTGCGATGCGAATTTCCATTTTAACCCCGTAGGGAATCCAGCTCCGCCTCGTCCTTTTAGTCCAGAGTCTGTAATCTCTTTTATTACGTCATCGGCCGACATTTTTAATCCTTTATCCAGGATCGCGTTACAGTCTGTGTCTAAAAAGATTATGTCTATTTTCTTTGTGTATTTTTTGAGCTTGTCTGAGATCATTTTAATACTCCTTATAAGTTTTCGTCTATTGCCTGTACCGCTTTTTCTGGTGTCAGATCGGTATAGACCTTATCGTTTATTAACATCGATGGACCTTTGTGGCACCAACCAAGGCAATTTGTCTCCAAAAAAGAGAACTTTTTATCAGGAGTCGTTTCTCCTAATTTTATTTTTAACTTATTCTCTATTGCAGAAACTATCTTTTGTTTTCCTTTAAGGTCACAAGAAATAGTCTTGCACAGCCTTATGATGTTTTGACCTTTTTCTTCTATTTCTAGAAAAGAATAAAAAGAGGCCGTTCCATAAACATCTGCGGATGAAAGATCAAAAGCAGCAGCAATATGCTGCATGACCTCTTTGCTCAGCTTATGTTCCTTGCTGTATACATACTGAAGTACCGCAAGCAGGGCTTCCCTTTTTGTACCGAACTTTTTGACAGCTTCCGTAACTAGGACTTTGGGATCAATTGGACATTGACTCATTGGACATGTTCTCCTTTGTGGGTATAAGAAATGTGAAGTTAATCACAGCAAAATACAGGCATAGATATATTAATGGTAGGAATTAAATGCAAGAGTTATTTAAGCGAAAGTAGCTATTTACTATGCCTAAAAGGAGCCGTAGCCCTTTCAAAGATACCGTTAATATAGGCTATCGCCAGACCATAGTTGGTGATGGGGATATTTTTATCAACTGCGGATTTGATCCTACTCAGTACCTGTTTCCTTGTTAACATGCATCCTCCGCATTGTATCGCAAGTGCATACTTTTTGTTATCGGGGATGCTATCCTGGCCCGCAACTATATCAAAATTAAGCTTTTTACCTGTGAACTCGCTTATCCATTTTGGTATTTTTACCCTTCCTATGTCGTCATGTGTTACATGGTGAGAACACGATTCAAGCAGAAGAATGTTATCATTATCTTTAAGGGCGGAAATTTGTTTAACCCCTTCCATATATATATCGAAATTCCCCTTTAGACGTGAGAACAAAATACTAAAGCTCGTCAAAGGGACATCCTTGGGAACTTCTGCATTTGCTTTTTTGAAGGCCTGACTGTCCGTAATAGCTATTTTTGGCTTAACCTTAATTTTATCAAAGAACAGCTTTATTTCTGTTTCCTTTATTGTTACCGCAATGCAATCTTTATTCAGCGTATCTATAAGAGCTTGTGCTTCCGGAAGTATCATTCTTCCTTTTGGTGCTTCCGTATCAATAGGGGTTATCATAAGCACAAGGTCCCCTTTTTCCACAAGCCCGTCTAAGAGTGAAGGGTTTTGAAAGGCGGATTCTGGTGTATTCCTTTTTATTGCGGACATGACCTGTTTAAAATTATTTTTTGTAGTTGAACTGAACTCAACTACCTCTACTTTAAACTTTGTTTCTAAGTTTTGCTTCGTCTTAGCACCAAGAGCTTGCACATCTGATTTATTATGAATTATAAAGAAGGGAGTGTCGTGCTCCCGTAAAGCTTTAGCTATCTCCTCTTCGTATCTTGTGAACTCATTACTATCTATAAGTATTATTCCCAGATCAGTTCTTGTAATTGCCTTGTTGCTGGCCTCTATTCTTTTTTTCCCAAGCATTCCGCTATCGTCTATTCCTGCAGTATCTATTAGAACTACAGGCCCAATATCCTCCAATTCGATTAATTTATTTACAGGGTCTGTTGTAGTCCCTGGGTGTTCACTTACTATAGAGATGTCCTGCCCAGTTATTGCATTTATGAAAGAGCTTTTCCCTACATTACGCCTACCGAATATACCTATGTGTGGCCTTTGGCTTTTTAACATTTTTACTTCCTCTTAAGATAATGCTTGGGATCTCCCCATTCTCCATAACCGATAGTTTCGCCATATTTTTTTATTCTGTTCTCAAGGCAGCTCTTGCATTGCAGGGCCCCCTCGTTGATGCAGGGTTTGTCTTCATATAACAGATAGTCCGAACGGTATTTTGTTGGAGTAAGGTTTGGCATTATTACGTTAGCGCCAGCAAGCAGAGCCTTTTCTCTTCCTTCTTCATCTATAGCTTGTAGTGCTGTTGCTGCTGCTATATTTATGTCTTCCATCATTATCCTTAGTATGGAGATGCTTTTTAAGGCAAGGTCAAACCGTTCTTGTTTTGGCATCAACGTAGCTCTCTCCTTATATAGAGGGGTATTACTGTGTTCTATATATGGTCCAAGCCCGACCATGTCACAATCTATGTCCCTCAAGAATATAAGATCATCAGCGATGTTATCTGTTGTTTGGAACGGTAGGCCTACCATTATTCCTGAACCAACTTGATATCCGAGTTCCTTTAACAACTTTAAAGCTTGTATCCTTGATTCAAAAGAGTGGTCCTTATCCTTTGGATGTATCTTATAGTAGAGCTCTTCGTTGGATGTCTCTATTCTTAGCAAATATCTGTGCGCTCCAGCATCGAACCATTGTTTATATGTTTCCTTACTCTGCTCTCCACAGGAAAGGGTAATCCCCAACTCGTTGTTAGTTCCTTTTTTTATTTCTTTTAAAAGGTCAGTGATGTTCGAACTAAACTCGTCATCACACCTTTCTCCTGATTGTAAGACGATGGAGCCATACTTGCATTTCCACGCCAACTTTGCAGCTTCTACAACTTCCTCATTGTTCATTTTATATCTGTTGATCTTTTTGTTGTCGCGTCTTAGCCCGCAGTATAAACAATTCTTTGAGCAGATGTTGGAGAACTCTATTAGTCCTCTAAAATATACCTTTGTACCAACATTCTGTTTTTTCACTTCGTACGCTTGTTTGAACAAAGCATCTTTATCTGTTGATCTAAGAAGCTCTATAATTTCTTGTTTAGAAAGGTGCATTAGGTCTTACTTTATACTCCACTAATTTGTAGTCAAGGGCGGGCGAGTGGTGAGTGTTCACTTTGACGAAATTCCCACCAACTAAGTTTTAGTAATCTTGCGAGTATTTTTGTTTAAGACGAGGCGCGCGAAGCGAGGCGACCAAGCTGTATATGAACATACAGCGCGGGAGCCGAGTCTGAAGCGCAACGAAGTATTAAACAAAAAGACGAAGCAAGATGGTAGCGGGGGGGGGACTTGAACCCTCGACAACACGGATATGAGCCGTGTGCTCTAACCAACTGAGCTACCCCGCCAACTTTCCATATGCTTATATTAAATGACAAATCCTTGTCAAGACTATTGAATTGACTTTGGAATGTGGACGTTATAATTCATTGCCTACTTACAAAATTAGGGGATAAAGTTTATGGATATTGATAATAAAACAGAGAATATGGGCACTTTAGGGACTTATCTAAAGAAAACCAGAGAAACTCATGGCATAAGCATAGAAGAACTCGCCTCTTCCACAAAAATAAATATAAGCGTTCTTGCAGCACTTGAAACTGATAATTTTAAAAAGCTTCCTGCTCCGATATTTGTAAAAGGTTTTATAAGAAGTTACCTTAAGTATCTTGGGGTCGATCCAAAAGAAGCTATCCTTTTTTATGAACTTCTGATCTCGCCTACCAGAAAACCAGAAACAAAAATAGATGATCTTAGCGATAGAGATGGTGTAAAGATAAACAAGTACAAAGTCAAGCTTGGCACCAGGGTCGTTATCTCTGCGCTGTCCGTCGTCATCATAGTATTGTCCTTGGTCGTTTATAATTTATATACTAAGACTGGAAAAAAAGACAAAGACGTAGTTAGCAGCGATCAAATGGTAGTAAAAGTAGCGGAGCAAAAACCTGCGATTCCGGTAGTTGCACCTGCTCCTACAGCAGTTGTGCCGGTTACAGCACCAGCTACGATTCCTGCACCACCACCAGCAGCTCCAACACCACCTTCAGAAGTCATTACTCAAAAAGTTACCATAAAAGCTACAGCCGATCTTTGGGTTAAAGTCAAAATAGACGATAAAAAGGCGTTCGACTTTTTGTTAAGAACGGGTGGGATCAAAAAACTTGAAGGTACCAAGGAAGTGAAAGTCCTCTTAGGCGATGCCGCAGCGGCAACCATAGATTATAATGGTGAATCAATGAAAAATCTTGGCGACAAGGGATCCATGAGGAGCGTTGTGTTCCCTGGCCTTGGTAAGTGGCAAGATGCACTCGTGCGATAATTGCTTTAGACGTTGCAAAGAACACCCCTTCTGTTCCAAAGACAGCTCCCTCCGCATAAACCTTCATCAGCTTCATTATTGGGAAGAGCCGCCAATTTCCGGTAGCAGAGGCTCCGGTACAATATTTTTTTCTCGCTGTAACCTAGCATGCTCCTTTTGTCAAAATTATAAAATAAGCCAGTTAGGGCAGGGTAAGGACCTTACTCAGGACGAGCTTTTCAATATATGTATGGAACTGAAGAGTATGGGTGCACACAACATAAATTTTGTTACCCCTACCCCACATCAGGAAAAAATTGAGCCTGTATTAAAAAAACTAAAAAAGCAGGGATTTGGGCTTCCCCTAGTTTGGAATTGTGGTGGTTACGAAACAGTAGAGAGTATCAAGAGGTTGCATGGGCTTGTGGACATCTATTTACCTGATTTTAAGTATAGTGATAATGAACTTGCTGTTAAATATTCTTCTGCACCGGGATATTTTCCGAACATTGTTGACGTGATAAGGGAAATGAAGGGTCAGGTCAGCGATACTTTTGATGCTGATAACCTCATGAAGCAGGGCCTTATAATAAGGCATCTTATATTGCCTGGCGCAGTAGAAAATTCGTTGGGGGTCCTTAACGCTATAGAGCAAAGTATAGGAAATAAGGTCTTTATAAGTTTAATGTCTCAATATTATCCTGCCCACAAGGCTTTTGAGTGCACTGAATTGAACAAAAAGCTCAGTCCAGCGGAGTATGAGGCCGTGTTGGAACACCTTGAAAAACTTGGGTTTGAGAACGGTTTTGTGCAGGGGTTGGACTCTGCCAACAGTGAATACACCCCAGACTTTAAATAATTCTTGCTTTTTATGCCCAAAAGTGTAAAAACCCTTGTGCTTACGACTATATTCATTCTCTTTGGAGGTTCCTAATATGGCAAGAGTTACAGTTGAAGATTGTCTGGAAAAAGTACCTAATAGATTTGCCTTGGTGCATCTTGCAGCAAGAAGAGCAAAGCAGATCCTAAAAGGTTCAAGGGCAATGGTTCCTGACGACAACAAAGAAGCCGTCCTTGCGCTTAGAGAAGTTGCAGCAGGTTTTATCGACTTTAATACAGCAAACGACAGCATTTCTCAGCTTGCAGAAAAAGAACTTTCTGACATTACCTCAATGAGCAGTGATGTGAAAATACAGGGAATGGCAGGGGAAGTTTATACAGTTGATATATCTGCAGAAGAAGATGTAGAATAAATGAATGGTCCTTTCGCGCTATTTAATAACTGAATTCCTTAAAAGATTTTTCGCCTTCCTATTTATACTTATAATCCTGTTCCTAGGAATTGATCTTTTGTCCAGAATATGGAGCATAAACGCTCCTTTTAAGTTCACCGCTCTTTACTACTTCTATAGAACGCCAGGAATAGTATTGCAGATGATACCCGTCAGTGCTCTCCTTTCAACCTTAATGCTGTTTTCTGAGCTGGCTAAGAACAATGAGCTTGTCAGCCTGTATTGCAGCGGCAGGAGCCTTATAAAGGTAGCAACCCCTATTGTGATAACCGTTTCAATTATTGGCGTCTTATCGTTCTTTGTTTCGGACAAGATCTTGCCGGCGGCAACATTCCAGGCGGAAAAGGTATGGATGGTAGAAATGCTTGGTAGAGGTACCGAGTTCTATGGCAACCTGCACCAGAGAAAAGCTTGGTTCAGAGAGAAGAACCTTTTGTACAACGTTTCCTCCTACGATTCCGCTACAAAGACAGTGTTTGGTATAAACCTTTACTACTTTAATGATGCCTTTGAACCAATAAGGCACGTCTATGCTCAAAAGGCTTCTTATAACAAGGACAAAAGTACCTGGACACTCAAGGATGTCAAAGATACGGATTTTACGAGTGGGAGAGCTATTACAGAACTTAAGTCGGATAAAACCATTCCTCTTAGAGAAGTCCCTGACGATTTTAAGAAGATAGAGGCAAAATCGGACTATTTACCAGTAAGCAATCTACAGCAGTATATAGATGATCTTAAAAGCGCAGGTCTTTCTCCTGCTAAATACAGTGTCGAACTTAATAGAAGGTACTCTATGGCCTTCGCTGGGCTGGTTATGTGCCTTATAGGGCTTCCTTTTGCGGTAAGGCAACACCGCCGGGGAGGAGTTGCCCTTAATATTGGCATAGGGTTTGCCCTCGTCTTTATATATTGGACCTTGTTCTCTGTGCTTCTCAGCCTCGGTGTCTCTGACAGGCTTTATGCCCCTATCTCTGCTTGGGGAGCCAACGTGATCTTCGTTATTGCCTCCCTCCTCTTAATCAGGTCCTCCAAGAAATAAAAGTTCGTCTAAAAAAAATAAAAAAAAGTTTCACATTTTTTTAATTTATCATCTATAATAGGTTTTATAGATGGGTTCAACAAAGAACTCGACGAAAAATATAAGGAGGGGAAACCTTATGAAAGTTGCAAAGTGTGGAGTGAAAAGAGTACCTGGTTATCTTTACTACATCGACAAGAATGGTAACATCGCAAGAGTAAAGATGGCACGTGGTGGAGCGAAGGGACAGAAATCGAAACCAGAAATCGTTAAGGAACTTAACCTTAAGAGAGAACCTGAGTATTTGTTCTACATCGACAAAGATGGCGATGTATCAAGCGTGAAGATGGCTCGTGGCGGAAAGAAAGGCGCTAAGAGAAAAAGAACAAAGAAAGCAAAGAAAGTAAAAAAGGTTAAGAAGGTTAAAAAGGCTAAGAAGGCTAAAAAAGCTAAAAAAGCTAAAAAAGCCGTTAAGAAAGGAAAGAAAGTTGCTAAGAAAGCTAAAAAGAAAGGCAGAAAGTAACTTTTAGATACTGCTCTTTTTAAGGCCCTCGGTTTTGTACCGAGGGCCTTTTTATTGTCGGTGTTATACACAGGCGACAGAGTTAAAAAAATATGATAATGGTAACCGCTATATGGAATTTAGAGAAGTTTTTGACAAAATACTGCAGGACTTTGGAACTGGTACTTACAAGCCGGAAATAGAAAAGGCTAAGTATGAGTTCTTTGCAGTGTCAGGTTCTGTGCATGAGGATAATGCAAATTTTCTGGATAGGATAAGTTTGTTCCTTGATTGGTATGTGTTTGATAGGAAGTTGGACAACGACGACCTTACTCCGTTGGAATTTTTCTGCGAAAAACATAGTCCTTCTTTTACAGAAGAGGAACACGTCTTTTTTGAAGGAATGAATAATTTCATAAGCAGTATCTTTTTTGTTAAATCTGTAAATAGGGAAAGGGTTAAAGTAAAGGACCTTTTTACGGGGAAAACATATAAGGTCTCTGATAACTATGTAATGAACCTTGTTAACAAGGGTGATGTGTTTCAGGGACGACTGATACCCCTAAAGGAGAGGAATCTGTTTTCCAGAGGATTCTGTTTTCATCCTCAAGAAACTATTGGTTATATAAAAACAGAGATAAAAAAAATAAAAAATATGGGGCATGTTTATCACACTGCCTTTATGGCAAGGCTTGCCTTAATGAAACTTAAAACAGAAGAATACTCGCACGTTCCAGTGGAACACATATATAATGTAAAACCAAAAATAAGATTTTGATTGTTAAGGAGGCTGCTTTGGCGACTATAACGGTACATGGTAAATTAAAAATAGAGTTGGAACTTAAAAGGCTTAAGGAGCAGGAGCGTCCTTCTATAATAAAGGCGATACAGGAAGCAAGGGCTCATGGTGACTTGAGCGAGAATGCGGAATATTCTGCTGCAAAAGAAAGACAAAGTTTTGTAGAAGGACGTATTGCAGAACTCTCCTCTAAACTTGCAGATATCCAAGTAGTTGATCCTAGCACCATAAAAAGTGATAAGGTGGTTTTTGGTGCAACCGTAACACTTCTTAATGTTGATACCAACGAACAGGTAAAGTATCAGTTGGTCGGCGAAGATGAGGCAGATGTTTCAAAAGGTAAAGTCTCCATTATGTCACCTATAGCTAGAGCAGTTGTTGGCAAGGCAAAAGGAGATACCGCAACTGTGAGAACGCCCAAAGGTGAAACCGAATACGAGATAGTAAAAATAGAATATGTATAAAAAGGGACTAGATACACCGATACAGTTTGTAAAAGGGGTGGGCCCTAAAATTGCTGCCCTGCTTGGGCGCAAAGAAATACAAACAGTGGGTGATGCCCTTTATTTTCTTCCCAGGACCTACGAGGACAGAAGTCAATTAAGGAAGATCTCTGAGCTGCAACCTATGGAGTACGCTCTTTTTACAGGGACAGTACTTGATACGGATATTTTTAGGGTGAAAGGCGGAAGAAGAAAAATATTTACTGTTAAAGTAGGGGACGGTACCGGACAAATAAATTGCAAGTGGTTCAATTTTAATGAACGGTTTATGCTCAATATCATTAAACCTGGTGCAAAGGTCTTTGTCTCCGGCCAGACCAGCCTCTATAGTGGTAGATTGGAAGTGCATCATCCTGATATAGAAGTTGTAGATGAAAAAGATTCTGCCGATGACAAAATACACTACGGAAGGATAGTTCCCATATATTCGGAAACAGAAGGCCTAAAACAAAAAATGATCCGCAGAATAATGTTCAATATGATGGAAGTTTTTTGCAACGACGTAGCAGAGTACTTGCCCCCTGATATTTTAGAAAGGATGAAGTTACCTGCTTTAAAAGAAAGCTTAAAAGAAGTTCACTTTCCATCTAAAGGAACAGATATACAAAAACTCCGTGATTTTGGAACGGCACATCAAAAAAGGCTTATTTTCGACGAGTTCTTTATTTTGGAACTAGCACTTGCGCTCAGAAGAAGAGGAATAAAAAAGAAGAAAGGAATAAAGTTCGACGTAAAAAAAGAATGGTTGGACCTTTTAAACTCACGTATCCCCTTTGAGCTTACTGGTGCTCAAAAAAAGGTAATACACGAAATACTTGGGGACATGAATATAGATGAACCAATGAACAGATTGATACAAGGGGACGTTGGTTCTGGTAAAACAGTTGTGGCCTTTTACGCTGCTGTTGTTTGTATAATGAATGGGTATCAGGCTGCTATTATGGCCCCTACAGAAATTTTAGCAGAGCAACACTTTAGGACCTTTCAAAAAGTGTTCGGCAATGATTTTAAAGCGGAACTTCTGGTTGGCTCTATGACGAAAAGTAAAAAACAAAAAATAAAACAAGAACTACAAACAGGAGAAATATCTTTTTTAATAGGTACTCATGCCGTTATTCAGAACGACGTGGAATTCAAGAACCTTGGACTTATAATAGTTGACGAGCAACACAGATTTGGCGTTGAGCAGAGATTAAATCTTGCGAATAAGGGTAATCCTGATGTCCTTGTTATGACCGCTACACCAATACCAAGAACACTTGCGATGACTTTGTATGGTGACCTTGATGTCTCTATCATAGACGAGAAACCATCTGGCAGACTTCCCATTGTTACAAAGTTGGTCTATGACCAAAAAAGGAACGTTGTTTATGATTTTATAAAAGAAGAACTTTTAAAATGTAGACAAGCATATTTTGTTTATCCTCTTGTAGAAGAAAGCGATAAATTAATGCTAAAGAACGCAAAAGACGCTGCAAAACATTTAAGCGAGGTCTTTAAGGGTTACACTGTAGGGCTTTTACATGGCAGAATGCGTTCAGAAGAAAAAGAACAGATAATGCGTGAATTTAAAGATGGAAAAATAAATATTCTTGTGTCAACGACGGTAATAGAAGTTGGCATTGATGTTCCAAATGCTACGGTAATGTTCATAGAGCACCCAGAACGATTCGGTCTTTCTCAATTACATCAATTAAGAGGGCGCATCGGAAGAGGAGAATCAAGAAGCGTCTGTGTTTTAATGGCAGAAAACGGTCTTAATGAAATTGCGGTAAGGCGACTGAATACATTAGTAAAGACCGATGATGGTTTTAAAGTAGCAGAAGAAGATCTTGCAATAAGAGGCCCCGGAGAATTTATGGGCACAAGGCAGCATGGTATCCCAGGATTAAGAGTTGCGGACCTTTTACGCGATATGGACACTCTTATCCTAGCTAGAACAGAGGCGCTACGTATTGTGCAGAACGACCCTGATTTCACGCTCGCTCCTCACAAACCACTCAAAGATATTCTCGTCACACGTTTCAAAGACAAAATTCGTTTTATGAACGTTGGGTAATACTACTCATACCTATATAAGCTGAGACATCTTATTCTTCGGACACGGCGTTCTTTTTATAGCGCCTATTCACCACTATAAAAAGCCACCTAAGCTTTCAGACCATAAAGCTCCTTACTCGCTTTATGGTCTTCCGAGGTTGTCCTCAGAAGAAAATATTCTGGCTTAAATAATAGAAACGTTTATAATTTGGTTTATATTACAAAAAAGGAGGGCTCATGAAACGATTGTTTGTTTTAGTGATTGCTTTTGGGTTGGCTGGGAACTTGAGCGCAAAGAAGTTTGAAGATACTGAAGCCAATTACCATATCACACTCTCGTTAGACATGCCTAAAATAGAGGATATTGCTGTTATAGAAGCTTTAGTCAGCTTTGACCCGATGGCTAGTTTTAAGGATGATGTTCTTAGACAAGAAAAACACAAAATAACAGATAAAGAATATGCTGAACGTGAAAAAAAGCTTAATATTCCGGTCGATATCGTTGCTGGTGACTCATGGAACTTAAGTATTTTTAGCCAAGTAAAAGCATCTGACTCATATATATTAGAGCAGAAATCGGTTTCAAAACACCATGGGCATAGTCTGTCTGGTAATGTGAAAAATAAAACAATGTGGTTGGTAACAAAGGCTACTGTATATGGTGGAAAACCGCTAGCGTGGGTGATACCTTTGGATATTAAAGAAGGCTTTAAAGCTGATGTAGTATTGAATAAAAAAAATGCGATTAACCTTATTGATCTATACAAACAGATAGTTGCAGAAGCCTCTAAAAAGTAAGGACTATTTAGTATTTGAATTGCGCACGCAGTGCGTGAGAAATTGACACTTATAACCGATTAATTAACATTTCTTGGCAGTACAACTCTTGCAGCAGTATTAGGTAAGGAGTTGTGATTTGAAAGACCAAGCAATAAAATCAATCGATAAACCAAGCTTATATCTAAAGATAAAAGAAGTTCTAGAGTCCGCACGTAGTAGTGCGTATCGTGCAGTGAACTCTGCCATGGTTCAAGCATATTGGAACATAGGGAAATTAATTGTTGAAGAAGAACAAAAAGGGGAAAATAGAGCAGAATATGGCAAATCTCTTTTAATCAACCTCTCTGCAAGATTAACTAAAGACTTCGGGAAGGGTTTTAATGAAGTCAATTTGATATATTTTCGCCAGTTTTATTTAGTTTTTGGAATTCGTCACGCACTGCGTGACGAATTGGCTTGGACTCACTATAGGCTTCTTTTAAAAGTTCAACTACCTAAAATCAGGGACTTTTATATTCAGGAGTGCCTAGACAACAATTGGTCCACAAGGCAACTGGAACGGCAGATAAATTCCTTTTATTATGAAAGGCTTTTATCCAGCAAAAATAAAACTCTCATCCGTAAGGATTCAAAACAAACAGAACCAGCCATAGAACCGATGGATATAATAAAAGATCCTTATGTTTTAGAATTTTTAGCAATTCCGGACAAAAATAATTTTGTTGAAAAGGAACTTGAACAAGCATTGTTAGATAAACTGCAAAACTTCTTGCTTGAACTTGGCAAAGGCTTTTCTTTTGTGGCAAGACAAAAAAGTGAATGCAATGCGTTCCAGATTTATATGGTATGCCAACTGTTATCAAAAACTAACACTTTTCAACTATTACATAAGCAAGATATGACAGCACACTAGTTGCACTAGTTCTTTCTAGAGGTGTCTATGAAAGAATTAGAACACGACAAACTCGTTGTATTCAAGGGAAAGAACATCCGCAGAGTTTTGCATAATGGGGAATGGTACTTCGTTATTGAGGATATCGTTTCTGCTTTAATAGAATCGACTGATTCCAAACAGTATATAAAGAGGATGAAACAGCGTGATCCTATACTGGCAAAAGGGTGGGTACAATTTGTACCTACCCTTTTGGTAGAAACAGTTGGTGGAAAACAAATGATGAATTGTGCTAACACGGAAGGAGTATTCCGCCTTATCCAATCTATTCCATCTCTCAAGGCAGAACCATTTAAACGCTGGTTGGCTAAAGTAGGGTATGAACGGGTACAAGAAATTGAAGACCCTGAGCTTGCAACAAAAAGAACAAGAGAATTGTACAAGGCAAAAGGTTATCCAGCCGAATGGATAGAAAAAAGAATGCGTGGCATTGCAATTCGAGAAGAACTTACGGAGGAATGGGGTAAAAGAGGTGTCAAAGAAGGGCTAGAGTTTGCAATATTAACGGCAGAAATATCAAAAGCTACGTTTGGAATGACTCCAAATGAGTATAAAAAGTTTAAGGGGTTGAATCGAGAGAACCTGCGAGACCATATGGATGACCTTGAGCAAATATTTATAATGCTTGGTGAAGCCTCAACCACGGCAATTGCGAGGGTAAAAGATGCGAACGGTTTCAAAGAAAACAAGGTTATTGCAAAAGAGGGTGGTACCATCGCCGGTAATGCCAGAAAAGAGTTGGAACAAAAAATAGGTAAAAAAGTTTCAAACAAAGCTAAATATTTGCCTAGGAATAAAAAGTTGTGCTAACTTTCTGGGTCTTGGTAGTTCTTTAGGAAGCGTATCAAAAAGTCGAAAACCATTATGTGTTTTATGTATTCTGCGTTGCTTTCTTTTCTGCTGTCTGGGCTAAATAAAGATTCCAGCGACCAGTGTTTAAGGAAGTTCTTCATGGTCCAGTCCCAAGAACTTATTTCTAAGGTAAGAGGCAGATAGGTCCCGGGATATAAGTCGTTGTGACGGTCGAAATTATAATCCCAAAAATCGCCGTGAGTTTTGTAAACGTGTTCCTGCTTCTCGTATTTATAAGGATTATATTTATAAATACCATTCAGTGTTTTTCTAACTTGTCTGAATATTGCAGCTTCTTTGCTACGAAGTTTTTTGCCAGAGGCATACGGTATCCATATCCTTGAGCCTCGTAAAAAAGCGCTGTGTATGTCTATTGTCATTTTGAAGTTAGAAGGGAAAACATAATCGTTCAAGAATTTTACAACTATTTCGTTCTCTTTTTCTAGACCTTCACCCATATACCACGGTAGGTGCCTGGATATTCTTTGCCCACCAAGTAGCGGTAGGGCATCCTCTGATACTACAGGAGCGTTCCTCATAAGATCAATACCGTTGCCGTTGGATCTATAGCCTTCTATTCTGCCAATAGGATTTACTATTGGAATGCCACAGATATTAACTTTTTCTGTTAAGCTTTTTATGTCCTCATCCCATTTAATTTCTCTCACAAGATGTTCTATAAAATTAACAAGCACACGGCTTCCTATCCATTCTACGCCGTGGAAGCAGGAAAAAAAGGCAATGGTAGGTAACTCTGGTTTTGGTTTATGGGAAATAAAGAACGCGTTTATTGGGGTTCTGTAACCTTTATAAGCTACTTCACCTATCTCTTCCATTATTACTATATCGCCGAAGTTCTTTTCCAATCTTTTTAGTTGTAGTAATTCCTGTGGTTCTTTTACCATTTGGAATTTTGCTTTTATTTTTTCTATATCTTTGCCTTCAGCAAACTCACGTAACATTTCTGCTATTAATTCTGGTTTTTCCGTCGTTATATCGTGTCCAGCTCCGGGCACTCTTACGTGCACGGAATTAGGCATATAATCATTGATCACTTCGGAATTCTCAAACGGGACTAAAAGATCGTCTTCGCCAGAAATTATCATTGTAGGTGTTTTTATTCTTGATGCCATTTCTGGTGTTATGGAGAATACTGCAGATATCATTTGCTTGAAAAAATTTATTTTTGTAAGGTCCTGCATAGACCATATTTTGTCCCATATTTTTACTATTTCTGGATGATCTAGTAGGTATTTTTTAGAAACTAAATACTTGGATAGTTTTTTGTTAGGATATGGAGGTCTTCCTGGCTCCAGCTCCATTAATAGAAGGTCCAACAAAGGGATCATGTTTATTCTTTTTGATTTTAACTGAACAATACTGGACGATGCCACAGTTAATGTTTCAACTAATTCTGGATTGTAATATGTTATTCCCATTGCAGCTATGCCACCCAAAGATAGTCCAAAAAGATGGTATGGTGGTTCGCCTATTTGTGGCCTTAATTCATTTATTTTTTTAACAAGCAGTCTTACAGTGGCCTGTATCATCAAAGGAGTATTCTCTTTTTCGTCGTTAGTGCCGGGGAGATCTATCATTACTACTTTAAAATCTTTTGCAAGCACGGTCTCAAAGTCCAGCCAATATTCCAGAGTTCTGCCCAATCCTCTAAGGATTATAATTACCGGACCATTACCTACTATTTTGTGTTTCACTTTTTCTTCTTTTTTTCTATTTTTTTCGGTT
>Ga0073936_10003374_pt1 | contig 22938 bp, 20 predicted proteins | sample AliMusrvi5mmetaG_FD_87041 | JGI IMG/M metagenome (GOLD analysis project Ga0073936, IMG submission 87041) | Freshwater lake bacterial and archeal communities from Alinen Mustajarvi, Finland, to study Microbial Dark Matter (Phase II) - Alinen... | ecosystem: Environmental > Aquatic > Freshwater >... | reverse complement strand
TGAATAGAAGCGCTCTCTAAGTCCTCACCTTCCTTGACCCGACCTGTCTTCCAGTCGACAACTTCGTACTCATCACCATCTTTATAGACAGCATCAATACGCCCGCGCAGAACGACACCAGCAATCACAGTTTCAAACCCTGCTTCCACTTCATGTGGAGTGCGCTTTGCCCAACTGCTTGCAAGCCAACAATCTTGAAGTTCCTTTAAAGGAACATCACTTTTAACCATCGGATCAAAGACGTCTTCATCAAAAAGTGTGCTGCTTTCGAAGTGACGCTCAAGCCATAAGTGAAATTCTGTACCCCTCTTTGCAAAAGGATCTGTATGCCTTGGCATTGGGCGGCGAATATTAAGTGCTAATTCTTCTGGATCTTTTTCCAGAGTAATCAGTGATGAGACAGATAAGCGCTGTGGAAGATAGATACTTTCAACGCTGTTTCTCTCTTTCACTTGCGAGATGAGCGATTGAGCATCTGAAAGCAGCGACACCCTCTGCGGATCTTTCTCTACGCCAAGGGCTGCTTGGATATCAAAACCTTGTGCACTTATAACTTTCTTTGCTGATTCTTGGATAAGACCAGCACGTGAATTTGGTAGTGGCCAATCTGCGCTTCGCGGATTAGCCAGATCTGGATTTTCATCGGCTTTCTCTGCTCGGTTAATTACTGATGAGGGATCTTTTTTCTCACAAAATTCATAAGCTAAATTAAATAGTGCACTTGCCTCTACTGCTCTCTTGCCATCCCTAAACCAGGTAGCAGTGCACAGTAAGTGCGTCTTTGCCCGTGTGAATGCAACGTAACCAAGTCTGAACTCTTCTTGAATTTTGCACTCTTGCCAATGTCTACTGAACTTCTCGAGTGCTTTGCCAACAGCACTAGCTTTAATATTAATGCTATGTGGGAACTGGAAATCTTCAAATTGCAGATGATCGCCTCTAAATTGCAATGGTAATGAACCTGAATATTTTGTCCATGCAGATGAGCTTCGCTCTTTACCAGGAAAGACACCTTCGATAAGTCCTGGGACTGCTACAACATCCCACTCGGCACCTTTCGCGCTGTGCACTGTAAGAAGTTGAACTGCGCGATTGTTCACTGTAATAGATGCAGGTTTAAGTCCACCTTCACGTGCTTCAGCAGCATCTAGCCATTGTAAGAATGTTGAAAGACTTCCACCGGCACGTTGGAAAGTTGCAGCTTCATCTAGGAACTTATCTAGATGCCTGCGCCCCTTTTCCCATCCATCTCTGACCAAGACTTCTGTGTCTAGGTGTAAGAAGCGCTCTGCTTCAATAATCATGTCAGTAATAGAACCTGTCATATTTCTTCGAAGTCCAGTGAGCTCTTCTTTAAACTGCTTTAAGCGATTAAGGCCTTCTGATGAAAACGATCCTCTTGGCGCATCATCAATAAATTCAAGTGCTTCAATGATTGAACCAATAGCGAAATCATCTGCTTCAAGAACTATGTGATTGCCGAACTCTAAAATCTCTTCTAATTTATCGCTGCGTCGTACCTGTGACTTCTTTGCAATATCTCTGGAATATGAACCAAGTGCAGCAAGGTCTTTAGGACCCAGTGCTAACCGTGGACCAATGAGCAAACGTGCAAGGGCAGTTCCAGCATCGGGGAATGTCACTGTGCGAAGAAGAGCAATAATGTCTGCAATTTCAGGGATATGAACAAGGCCTCCCACGCCAACAACTTCTGTTGGAAGCCCAGCGTTTTGTAGTGCCATTTCAATTTGAGGGATATAACTTTTAGTGCGAACTAAAACAGCAAAGCTACTGCGTGCATCTTCTGGCAACTCTAGGCGTTTTGGGTCATGCCATAAATTAGCCATGTACTTAGCAATAGCTTCTGCTTCATCTGCAAGTGTGAGATAAAGACCGCAAGATACTTCACCCTCACCGGCGGTTAATCTGGGGAGAAGTGGCTTAACTGATACCGAGCTACTACCGATAACAGTGTTTGCAAACTCTAAAATTCTCTTGTCATTACGCCATGTCGTGAGAAGATCAAAGGTCTTGCAATCTTTCCCGAAGTGCTCTGCAAAAGTTTCAAGTGTTTGTGTTGAGGCACCGCGCCAGCCATAAATTGCTTGGTTGGGATCTCCTACCGCTGTAACAGTATGGCCCCTTCCAAACAAAGAGGACAAAAAGCGCACCTGACTATAAGAAGTATCTTGGTACTCATCAAGGAGAACTACTTTATATTTGGCGCGTTCGATCTCACTAATTTCAGGGACTTGTTCCACTAGCTTTGCTGCATATGACATCTGATCGTTAAATGTTAAATCCCCATGTTCAAGGCGGTGCTGATCGATCTTCTCAATCATAGGCAAGATTGCCAAACGCTCTTTCATGATCTCAATCGCTGATCTTGTTTCATCATTTGATCCTGAAGTAATTTTCTGGAAATCTTCCAAGTGTTCAATCAAACCAGCGCGGATAGATTCAACGCTCTGGTTATGTTCTGCAATCTCACTTGACAAGTTCAGTACCGCTTCAACAATATGGGCTGGTTTATGAAAAATTCCATAATCAACTTCAGCAAAGCTATTAACTACTTGATTTGTTAGTTGCCAAGCCGCTGCTTCACCAAGGGGTTCAATATCTGCATCAATACCAATACGAATGCCATGTTCAACCAGAATGCGTCCTGCATATGAGTGATAGGTGGAAACATCAACAGTGATATCAGGTGCAATATTCCCCTCCGCGCTTTGGGGAATAAGACCAGCCTTGCGCAGTTGCTTGAGGCGTTTTCTAATGCGCTGTGAAAGTTCACCCGCTGCTTTTCGAGTAAAGGTCAGACCTAATATTTCATGAGGAGAGATGATCCCATTTGCCACAAGCCAGAGCACTCTTTGCGACATCGTCTCTGTCTTTCCAGAACCGGCGCCAGCAATAATGACGGTTGGACCCATATGAGTAGATTCAATTATTGCCCGCTGCTCATCGGTAGGAAGAATCAGCTTGCCTCCATTACTTGCAAGTGCTTGGGCAATTTCAATTGCGCTAATCATTACTCAATCACACTCCGCCCTTGTGTTTGAAGCGGGCATATTCCTTTAAGAGCGCATGTGCGGCAACGCTTGTTTATGACAGCTTTAAAAGTCGCAGCTGCCATACCTTCTGCAGTTGCCTTAATCTCTTCTTTAATCACATCGGGGATAATTGCGCCTTGGTCAACAGTTTCATTTTTAGTCGTTGTTTTCGCTAGATATAAAAGTCCTGCGCCAGCTGTCTTAGACCCCGCATCAACGCCTTCAATTGCACCCTCTGTTACGGCTAATTGATAAGCACTTAATTGTTTATTTGACCGAACATCTTCCTGAGTATCAAAAGTACCGCCGGTCTTCAAATCAACAACAAAGTACTTTCCGTTCTCATCAACCTCTAATCGATCAAGAGAGCCACTGAGAACTGCTCTGCCAAGTTCTGCTGTGAAACTTTTTTCAACAAAAGCTAACTCACGGGGATTCTTTTCATTCCATTCAAAGAAACGGCGAATCATCTCAGATGCAACTTCAAGCTGCTCTTTTTTATACCAACCTACATTTTGATCAACAACTGGCCATGCATCAGTGAGTTGAGCAATTCCTTCTTGCGCGCTCAGATCTGGATTCTTTGCTACCTGGGAAGCGATGAAGTGAATAGCAACACCTAGCAATTGCGCAGTGGAGTCACCATCTTGAGCACCAGATTTTTCTAAGAACCACTTCAGTCCACAATCATCAAATGAGGCAAGGCTGCTTGGTGAAACATATACCTTTTGATCCGCGCCAACTACCGGTGCATCAACGCTGAGTTGTTTTGCACCTAGCCATTGATCTGGGTCCGCACTTTTTATCCCACCATCGGCTAACGTTTTAAGCAGTCCAGCGGCAAGTTCATCTCCTCGCATTACTTCACGCCGAAGCGTTGCAACAAGTGCTTGGCTCGTGAGAGACCTTGGAACGGAAGATGTAAGTTCATCAGAACCAAAACCATGCACGCTCTCGCACAATTCTTCAAAATACCTAGAGGGGGCAGAATCTTCTTCAGCAACCGCAGTAACAATCAGTCGTGATTTTGCGCGTGAAAGGGCTACATGTAACAAACGTCTTTCATCTTCCAACAGACCAGCTGCTGATGCTGCCCTAATCTCACTGTGAGTGGTGAGCCCAGTTCGTGCTGCTTCTACCAAACGATCTGAACCAAGAAGTGAGCCACGTTCTTTTAAGTTTGGCCAAGAACCTTCCTGCAAACCAGCAACTGCAACTAATTCCCACTCAAGCCCCTTTGCTGCATGAACGGTAAGAAGGGAAACAACCTCTTCCCTTTGAGCACTAGATGTAATGCTGTCTGAAAGGATTCTTTCATCAAGTAACTGATCAATAAAAAGTTGCGGAGTTGAATCAACATTGCGTTCTGTAAAGCGGCGTGCGGATTCAAAGAGTTGAATGACTGCATCTAAATCTCGATCTGCCTGTGCTCCTTTTGAACCGCCGGCAAACGCTCTTTGGCGCCACAGATTGGCAAGTGGATTACCTTCGTAGTCTTTTGCGCAATCCCAAAGCGCCCAGATTAAATCACCAACATCACTTGAAAAGTGCGCTGCCTTTTTACCTGCTGCAATTAAATCATTGACACGTTTAAGCGGAAGTATCTGCTCCCACGGTAATTGAGCTGTTGGCTGCACAAGTGCATCAATCATCATCTCTGTTGTGCTTCTTTTGTCATCACGTACCTTTGAAAGAGCAAGGCGAATTTGTCGAAGTTGTAGTGCATCAGCTCCGCCATATTCAGAGAGCAAGATCTCCTCAAGTGTCGGCCAATCAGATGCGGTGAGTTTTGCCCCTTTATTTACTCTTATTACAACCTGAGCAAGTGCAAGAAGTGGTGTTACCGCTGGATTATCAGCAAGTGCAAGAGCCGTCGCATCAACGCTGAGTGGAATTCCATTTAATGTAAAAGCACGCTGGAGCGCGCTTACCTCTTTGCCAGGAGCTCTCACAAGTACGGCCATCTGTGACCATGGCAGGCCAGTGCGCAGGTGTGCTGATTTAAAAGCATGTGCAATGTAATTTGCTTCTTCACTCACCCCAGAAAGCTTTGCTAAATCAACACTGCCTGGCTCCTTGCTCACCACACTCTTTCTTAATCGAGCCGGTGATGTTCCTTTAAAATGAGAAGATACTTCCATCACAACATCTGTAATTTCAGGTGAGCTTCGAAAGACCTCACCTAAAACAATCTTCTTAGGTGCCATTGCATCGAGTGCACGCACTAAACCATCTGGATCTGCTCCTCGAAAGCGGCCAATGGCCGAATCAGGATCAGCAAAAATAAGAAGATCATCAGGTGCTAGAAGTTTGAGTAGCGCTCTTTGCGATTGATCACTTTCTTGAAATTCATCCACAATAACTGTTGTGTAGCGAGCCCTGTAAAGATCTAATCGTTTGGCATCACTATCTAGCAACATCAGCGCTTCATGAATAATCGCGCTGGGGTCAATACGAACAAGACCATCACCGACTGTGGCGCTTTGTAATTCAGAGCTAAAATAATAATGCGACCAAAAATGAGCAGCGCCATCCCAGTACTTCTCTTTTAACTCTGCGCCTTTGGCTTGTAAATCTTTTGCATTAAGGCCAAGTTCAGTTGCTCGCAAAATTAAGTCGCGAACTTCTCGGACGAATCCCCTTGTTGTAAGCGCCTGCTGCAAGTCTGGGTGCCACGGAACATTCACTAATGGGTTTTGAACCATTGCCTTGATGGCTGCATCTTGCTCAGCTCCTGAGATCAATACATAACGAAGCGGATCTTGCCCCAATTTTTCATTAAGAATTGAGAACGCAAGTGAATGAAATGTCCGCGCAAGTGGTTCAAAAGAAGTAGATCCTGCGCGCAGCGCAATTTGATCTCGTAGATCTGCAGCACGCTCGCGTCCATAAGTAATAATGAGAATCGAATTGGGATCAACGCCGGCGCTAACGCGCGCAATGACCGATTCAACTAGCGTCGTTGTTTTGCCTGTTCCTGGTCCCCCATAAACAGCAAGCGGTGTTCGGCGGTGATTGATAACTTCTAGTTGCGCAGGAGAAAAAGTGAAAGCTGGCAAGACGCTTGCGCGCCGTACCAGCCTTAATTCTTTTTCACCCTTGAGGTAAGCCATAGGCCTATCTAACTAGCAAGGGCTGACAGAAGCACCTATTCAGCGTTCTGATTGACCTTCTTTGCCCGGCCAACGTTACGTGCTCGTTCGCTTTGATCCAGAATTACCTTGCGAACGCGAACGGTCTTAGGTGTTACTTCCACGCACTCATCTTCCCGGCAGAATTCCAAAGCCTGTTCCAGGTTCAGCAATTTTGGAGGAACGATGCGGTTGGCATCATCAGCGCCAGATGAACGCATGTTCGTTAACTTCTTTTCACGCACAATATTGACATCCATATCTTCGGTACGTGAATTCTCTCCGACAATCATGCCTTCATAGACTTCAGTTCCTACTTCAAGGAAGATCACACCGCGCTCTTGAACTCCATCAACAGCATAAGCAGTAACAGTTCCACGGCGATCGGCAACAAGAGAACCACTCAAGCGTGTACGAATCTCACCATTCCAGTTTTCATATCCATCAAAGACGTGGTGAATAAGGCCTGTTCCACGAGTTTCTGTAAGGAACTCAGTACGAAAACCAATGAGGCCACGTGAAGGAACTTTGAAATCTAAACGAATCCAGCCTGTTCCGTGGTTCACCATCTGCTCCATACGGCCTTTACGAAGAGCCATGAGCTGAGTAACAACTCCCAAGAACTCATCTGGAATATCAATACTCAAACGCTCCATTGGCTCCTGAAGTTTTCCATCAACTGTCTTGAGAACCACTTGTGGTTTTCCGACGGTTAATTCAAAACCTTCACGGCGCATGATTTCAACAAGAACTGCAAGTTGTAGCTCACCGCGACCTTGCACTTCCCATGTATCAGGACGATCTGTATTTATAACACGTAATGAAACGTTACCAATAAGCTCTGCATCTAAACGGTTTTTTACTTGACGCGCAGTAAGTAACTTTCCAACTTGGCCTGCAAGAGGAGAGGTATTAATACCAATCGTCATAGAGATAGATGGTTCATCTACTGTGATGAGAGGAAGGGCGTGAGGCTTTTCAAGATCGGCAAGCGTTTCACCCAAAGTAATTGTCTCGATACCTGCAACAGCGATGATGTCGCCTGGTCCTGCTTCAAGTGCTGGAACGCGCTCTAATCCGTTTGTAATAAGCAGTTCAGAGATCTTTACCCTCTCACTTGTTCCATCAGTCTTCATCCACATGACGGTTTCGCCTTTTTTAATAACACCTTCACGAACACGGCAAAGTGCTAAACGACCAAGATAAGGAGAGGAGTCAAGGTTTGTGACGTGTGCTTGTAGTGGCGCACCTTCGTGATACACCGGTGCCGGAATCGTATTAAAGATAACTTCAAAGAGTGCATCGAGATTCTCTCGATCTGGCATCACGCCATTTTCTGGTCGAGTCATTGATGCACGACCTGCTTTTGCAGATGCATAAACGACAGGAAATTCAATTTGATCATCTTTTGCATCTAAGTCTAAGAAAAGACCATAAGCCTCATCGACAACTTCTGGAATACGTGAGTCAGGTCGGTCCACTTTGTTAATAACCAAAATAACAGGAAGGTTCTTCTCGAGTGCTTTGCGAAGCACGAAACGTGTTTGTGGAAGTGGGCCTTCAGATGCATCAACAAGAAGAATTACGCCATCGACCATCTCAAGTCCACGTTCTACTTCTCCGCCAAAATCTGCGTGGCCAGGTGTATCAATAATGTTGACTGTCTGGGCACCCCGGCGAATCGAAGTGTTCTTTGCAAGAATTGTGATTCCTTTTTCACGTTCAAGATCCATGGAATCCATCACGCGATCGCGGTTCTCGCCTTCTTTCTGGTGCTCAGAAAACGCGCCAGATTGGGTCAACATCGCATCGACCAGTGTTGTCTTGCCATGGTCAACGTGAGCAATGATCGCTACGTTTCGTAGTTCATCACGCTTCTTGAGTTCACCTGTAATAAAAGGACTCTTCTCGTACTTAATTCTTGACGTCATACGTTAAACCTAAATTCCACTACATCACCATCGGCCATTACATACTCTTTACCTTCCATGCGGACTTTTCCGCGAGCACGGGCCTCTGTCATTGAACCTGCTTCGATCAAATCATCAAATGCAACAATTTCTGCTTTGATGAAACCTTTTTGGAAATCGGTGTGAATCACACCTGCTGCAACTGGCGCCGTGTCTCCTTGATGGATAGTCCATGCACGAGCTTCCTTTGGGCCAGCGGTTAAGTATGTCTGTAAGCCAAGGGTTTTAAAACCAACACGAGCAAGTGTGGCAAGCCCAGGCTCAGAAAGTCCTATGGATTCCAATAATTCAGCTGCGTCAGCATCTGAAAGTTCTGCTAGCTCTGCTTCTGTCTTTGCATCTAAAAATATCGCCTCGGCGGGGGCAATCATTCCTGAAAGCTTTTTACGTAGTTCCCCATCGCCCAGCTCTGCGGCGTCCATATTAAATACATAAAGGAAAGGTTTGGCAGTCAATAGCTGCAACTCATGAATGAGTTCAAGATCAATCTTTGATGAAGCAAGGAGCTTTCCATCATTGAGAATTTTTTGTGCTTCAAGTGTGGCGGCAAGAAGTGGTGCCCGCTCTTTATTTGTCCGAGCTTCTTTCTCCAAACGGGGAATTGCCTTCTCAACTGTTTGCAGATCAGCTAAACAAAGCTCAGTGTTAATCGTTGCAATATCTTCTGCTGGGTCAACGCGTCCATCTACGTGAACAACATCATCATCATTGAAGACTCGAATGACCTGGCAGATCGCATCGCTCTCACGAATGTTGGCTAGAAATTTATTTCCAAGACCAGCACCTTCAGAGGCACCTTTTACGATTCCTGCGATATCAACAAAGGAGACGGCTGCGGGTAAGAGTTTTTCTGAGGTAAAGATCTCTGCAAGCTTTGCGAGGCGCGCATCTGGAACACCAACAACTCCGACGTTGGGCTCAATGGTTGCAAACGGGTAGTTGGCTGCCAGCACGTTGTTCTTGGTGAGAGCGTTAAAAAGGGTCGACTTTCCCACATTGGGCAGTCCGACAATTCCAATAGATAGGCTCACGAGGAGTAGAGCCTACGGGGCTTTGTCAGTCATTCCTGCCACGATAGCGCCATGTCCACAGCAGCAGCGAGCATCATCACACTCATTATTGGCCTCCTCGCAGGGGCGCTTATCGGATTTTTCATCGCACGCCTTCGCAGCAAATCACATGGAGCAGATGCCGCGCTCTTGGCTGATTACCGAACCCAACTAGAAAATGAACGCACAAAGAGTGAAGCGACAATAAAACTTGGCGCTGAACTAGAGGCAATGAAAACTAGAGTTGAAGATTTAAGCAAAATTTCACAAGATGCTGATCGTCGCCGTCTCACAGCAGAAGCAGAGATAAAAACACAAATTACTCAAATGGCTTCTCACAATGAAAATCTTGTGAACCAAACTCGCGCGATCGCTGGAGCCCTTGCAAGTTCACAAACTCGTGGCAAATTTGGTGAAGCTCACCTTGAACAACTCCTTGAAGGAGCTGGACTTATTGAAGGAGAACATTTCAGCCGTCAGCGTTCAGCTGCGCGCGATGAAACATCCGGCGCTATTCCAGACATCACCATTGCAATGCCTGGTGGATCAGTTCTTTATATTGATTCAAAGTTTCCTTTTGGAAGATTTTATGAAGCATTTGAAACAGAAGATTTACAGGAGCGCAAAACACTTCTTGCAGCCCATACGAAAGATTTACTCAAACATATTGAAGCTCTGGCAAAGCGTAAATACTCTGAGCGCGGAGCATCTCCTGATTTTGTGATTCTTTATGCTCCTGTTGATTCCATCTTCACAGAAGCACTCAAGAGTGATCCAGCCCTGCTAGATAAGGCATTCGCACTTGGTGTCACCATTGCGACGCCAACATCGATGATGGCGCTACTTCGCACAGTTGGCTATCTCTTTAGTCGAAACCGTGTTGCAACAAATGCTGCCGAGATCCAAGAGCTTGCAACTAAATTCCTCAAAGATGTCTCATCCCTGCATGAAAAGATTGTGACCGTCGGTGATCGCCTCAAGAGCACACTGAAGGCATATAACGATTTAATTCCAACGGCTGAAACGACAGTGCTCTCTGCCGCAAAAAGAATGCGCTCACTTGAAGTCACTGGCAAGACTCCTGGCACCATTCCTGAACTTTCTGAGAATGTCCGAGCTCTGCACGCAAAGTTAGACCCGGCAGAGGATGACTTCATCGAAGTTGAAGAAGTCGAAGAAGTTGAATTGGCTCTAGAATTAGATAACGATGAGTAATTTCACCAATACCCAGATTTTGCCTAAGCCAATCAAAGGCCCTGGGCTCACCAATGCTGGCATTGTTGTTCTTCAATTTCTTCTTATTTTACTTGTTGAAACAATTGAATATTCCTTGACAAAGGTAGGTATCGCTACAGGTATTGCAATTTTGCTTGCAATCTTTGGTGGTTACTATCTAGGTCGTCCTGGAACCACATTTACCACAGCAGTAAATCCACCAATAGCGCTCTTTATTTCAACGGTTCTTCTCATTGGAACAGTGGGCGGAGCCGGATTACACATTGCTCGCTTTGGATTGGATTTTGTGACAACTTTTGGAGCAAGCGCGCCCTATCTCATCATTGGTACAGGTCTTGGCTGGGTGAATCACTTATGGGGCGCAAAGATTCGCGCTCTACTTTCCCGCAATTCTTAAGTCTTTACGCAGCTCTGGAGGAATAGCAAAGAGCAAATGCTCTTCCACCGCGGTAACTGTCTCAACATCGCCGAAGCCACGATCGCCAAGCCACTTCAATAAATCTTTCACCAAAATCTCTGGAACAGAAGCACCGCTTGTTACTCCAACTGTCTCAACGCCCTCTAACCACTCTTCTTTTGCTTCAGCAGCAAAGTCGATGAGATAAGAAGCTTTTGCTCCGTATTCCAGTGCAACTTCAACAAGTCTGACAGAGTTTGATGAATTTTTTGATCCGACAACTAAAACCAAATCAGCACGTGGGGCAATATCTTTAATTGCAACTTGGCGGTTTTGTGTGGCATAGCAAATGTCATCACTGGGTGGGTCAATGAGATGAGGAAAACGACCTTTAAGTTTCTTGACCATGATTTCTGTTTCATCTACTGAAAGAGTTGTCTGGGAGAGCCAGATGAGCTTCTTCTCATCACGGATCTTCATATTATCTGCATCTTCAATTTTGTCGATGACGTGGACATTGGCTGGAGCCTCACCAGCAGTTCCCTCAACTTCTTCATGACCCTCATGGCCAATAAGCAAAATGTCATAGTCTTCATTTGCAAAGCGCTTCACTTCGTGGTGAACCTTAGTAACAAGCGGGCATGTTGCATCAATTGTTTTGAGGGAACGTTTTGCGGCGTCAGCATGAACTGCTGGTGACACACCATGGGCTGAGAAGATAACAATCGAGCCTTCTGGAACATCATCAGTCTCATCAACAAATATTGCTCCGCGAGCTTCAAGTGTTGAGACGACGTGTTTGTTGTGAACGATCTGCTTTCGCACATAGACGGGAGCGCCATAGAGGTCTAAGGCTTTTTCAACGGTAATCACGGCTCGGTCTACTCCAGCGCAATAACCACGCGGAGCTGCCAATAGAACCTTCTTAGCCATGATGTAAGCCTATCTAAAGTTAGGATTACTAACATGCTGGAAAATTCTGCAGACGAGCCAATACCCGTTCGGGTCATCTCTGAAGCGATCGGTGACTACATCAGTAAATTAGGCGCGGTCTGGATTGAAGGGGAATTATCTGAAGTCACCGTTCGCCCCGGGGCTCCTATGGTCTTTATGAGACTACGTGACACAAGTGTGGATATGAGTCTTTCCATTATGTGTCATCGATCTGTACTGGAAGCAGTTCAACCGCTTCCCCAAAATGCACGTGTTGTCATGCATTCAAAAGTTTCTTGGTACCAAAAAAATGGATCAGTATCTATGTCGGTTAAAGAGATCCGCCAAGTAGGTGTCGGTGAACTTCTTGCCAGACTTGAACAACTCAAATCACAACTCGCTCTTGAAGGTCTCTTTGAAGCTTCTCGAAAGAAGCCACTTCCCTTCTTACCTAAAGTTGTGGGGCTTATTTGTGGGCGTAATAGTGACGCTGAAAAAGATGTTGTTGAAAATGCCAAACGCCGCTGGCCCTCTGTTGAATTTGCTATTCGTGAAGTTGCTGTTCAAGGAGCTGCAGCAGTCGTTGAAGTATCTGCCGCGCTCCAAGAACTCGATGCCAATCCAGATGTAGATGTCATCATCATTACACGAGGCGGCGGATCTTTTGAAGATCTTCTTCCCTTTAGCGATGAAGGACTCATCCGCCTTGTTGCCAGTGCAACTACTCCGATTGTGAGCGCAATTGGCCATGAGAAAGATGCGCCGCTTCTTGATCTTGTTGCCGACTGGCGCGCATCAACACCAACAGATGCTGGCAAGAAAGTCGTGCCAGATGTTGAAGAAGAGTTACGCAAGATCGCCCAACTTCAAGAACGGGGCGCTCGAACTCTCACTCACTTTATTGAACGTGAGTTCTCTCATCTCAAACAAATGATGTCTCGGCCGATTTTTCGTGACCCAACGGTCATGGTGAGTGTTCGGCGTGAAGATATTGATTCCCTGAGCGCGCAACTTCGCACTCTCTCACCTCAGGGAACACTTGATCGTGGATACGCGGTCGTCTTGAAAGCCGACCAAAGCATCATCCGAGATGCCACAACTGTCACAGCCGGTGAAAAACTAGCAATTCGTGTTGCAAAGGGTGTGGTTGCTGCCACAGCAGACGGCGCTAAAAAATAAATAAACCCGGGCGTGAACCCGGGTTTACTAAATTAAATACGAATTACTTTGATGGAGCTGGTGCAGGAGCTGCAGCTTTAGCTGCTGCGTGAGCTGCTTGGCGTTGTGCCTTAGCTGCTGCGCGAGCTGCTTGGCGTTGTGCCTTAGCTGCGGCATGAGCGGCTTGGTTGGCAGCTTGCTTCTGTGCTTTTGCTGCCGCGTGAGCTGCTTGCTTTGCTGCTTCTGTCTGCGCCTTAGCGGCTGCATGTGCGGCTTGCTTGGCTGCTTGATTTGCACCAGGTGCTGCTGGTGCTGGGGTATCTGCATGAGCAGATGAAATCATGAGAGTAGAGGCAGTAAAGAAAAATGCTGCACTCAGTGAAAGTGCCTTCTTTTTGTTATTCATATATGAATTTTACCAGCGGGATTTTGCCTGTGGGCTCAAGCATCATGAACAGCGTCTTAAAATGTCCTGAGAGAGAGTAGATTTAACTCATGGCCGATAAGAAATTGTCATATGAAGCAGCCCGCGATGAACTTGCTGCCGTCATCAGTGAATTAGAAAGTGGCCAATCGACTTTAGAACAATCCCTTCAACTATGGCAGCGTGGTGAAGATCTAGCAAAAATATGCCAAGAATGGCTTGATGGCGCGATGGCAAAGTTATCTGCTGCAAAGCCTGGGGCGAGTGAATAAATGCCAGAATTTAATTACGAGGATCTGCTGCCTATCGGCGCTGATGAAGCCGAATACCGCCTGCTTACACAAGAAGGCGTCTCTACTTTTACCGCTGAAGGTATGGAGTTTTTGAAAGTAACACCTGAGGCAATTCAACAACTCACCGCAGAAGCGATCCACGATACTTCTCACTTCTTGCGTGATGCTCACCTGCAACAGCTTGCAAATATTCTTAAAGATCCAGAGGCTTCTGCTAACGATCGTTTCGTGGCACTTGATCTGCTGAAGAATGCAAATATTTCTGCAGGCGGAGTTCTGCCTATGTGCCAAGACACTGGAACTGCTTTGGTGATGGGCAAGAAGGGTCAACGCACGCTCACCTCTGAGAAAGATGAAGTCTCAATCTCACGCGGTGTGTATGACGCTTACACAAACTTAAATCTTCGCTATTCACAGCTTGCTCCTGTGACAACATGGGAAGAGAAGAACACCGGTAATAACTTGCCCGCTCAAGTGGAGATCTATTCTGATAGCGAGCACCCAAACGAATATAACTTCCTCTTTATTGCTAAGGGCGGTGGCTCTGCCAACAAATCATTTCTCTACCAGGAGACCAAAGCAGTACTCAACCCTGCCTCATTTATGGCATGGCTGGATGAAAAACTTCGCTCTATTGGCACAGCAGCATGTCCTCCTTATCACCTAGCAATCGTGATTGGTGGAACCAGCGCTGAGCACACTGTGAAAACAGCAAAGCTTGCAAGTACTAAGTATTTAGATTCACTTCCAACATCTGGAAATGCGCAAACAGGTCATGGCTTTCGCGACCTGGCACTTGAAGAAGAGGTCTTAAAACTTACCCGCACTTTAGGAATTGGCGCGCAATTTGGTGGAAAGTATTTCTGTCACGATGTGAGAGTTGTTCGCCTTCCTCGCCATGGAGCATCTCTTCCTATTGCAATTGCTGTTTCGTGTTCTGCTGATCGCCAAATAAAAGGCAAGATCACAAAAGAGGGCGTATTTCTTGAGAAATTAGAGCGTGACCCTGCTCATTTCTTGCCTGATACAACAGATGAACATCTAGAGGGGCAAGCAGTAAAGATTGATCTCAATCAGCCTATGGCTGATGTTCTCAAGGCGCTTTCTGCTCATCCGATTAAAACACGTGTTGAACTCAGCGGAACGCTGGTTGTTGCTCGAGATTTAGCTCATGCAAAGATCAAAGAACTTATTGATAGCGGAAAACCTTTGCCTTCTTACCTGAAAGATCATGCTGTCTATTACGCAGGACCTGCAAAGACTCCTGTTGGCTATGCCTCGGGTTCCTTTGGACCAACAACTGCCGGGCGCATGGATTCTTATGTGGAGCAATTTCAGTCTCTTGGTGGATCAATGATCATGCTTGCTAAAGGAAATCGCTCCAAGCAAGTAACAGATTCATGCAAAAAATATGGAGGTTTCTATTTAGGTTCAATTGGTGGGCCAGCCGCCCGTCTTGCCCAAGATTGCATCAAGAAAGTTGAAGTTTTAGATTACGCCGAACTTGGCATGGAAGCTGTCTGGAAAATTGAGATTGAGAACTTCCCAGCATTTATAGTCGTCGATGACAAAGGAAATGACTTCTTCGCTGAAACCTCAAAGCCATTGGTGATCGGGCAGAAGCCGAAATAATTTAGTAGTAACCAGACCAGCGATGTTTGGTCAGAGCGTTGCACGGAGTTCCGTAGCGAATCTTGATATAGCGAAGTCCCCATCTAATCTGGGTTAAGGGGTTAGTCCGCCAGTCAGTAGCAATAACATCCATCTTGTTGGCAGGAAGAGCTTGGGCAATACCAGTTGCTCCGCTGTAATAGTTATGGGCTAGGAAATTCCAATGACTCTCGTTCGTCCAAAGAGTGTTCAAGCAGACAAGCTGCTTCTTCTGCCAGCCATATGCCTCGGTAGCTATCTTGTAGCCCACGTGCCTAGCGCCATCTGGAGTTTTAGCTAATTCAACCTGCATCGCTGCTGCTGAAACCAACGCCATTTCACCGGCATCTGCTGAGGCAGCTCCCCCGAGTTCAACAACTCCGTTATTAGCGGTCAAGGCTGAGCTTGGATCAACGCTGGTTGCAGTCGAGCTATCTGGGATAGAAACTGACATGGAAAAGTTTGTTTCGGCATAGGTCGTGCTTATGGAACCGAAAAGGGAGAAGCCAAAGGCAGCCATGGCTACAAAAGCCGGCCGGCGAAACGCACTTGCCTTCATCTCTGCTCCTTTCCTTCCTCCAAAGCCCTTCGGCTTGCCGTACCCACACAACACTCCTGACCCCGTTTCAAGGGTCAGAGGGTAGGTGGGAAGGATTAGAGAGTTACAGACAGGTGAACGGCAGGCAACTCCTGACCCGCGTGGCTAATAAAAAAAATTAAAGTCACAGGATGGGGTCAGAGTAAAAGTGCTGGTCAGCAGCGAAGAAATCCTTTATGTCCGATTTGTCGCCTCACAGGTGAATGAGTGCCTCAGGCCATCCTCAGGCCATGAAATTAATTGGCTCTTCTAGCATCTCAGTTACGAGGGCTGCGATCGGGGAGCGCTCAGATCTGGTCAAAGTAATGTGGGCGAAGAGCGGATGACCCTTCAAGGACTCCACTACGGCAACGACTCCGTCATGGCGACCGACCCGCAAGTTATCCCGCTGGGCAATGTCATGGGTCATGACCACCCGTGAGCCCTGACCGATTCTTGAAAGCACCGTGAGGAGCACACCGCGTTCTAGTGACTGGGCCTCATCGACGATCACATAGGAGTCGTGAAGGGAGCGACCTCGAATATGGGTCAAAGGCAAGACCTCAATTAAACCTCGGTCAATAATTTCATCGATCACTGTCTGGCTAACGAGTGCTCCCAAAGTATCAAAGACTGCCTGGGCCCAAGGAGACATCTTCTCTCCTTCAGTTCCTGGCAAATAGCCAAGCTCTTGGCCACCCACTGCATAAAGGGGCCGGAAGATCAGAACTTTCTTATGTTGGCGGCGCTCTAAAACTGCTTCTAACCCGGCACACAAAGCAAGTGCTGACTTACCTGTTCCAGCACGCCCACCCAGGGAGATGATGCCAATGTCATTATCTAGAAGAAGATCTAGCGCTACTCGCTGTTCTGCAGAGCGGCCGTGCAAACCAAATGCCGAGCGATCCCCTCGTACTAATTGAATCTGCTTATCAGGAGTAACTCGTGCAAGGGCGCTTCCTTTTTCTGAGTGTAAAACAATTCCGGTGTGGCATGGGTGCTCTTTGCCAAGTTCGTGAGGCGTCTTATCGTTTTCATAGAGGGCGTCAATCAGTGAGCCCCCAACATTTGCCTCCACCATTCCAGTCCATCCAGAAGTCGAAGCAAGTTCATGGCGATACTCTTCAGATTCAACTCCAACAGATGAGGCCTTCACCCGCAGCGGGAGGTCTTTTGTTACTAAGACAACGCGGCGAGATTCGGCCATCAAATTACGTGCGATCGCAAGAATTCTTGAATCATTTGATCCATCCCGCAAAAAGCCTGCAGGAAGTGATGTGGGATCTGAGTGATTGAGCTCTACCTTAATTGTTCCGCCGATGTCGTTAATCGAGATAGATTCATCGAGGCGGCCGTGGCTAATTCTTAAATCATCAAGGGCGCGAAGTGCTTCTCTTGCGAAGTAGCCCAACTCAGGGTGATCGCGCTTGGTCTCAAGTTCACCAATTACGGTGATAGGAATAATGACTTCGTGCTCGGCAAAGCGGGCGAGCGCCGCCGGATCAGCAAGTAAAACACTGGTATCTAACACATACGTCTTGCGGCCGTTATTTTGGCTCCTTGGGTTTGCCAAGAGATTCTCGCATTTCTGTGTATTTGTATGAGTAGGTTTTCTATTTTCTCCTGGGGTGGGAGAAATAGAACTTATGCCACATAAAGTAAAACTCGCCAGAGCGCGGGGGCGTGCGACACGCGGTGCGGAAAAGTTAAATTCCTATGACTTTTAGAAGAGGGGAATTACCTTCCAAAGCGGCGATGCCTCTGGGCATATGCCCGAAGGGCCCGCAGAAAATCAACCTTTCTAAAATCTGGCCAATAAGCCTCACAAAAATAGAACTCAGAATGGGCTGATTGCCAGAGAAGAAATCCAGAGAGCCGCTGCTCCCCTGAAGTTCTAATGACTAACTCTGGATCAGGCATCCCAGCTGTATAAAGATGCTTACCAATTTCATCGATAGAGAGCTTCTGTGCAATTTCATCTGCGCTCTGCCCATGAGTAACTCCATCTTGGATGTAGTTCCTCACGGCATCAACAATCTCTCGCCTACCTCCATAGCCAATAGCAACGTTCACGACGACCTTTGCCCTGCCCTTACTCGCCACTTCAACCTTCTTGAGTTTGTCTTGTAACCACTCTGGCAAAAGTTCAAGGGCTCCCAGGGGTTTAATCTCCCACTTCCCCAATTCATCGAGATGATCTACTGCTGCAGAGATGATCTTCAGGAGGGCATCTAGCTCATCTGGATCTCTATTGAGGTTATCTGTTGATAGAAGCCAGAGTGTGATGATGTTGACGTCGGCTTCCTCGCACCATCCAAGGAGTTCAACAATTTTTTCAGCTCCTGCTTTGTGGCCCTCTTCAGCGCTTGCGCCATAGTTTGATTTTGCCCAGCGCCGATTGCCATCAAGAATGACTCCCACGTGGTGAGGCGTCTGAGTGAAATCTAATTGGGAAAGAAGGCGCCGCTGATAGATCGGATAAAGCAGAGCTTTAATCGCCTGCTTAGCCGGATTGCTCATTATGAATCTATTAAGAGCGGAGAGTTTTGAAGCGCTCTACTGCTTTTCTTTCAGCAACAAATGATGCGACAGGAAGCGTGCCGGCAAGAATATAGAACAACATGGTCATGAGACTTGTGCGGGCCTTGAGGCAATAGTTAAAGGCAGCCAAGATATAGATCGGATATGTAAATCCGTGGATGATGGCAATTGCAGCCCAAATTGCGAGCTTGCTATGGAAAGCAAGGTGGGCAGGGACCTCTACAAACCAGAGAAGAAGTGAGAATGTTCCAGACCAGATCGCCATGAACTTGTAACGAGCTAGTGCGCCTTCTAAGCCGCCTGTAAACATTTTCATGTTCTTACTCTACATCCAACTGTGGCTCTTTGAGCTTACGCTCGTGACGCTTAGCAATAAAGGGAGCGCAGAGCACCAAGATCGCCATAAACCACCAGATCACAACGTATGCAATGTGCTGCCAATAAAAACCTGAGATTGATTGCATGAGCACCGGCGCCGGAACTCGATTGCCTGTGATCTCTGTGCCAGTTGAATCCTTTTCACTCATTGCAATGATGTAACCATCAAAAAGACTGTAATGACCGGTCCCTGCGACAAGCGCCGGATCAATACGACCAAGAGATGTTTCACTATTAAAACCATGATCATCCTGCTGGCTTGGATAGAGGCGGCCCTGAATATCTAACTGTTGGGGTGTAGGAGCAATACTTGAATCATGTAGCCCCCGCACAATCAAAATTGCTCTCTTCTCTGTGATCTCAAAAAGACCGACAGATAAATCTTTATAACCTTCTTTACCAATATTTTGTGTGGGGGCAACATAATCTTTCACGTAGTGACCGTGAAGAGTCACGATGCGGTTAATTGCTTTGGTGTAGATATTCCTACCGGCTTTATCAATATCGGTCAGGGCGACAGGAACTGATGATGGAATTACCTTGCCTTGGGCGCTGGTTGCTTGGGCCCGATGCCACTGCCAAAGTCCTAATTCGACAAAGATGCCAGAGAGTAGAAGCAGCGCTAATCCAACAGCAACAGGACGAAGAAACTTATTCACCGCTACTTTGGTTTTCTTTTTCTTGTACACGCTTGTATCGGCGATAGAAAGAGATCAGCAAAAATGTCACAGCGGTGCATAAAATGATCATGACAAGTGAGCCTGCTAAGCCAGTGCTGATATCTGTGGTATCGCTCATGGCTTAATTATGCTTGATTATCCTATGCTTGCCTTATGAATCACGATCAGACGCCGTATCTCAAGGCGCGCTATGGGACGTCCAAGCCAACAATTGCAAGGTGGGTCACACCCGCACTCTTGCTATTTCTAGTTGGCGGAACCTGGCTTATCTGGTCAGCCAATCACTTTTCAAAGCCTGAGATACTTACAAACACGATCTCATTTTCTGTAGATAGCCCAACACAAATGAGTTTGAGCTATTTTGTTCATGTACGAAGTGCAGCTAAAACTCACGAGTGCATCATCATTGCAAGTGATTACCAAGCAAATACCGTGGGTCAAATTACGGATCAGATTCCAGCAGGTGCCAATAACTTCAGGCGCACTGTGCATATTCCTACGCGTGCACCTGCCGTCAGCGCATCAATTGAGCGCTGCCGCTAAGGCAGGCTAAACTCATCCTCTTATGACTACGGGACAAACATGGCTCACAGAAGAAGCCGCTGCGCGCCTTCGTGCTGAGTTAGCAGAACTTGAAGGTCCGCGTTTTGCAGATATCGTGAAGAAGATTGAAGCTGCTCGCGCGGAAGGCGATTTGAAAGAGAATGGCGGCTATCACGCAGCTCGCGAGGAGCAAGGAAAGATTGTTGGTCGTATTCGCCAACTCAAACATATGCTGGACAACGCCCATATTGGTACTGCTCCAGAGAGTGAATCAGGTGTTGTTGGACTTGGAATGATCATCACTATTGATATGGACGGAGATGAAATCATCTTCCTTCTTGGATCCAGAGAGATTGCAAATGGAGAGATTGACGTCTACTCTGAAAAATCTCCGTTAGGTTCTGCAGTACACGGCGCGAAAGTTGGCGAAACTGTGAACTATCAGGCGCCCAATAAAAAGGTTTATCCCGTAACTATAAAACACGCTAAGCCTTATTAATTACTGCCTGTTCTTATAACGGCGAACGCTGAGTGGCATAAATACCGCCATAATCACAACCATATACACAAGAGATGTCGTCACAGGGTGCTGGCTGGGATATGAATTTGCTGTCACACCAATTTATTGTGAAAACCAAAGAGCTGGCGTGTTGCTGCAACCATGGTTGAAACTGGGTTCCACTCCGCAAAGTATTGAAGTGGCTTCGGCATAGAAGTTGTCTGAGCAAAGGCATTAGATAAGAAAGTCAGAGGAAATGTGAAGAGGAATGAAATATTTCCAACTACTCTCGCATCTTTAGAGAAAAGCCCTCCAAAAACTCCTGCCCATGACAGGGCATAACCAAAAAATAGAAGCATCAGAAATCCAGCAAATATGTGAAGAGGCCCTGATGTTGGTCGCCAACCAACGGCATATCCAGCAAGGCCCATAACTATTAAAACAACAATATTGAGAAGTCCATCACCGAGTGTGCGCCCCATAACTACTGCAGAGCGAGCTATCGGAAGGGACCTAAAGCGATCAATGAGGCCCTTCTCCATATCTTGAGCTAAGCCTTGCGCAGTTGCGGCCAAAGTAAAAGTCACTGTCTGGACGAAGATTCCCGGCATAAGAAGTTGCACATATCCACCAGGGATACCTGCGCCAAGTCCTCCAAAAACATATCTAAAGAGAAGGACAAACATCACAGGTTGAATAGTGTTAAAAATAAGCACTTCAGGAACGCGAATTAGCTGCTGAAGCTGGCGCTTAGTAATGATGAGAGCGTCACTTATTGCATTCATTTGCGGCCCCCTCTCTTTTTTGCCTTTGCCTCTTCAAGTTTTTCTTCTTCGGCCGCGTGCCCTGTAAGAGACATAAACACATCATCGAGAGATGGGCGCTTAAGTGCAACATCTAAAGCGTGGAGTCCTTGTGCATCAAATTCACGAATAACGCCGACGAGTGCTGCGCTGCCACTAGTTACCGGAGCTGAAATCTTTCGAAGACCAACATCGAGAGTGCTTGTAGATCCAGAAACACGATCAATGATCTGGCGTGCGGAGGTAATGTCACTTTCACCCACAACAATCTCGAGCCGCTCTCCACCTACTTTATCTTTGAGGTGATCAGAAGTTCCCCTAGCAATTACAGTTCCACGATCAATCACCGCGATGTCATCTGAGAGTTGATCTGCCTCATCGAGGTACTGAGTTGTCAGAAGAAGTGTTACGCCTTCTTTCACAAGCCCTTCAATAACTCCCCACATATCCATGCGACCACGAGGATCTAGGCCTGTTGTCGGCTCATCTAGAAATAAAACCTTCGGACGAATGATCAGCGAGGCTGCCAAATCAAGACGGCGTCTCATGCCGCCGGAAAAAGTTTTAATAGGGCGCTTTGCTGCATCAGTGAGAGAAAACTGTTCAAGTAATTCACGTGCACGGACCCTGGCTTGATCGGCACTGAGGTGATACAGGCGGCCAAACATCACAAGGTTTTCCCAACCCGTGAGAGTTTCATCTACCGCTGCATATTGGCCAGATAATCCAATGATCTCTCGCACCGCTTTTGGATTCTTTACAACGTCAATGCCGCCAACCATTGCGTGGCCAGAATCTGGTTTAAGTAGCGTTGCAAGAATTCGTACTGTGGTGGTTTTGCCTGAACCATTGGGCCCAAGGACTCCAAGAACTGTGCCCTCCTCCACATCAAGACTCAATCCATCCAGAGCCCTAACTGAGCCTTTGCTGTATGTCTTGACGAGGTTTTCAGCAATCACACTCTTCATACCCACATCCTAGCCAACAGTTAGGGGGCGCAGGCGGTATCCTTTCGGTTGAAAGTTCAACAAACGGCAGCCGTATCTGGCAGCACTCATTACCTATACCGTTAGGAAGTACATGTCTAAAAACGCTACGACGCACGAACCAATGACGCATAAGCAAATTACAGCCGTAATGGTCGGATTAATGACAGGGCTTTTACTTGCCGCCCTCGATCAGTCGATCGTTTCTACTGCTCTAAAAACAATCACCGTGGATCTTGGTGGGCTTAACCACTACACATGGGTTGTTACTGCTTATCTTCTAACATCAACAGCATCAACACCGCTCTACGGAAAAATCTCCGACCTCTATGGTCGTCGTCAGGTATTCCAGTTTGCGATTATTGTCTTTTTGATCGGCTCATTTGCAGCAGGCGCAGCTCACTCAATGAATCAACTCATCATCTCTCGTGCGTTCCAAGGTTTAGGCGCCGGCGGATTGATGTCACTGACATTTGTCATTATCGGTGATGTTGTCTCGCCTCGTGAACGCGGTCGCTACCAAGGTTACTTTGGTGCGGTCTGGGGTCTTGCAACTGTTGCTGGCCCACTCCTTGGTGGATTCTTCTCAGATCATTCAAAGGTTCTTGGATTTACTGGATGGCGCTGGATTTTCTAC
>Ga0073936_10003372_pt1 | contig 22946 bp, 18 predicted proteins | sample AliMusrvi5mmetaG_FD_87041 | JGI IMG/M metagenome (GOLD analysis project Ga0073936, IMG submission 87041) | Freshwater lake bacterial and archeal communities from Alinen Mustajarvi, Finland, to study Microbial Dark Matter (Phase II) - Alinen... | ecosystem: Environmental > Aquatic > Freshwater >... | reverse complement strand
TTCGGACGCCCGCCGCAGGATCGCGACGACAAGCCGCGCAGCGCACGTCCGCCCTTTGCAGCTCGTGGCGACCGCGACGATAAACCCCGTGGTGCACGTCCTCCATTCGGACGCCCGCCTCAAGATCGCGACGACAAGCCCCGCAGTGCTCGTCCGCCCTTCGCCGCACGTGGCGATCGTGACGATAAACCCCGCAGCGCTCGTCCGCCCTTTGGCCGCGACCGCGAAGACCGCGACGAAAAGCCCCGCGCCTTCAAGCCCCCCTTCGGCAAACGTCCCACTGACGACCGCAACCGCGGCGCAGCCGACAGCTTCCGCGCCGGCGGCGCAACCCGTCCGCCTTCACGGCCGACCCTGCGCACCACCCTGCGCACGCCCGTCCGCCCCACACTTGATCGCAAAGGCCGCCCACCCGTAGGCAACAAACCACAGCTCGAACGCGATCCGCAAAAGACCCTCGAACGCGTCCTCTCCAAAGCCGGCCTCGGCTCACGGACCGACGCCCGCAGCTGGATCGGCGCAGGCCGCGTCCACGTCAACGGCAAGCTCATCCAGACGCCGGACCACTGGGTCGACATCGCACTCGATAAAGTCACGCTCGATGGCAAACCCGTCGTCGTCGATGGCAAGGAAAACCGCTACATCGTGCTTTATAAGCCGAAGGGTTTCCTCACCACCGCCAAGGACCCTGAAGGCCGCCCCACCGTCTACGACCTGCTCAAAGACGTAGGCCAATACCTGGTTCCAGTGGGCCGCCTCGACCTCGACTCCACCGGCCTCCTCTTCCTCACCAACGACACGAAGTTCGCCGACTTCGTCACCAGTCCGGAATCGCATATTGCGAAAACCTATATGGTCAAAGCCTCGAAGGTCCTCACCGACGAGCAACTTGACCAGCTTCGCAACGGCATCGAACTGGACGACGGTATGACCCGTCCGGCCATCGTTACGCGCGTCCGCGACGCCGCTAAATACTCGTTCATCGACATCACCATCACCGAGGGCCGCAACCGCCAGGTCCGCCGCATGATCGAAGCGCTCGATGCCAAGGTGCTCAAGCTTGTGCGCACCGCTATCGGGCCGATCAAAATTGAGGACTTAGAGATCGGAACCTATCGTGAGCTCAGCGAATTCGAGCTGCGCACGATACGCGGCGCAAACTGACATATAATAGCCCGAGGAGAACCGGACAATGCTTTCTATTCCTGGCCGCCCCGTGCGGACATGCGAAGGTGTCTCGCGCCGCGAATTGATGCGTATCGGTGGAGCAGGCCTCATCGGCCTCAACCTGCCTGACTTCCTGTCCATGAAAGCGCACGCCGCAGCAGCGAAAACGGAGTCCAAAACCTCGGGCCGCGCCAAAAGCGTTGTCCTCGTATTCCTGCAAGGCGGTCCCAGCCACATCGATATCTGGGACCCCAAACCCGACGCCCCGTCCAACATCCGCGGCGAGTTCAAAGCCATCAAAACCAAAGTGGATGGCATCCAGGTCAGCGAGACCATGCCCATGCTCGCCGGCCAGATGGATAAGATCACGCTCATCCGCTCCATGAGCTACACCCCGGCGGGCCTGTTCAACCACACCGCCGCCATCTATCAAATGATGACCGGTTGGGCGCCCGATAAGGTCTCGCCCTCCGGCCAACTGGAGCCGCCGTCTCCGCGCGACTTCCCGCACATGGGCTGCCAGATCGCCAGGATGCTGCCGCCTGAAGGGCCCATGCTGCCGTTCGTCGAAATGCCGCGTCCTCTGCAGGAGTCGAACGTCATCGGCAAGGGCGGCGCCGCCGGCTTCCTCGGCAAGGCGCACGATCCGTACCGCCTCTATCAGGATCCGAATAAAGAGATCCGGCTTGACGATCTCACGCTGCGTCCCGAAGTATCGCCCGAGCGTTTGAAGGATCGCTTCACGCTGCTCAAGGGCATCAACGGATCGATGAAGGAACTCGATGCCGCCGTCAGCTCCTACGCACTCAACGAATACTACGAAAAGGCCTATGACCTTGTACTCTCCGGCAAGGCCCGCGACGCCTTTGACCTCAACAAGGAATCGGACAAAGTCCGCGACCGTTACGGCCGCAACACCTTCGGCCAGGGCGCGCTGCTCACCCGCCGCCTGATCGAGGCCGGCACGCGCTTCGTACAGCTGAACTGGCCCGCCGTAGCCAACGGTAACCCCGAGGTCGACGCCTGGGACACACACGCCGCCAACTTCGGTCCGCTGAAGAACCTGCACTGCCCCGTTTTGGACCGCGGCCTTTCGGCATTGATCGAGGATTTCGATCAGCGCGGCCTGTTCAAAGACACCCTGCTCGTCGCCATCGGCGAATTCGGCCGCAGCCCGAAGCTCGGCGTCAGCACCTCCGGCAATACAAATTCACCGGACGGCCGCGACCATTGGCCCTACTGCTACACCGGAGTGATCGCCGGCGCAGGCATCAAGCGCGGCGTCATGTACGGCAAAAGCGACGCTCAGGCCTCATCGCCCGCCGACAATCCCGTGCACCCCACGGAACTGGTGGCGACGATCTATCACGCCCTGGGCATCGATCCGGAGATGGAAATCCTTAACGACCTGAAGCAGCCCCGCAAGCTGGTGGAAGGCAAACCGGTCTTCGGACTGTTCAGCTAGCGACGCCAACCGGCTCGTAGCGCTGAACGCGTATCAGGCTCTCGCGGCGGCGCGTCTGCGCAATGTCGTAAGAGTTTTGCATGCGCATCAGGGTTTCCATATCCACGCCAAAGGCCTTCTCAAAACGAAGGGCCATGTCGCCGGAAAGATCGGATTTGGCATTCAACAAACTCGAAAGAGTTGGCCGCGAAACACCCAGTATCCTCGCCGCCTCGGTCACGGAGAGTTCATGCGCCGCCACGATCTCCGTGCGAAGAAATGCTCCTGGATGAACCGGGTTCAACATGCGCAGGCTTTTCTTAGTGATAGTCTTCATAATCGATATCCCAAATCTCACCGTCTTTGATTCGAAAAGTAAGGCGCCAATTACGCGTCACGTGCAGACTCCACTCGCCTTTACGGTCACCGCCGAGTTGATGGGCTTTCCACGACGGAAAGGCGCGTAGCTTGTCCGGATCGTTCATATCCTGCAGGAACGCCAGCATGGCGCGAAGTTTGCCGGCCGCCTCGGCAGGAACACCCTTGGCGCTATCTTCCAGAAAGAGCCGCCTTAGCCCCTTGTGCGAGATGGTCCGGATCTCCACCTGGGTTTACTGTAGCCCGTCGCCTTACACAAGTCAACCACTTCGCCTTCATCTAAATCCCGCCAAACCCCAAACCCCAACTCCCCCAACCGCAACTCACCAATCGCCACCCGCACCAGCCTTAACGTAGGAAACCCAACCGCCGCTGTCATCCGCCGCACCTGCCGGTTCCGCCCCTCCGTCAAAACCAACTCCACCCAAGACGTAGGAATCGACTTCCGAAACCGCACCGGCGGCACACGCTCCGCAAAGCCCGGCTCACGCTCCAACATCCGCGCCTGCGCAGGCCGCGCCACATAATCCTGCACCGTCACCCCGCGCCGCAACCGCTCCAACGCCTCGGCCGTAGGCACGCCCTCCACCTGAGCCCAATAGGTCCGCGGATGCGCAAACTTCGGATCACTCAAGCGATGCTGCAACGCCCCGTCGCTGGTCAGCAACAACAACCCTTCGCTATCGGCATCCAACCGCCCCACCGGATACACGTCCGGCACATCGATGAACGGCGCCAGCGACCGCTCGCCCGAAAACTGGCTCAGCACATCATACGGTTTATTGAACAGCAGGTAGCGATGGGCCACTCGTTCATATTACATTGCTAGGCATGACCCGCAGAGAATGCATGGCCGCCATGTTCGCAGCCACCACTACCGCCAACGCCCAGCAGGCACGCCCCAACATCGTCTTCATCCTCGCCGACGACCTCGGCTGGTCCGATCTCGGCTGCTACGGAGCCGACCTCCACGAAACCCCCAACATTGACCGGCTCGCCAAACAATGCGTGCGCTTCACCAACGCCTACTCCGCCGCGCCCGTCTGTTCGCCCACGCGCGCCTCCATCATGACCGGCAAGCACCCTGCAACGCTCCACATGGCCACGTGGCTCGAAAACGCGGAGAACCCCGCGAAGAACCGCAAACTCCTGCCGCCCATCACCAAAGAAAACCTGCCGCATGAGGAGATCACCATCGCCGAAGTGCTGCACGACGCGGGCTATCATACGGCCATCATCGGCAAGTGGCACCTCGGCACCGCCGGCTTCTATCCCGAAACGCAGGGCTTCGACATCAACATCGGCGGCACTTTCTGGGGCGCCCCGCCCACCTACTTCTATCCGTACAAAGCGATGCAGGCCAACGGGGAGTTCCGCTACGTGCCGCATCTGGAGAACGGCAAGCCCGGCGAATACCTCACTGACCGACTCACCGACGAAGCGCTCAAAGTGATCGACAACGCCAAGGGCCGCCCGTTCTTCCTCTACCTGGCGCACCACACAGTTCACACGCCTATCGAAGCAAAGAAGGAGCTCGCCGAAAAGTATGAGAAGAAGCTCAAGCCCGAGTTCCATCACAAGAACGCGAAGTACGCCGCCATGACCCAGAGCCTCGATGAGAGCGTGGGCCGCGTCCTGGCAAAGCTCGATCAATTGAATCTGACGAAGAACACCATCGTCATCTTTTCATCCGACAATGGCGGCTACATTCAGCAAAACATCACCGACAATTTCCCGCTCCGCTCCGGCAAAGGCTCGCTCTACGAAGGCGGCATCCGCGTCCCGCTCATGATCCGCTGGCCCGGCGTGACGCCCGCCGGCGCGGTGTCGAATGAGCCCGTCGTATCGGCCGATCTGTATCCAACCATGCTAGCCATGACCGGCCTCCCCGGCGACGAAAAACACAATCGCGACGTTTACGGCAAGAGCCTCGCTCCACTCTTGAAGCAGCCCGCCGCCAAACTCGACCGCGACGAACTCTACTTCCACTATCCGCACTACTACCCGACCACAACGCCGGTCAGCGCCATCCGCGCCCGCGATTGGAAGCTGCTCGAATACTTCGAAGACGGCCACCTCGAACTGTTCAACCTGAAGGACGACCCCAGCGAGAAGAACAACCTGGCCGCGTCCATGCCCGACAGGGCAAAGGAACTCCGCGCCCGCCTGAGCGCCTGGCGCGAGCAAGTCGGCGCGCAGTTGCCGACGGTGAATAAAGGGGCGTAGAGGGAAATCCCTTGCGTTCATTGAATATGCCAGTCGCGTTTTTCATCTTGGGCGGGTGGATATTACTGGTGGCAATCGGACTTACAATCAGGTCCCATCGCAGAAGCAACGCCTTCGCCCAATTGCGGGACGATGTCGAATATCATGTCCCCGTCGACAATGTCCCGATGGTTTACTCTCAAAGTACTTTTCTTCGCTTACATGAGGAGTACTTCCCCGAAAAATCGGCCCTGCGCAAACAGTTTAGGGACGATATCAGTTTCGGTGCCATTGCTATGGCAAGTATCTACGTGGCCGCATTCGCTGCCATTCTGTTTACTCGTTCCGCGCACACGGAGCCCGAGCCCAAAATACTCAGGCTGGCTCCATCGTCGATACCGGGAATCCCATCCCAGGTCCGTAGCCAACTCGAATCCCGGGGCTGCACCATTCCGCAGGGATCCGGCACAACATCCCCGAACAACGTGATTCAGGGCAGCTTTACGCAGACCGGCAAAACAGAATGGGCGGTGCTGTGCTCATCCGGGCATGCATCAGAAATTGTCGTGTTTTGGGGCGACTCGTTCCAGAAGGTGTCCGCTTTCGATTTTGAATCCGAATCTCGCTGCATGGAGAATGGCGCCTATGCCCGGCGAATCGAGCTATCGGACAAAGGACCCTACAGAACGCAGGGCATCCGCGATCTGTGCGGCAAGAAAGTCCGGCTCATCCACACGCTGGAAAACGGCGAGCACAAATCGAGTCATATGGAGTAAGTCCTCATGCGCACACCTCACCATCCACATTAGCGTGCCGCAAAGCAGGTAATGAGATACTGAAATCGGACCCGCAAAAGTAATTGGAGTCCAAACCGCACACCGGATCGATTATGAATCGCATCGCAAACCGCATGTTCCTGCAAGCCGCCCTCTACGCCCTCATCGCGCCACTGAGCATCCACGCCGCCGACTCGTTCGACCGGCTCTCACAGATCAACAAAGCCTCCATCGTGATGCTGGCCGAGAATGGCATCGTCCCCAAGCCGATGGCCGCTCGCATCGCACGCGGCATCCGCACCGTCATGGCCGATGAGGCCAAGCCCGATGCCCGCCGCTCCGCAGACTACCTCGTCTTCGAAGAGGCCCTGATCAAAGCCGCCGGCGAAGACGCATCGCGGCTGCACACCGGACGCAGCCGGCAGGACATTGGAACCACCAGCTCCCGCATGGAATTTCGGGAGGCGCTTCTGGCCAACTGCAAGGCCTCCCTGGAACCTCGCGAGAAGCTTCTCGATCTGGCCGCCAAGCACCTCGCCACAGTCGTCCCCGCTTACACCCACGGAGTCCAGGCGCAGCCGGTAACGCTGGCGCACTACCTGCTCGCCTTCGCCTCAGCGCTCGACAGGGACGCCGAAAGATTCGAGTCCTTCTGGGGGCGGCTGAACCGCAGTCCCCTCGGCGCGGCGGCACTGGCCACCTCCAGATTCCCGCTGGACCGCAACCGCCTCGCCGGACTCCTTGGCTTTGATGGGCCGGTCGAGAACTCCTTCGATGCCAACGCCATCTCTCCCGCCGATACCATGGTCGAATTCGCCAGCGGCATGGGCGCGGCCGCATTGACGATCGGCCGCTTTGTCCAGGACCTGCATACCCAATACCACGATCCCCTGCCCTGGCTGACACTGAAACCCTCGCTCACTTTTTCGAGCAGTATCATGCCCCAAAAACGCAACCCCGGACCGCTGGAATCACTGCGCACCAACTGCACCCTGGTGATCGGTGACGCGCAAACCGTGTGGCTGCTCACCCATAACGCGACCTCCGGCATGAGCGACCTGAAAGACACCTCACGCGTTCTGCAAACCGCCACCGAGGCGCGCAAAATGTACAAGACCTTTGCCGTAATCCTCGGCGGCCTGGTGGTGAATCCCGAACGCTCGCTGGCGGAGGTCGACGCCGACTACTCCACCATGACCGAGGTCGCCGATGTGCTGCTGCAATATGCGAGCGTGCCCTTCCGCATCGGCCACCACTATGCCTCGGAGATCACCACCTACGGACGGGCCCACGGCAAGAAACCCAAGGACCTCTCCGATGAAGAACTGGTGCGTATCTATGCGGACTCTACCAAGGGACAGAAGCTGCCCTTGCCTGCTGCGAGAATCCGCGAGGCGCTCGACGCCGAACAGGTCGTGCGCAACCGCAAAGGCTTGGGCGGCACTCAACCCGAAGAGGTGAAGCGCATGCTCGAACAGCACCGCCGGTCGCTCGCCAGGCACAGGGCCTGGGTCGAGTCCCGTCAGGCCGCACTGGCCGGCTCTGACCGCAAGCTGGAAGAGGCATTCACCAGCCTCAGCGAAGTCCGCTAGCGGCAAACGGAATGTAATCGATAATAGTCAGATGACCCCATCTCGCTGGTTGCTGCTCGCGCTATTGATTTCTCCGCTTCACGCACAGGCGCGACTCAAGGCCAACATCGAGCGCATCACCAAATCCGTGAACGCCCAATGGGGAATCTACATCAAGTGCCTTGAAACCGGCGAAGAGATCACCCTCGACGCCGCCCGCCAAATGGATACCATGAGCGTCATCAAAATCCCGCTCATGGCCGAGGCCTTCCATCAGATCGAACAGGGCAAGTTCAAGCTCGACGACCGCATCACGCTCAAGGAAGAGGACAAGCGCCCCGGCACCGGCGTCATGCGCTCGCTCGACCCGGGCGCCACGTTCTCCGTCCGCGACCTGCTCATGCTCATGACCATCGTCAGCGACAACACCGCCACCGATCTCATTTTCAATAAAGTGGGAGGCACCGAGCCGGTCACGCGCTTTATGGAATCAGAAGGGCTCGCCTCCATCAGCGCCACGGGCCCCGCCAGCCGCTGGTTCGCCGCCCTGCGCGCCGCACCGAACGCCGCCGAATTCCACCGCGAAGCCAAGACCCCGTTCGGCCTCGCCAGCCCGCAGGACATCGGCCGCCTGCTCGAAAAAATCGCCACCGGCAAAATGGTGAGCAAAGCCGCCAGCGACGAGATGCTCAAAATCATGCGCAGCCAGGTCTATTCCAGCCGCCTCCCGCGCTACGCCACCGGCTTCCGCATCCCGCATAAGACCGGCGACTTCCTACCCTACATCGGCAACGACGCTGGTATCTTTGAAAGCGAAAAGCGAAATGTAATTGTGGTGGTCTTCACCGCCAAACATTTCGGCTCGGGACCGTATCTGGAGGATGCGATCGGACGGATCGGTGAGCTGGTCGCCAACTATTTTGGGAATTGATTTTGAGATAATGCGGACCATCCAATGAGTTCATTCAAAGAAGGCCTCTATGACCAGCTCGTCACGCGTGCTGTACGCGAATCACTCGACCAGCAGTCAGCCCAAGGACTCAATTCCTCCATCGCATCTCTTGAAGACGCAGACTCACCAGACTATCTCGCCCGTCACATCATTCGCCAGATCAAATCAGCTCTCCGCGCCGTAACTGGGGAAGATCGCAAGCAGCACCGGATTGACCTGGCTAATTCGATACTCGAATTCCTGCAATCCCGTGAAGACCACCTCGATGCTGACGAGGTCACCTCGCCCGGCGAACTGCTTCGCGCAATCTATCGCGGCCCCATCCCGCCTACACCACCAACCACACCTCTTAGCGCGACCAACCTTCACATGAATGCGCAAGGCGAGCCACGCCTCGGCTTTGAGCTCGAACGCGAAATGGCCACCGCCGACAAGGTCTTCATGGTGGTCAGCTTCATCCAATGGCGAGGCTGGCTCCGTCTCAAGAACGCATTCCACGAGCTAGTGCAGCGCAAGGTCCCCATTCAGATCCTCACCACCACTTACATTGGGGCTACCGATTTCCGCGCCATCGAAGAGATCTCGCGCCTGCCCAACGTAGAACTGAGAATCTCACTCGACGGACGCCGCCGACGCCTGCACGCCAAAGCCTGGCTCTTTCAACGCGAGAACGGCTACAGCAGCATGTACGTCGGCTCCGCCAATCTCTCCGGCCCCGCACTGGAAGACGGCATCGAATGGACCGTCAAGCTCAGCGAGGTCGAATCACCCCACATCGTCGACCGTTTCCGAGGTGCCTTTGATTCTCTCTGGTACGATCCGGAATTCGAACACTTCCGTCCCGACGACGAAGAGTTCTGCCGCCGGGTGAAACAATCGCTCGAATACGCGAGCAAAGGCCCCGGCCGCCACGACTCGCAATCGCCCGTCTTCTTCGACCTCCGCCCACATCCCTATCAGCAGGCAACTCTCGACCAACTCGAAGCCGAGCGAACAGACCGGGGCCACTTCCGCAACCTCGTGGTCGCCCCAACCGGCACCGGCAAAACCCTCGTCGCAGCCTTCGACTACGCACGCCAGCACTACATCGGCCGCCGTCCGCGCCTGCTCTTCCTAGCACACCGCGAAGAACTGCTGGAACAGGCGCGCAGCCGCTTCCGCCACGTCTTGCGCGACGAATCGTTTGGAGATCTGTTAGGCGGTGGCGAGGAACCCACAAGCTACGATCACCTGTTCGCCACCATCCAGAGCTTTCGCAGTCGAGGCCTGATTGAATTGCAAGGCGCCAAACACTGGGATTATGCGGTTCTGGATGAAGCCCACCACGTTCCCGCCGAAAGCTATCGACATCTCATCACATCACTCACGCCGCGCATTCTTCTCGGCCTGACAGCAACGCCTGAGCGCATGGATGGCGCCAGCATCCTGCCTTGGTTCGATAATCGCATCGCTGATGAGATGCGCCTGTGGAACGCCATCGAGCGCCAATACCTGGTGCCGTTCGACTATTACGGAGTCCACGATGGCACGGACCTTTCGAACCTCTCCTGGACACGCGGCGCCTATGCCATCAGTGAACTCGAGCGTAGCTACATCGGCAATACCCGCCGCGCGAATCTCATCATCAACGAGTTTAGTCAGTTCTACGGGGACTGGCGCCAGGCTCGCGCACTCGGTTTCTGCGTAAGTATCGCCCATGCGAACTTCATGGCCGAAGCTTTTATCAAGGCAGGCATCCCGGCACTCGCCGTCACCAGCGAATCAGCTGACGACGTGCGCGCACAGGCAGCGAACCGACTTCGCCGCCGCGAAGTGAATGTGCTCTTCACGGTGGACCTCTTCAACGAAGGCGTAGATATTCCCGAAATCGATTGCGTCCTCTTCCTGCGCCCCACGGAAAGCGCGACGGTCTTCCTGCAACAATTGGGACGCGGTCTGCGCCTTGATACGGGCAAGCAGAACTGCCTTGTCTTGGACTTCATCGGCAATCAGCGCCGCGAATTCCGCTTCGATCAAAGGTTCCTTGCGTTATTCGGCGGCACCCGGCAGCAGGTCATTCGGCAGTTGGAAACCGGCATCACCCGCCTGCCCGGCAACTGCTATTTCCGGCTCGACAAAGAATCACAAAAGGTAATCCTCGAGAACCTGAAGGCCCGTCTCCGTTCAAGCCGCGTCCGCATGGCGGCCGAACTGAAGGCGCTCGCCACACAACTCGGAAGGCTTCCGGCACTAACAGAATTCCTCGCGGAAACACGCTACGAACTTGCGGACATTTACAAGAAGTCCTTTGGCGGTTGGTCAGGGCTGCTGCACGAATGCCAGTTGATTCCCAAGCCCCCAACCGAAGCAGAAGCTCATCTGATCAGGCGTTTCTCATCGCTGCTGCACGTGGATTCCATCACGATGCTGAAGTCCTGGTCAGCTCAGAGCGCTGCGCTCCCATCCAATCTCGATCAGCGCATGCGGCAGATGCTCACGTTTCGCCTGCTCGGCAATGTTGAAGCCAAGGCATCTGACTGGGACACAGGCCTGACACGCATCCGCCAAAGCGCGCTTGCTACTGTGGAGTTCCAGGAACTGTGCACTGCGCTGCTGGATCGAGTCCGATTCCACTCTGACGAATCGGCATGGATGGAGCAGTATCCACTATTTCTCCATCGCCAGTACGAGCGCAACGAGATCCTGGTGGGACTTGGAAAGGCGGGTGACGCCGGCGGGCAGCACACCCAGACCGGTGTATTCTGGATGGAATCGCTGCGAACCGAAGTCTTTTTTGTCACCCTCGATAAATCAGAAAAAGAGTTCTCCCCCACAACTCGATATCGCGACTTCGCAATCAGCGAAACTCTTTTCCATTGGCAATCGCAAAACAAAGAAACGGAATCATCAAAAGCGGGCCAGCGTTACTTCAACCAGAAGGAGAATGGTGCGAAGTTCCTGCTCTTCGTTCGGCCAAAGACGGACGCGCCATTCCTCTTCCTCGGCCCGCTCCAATACGTTTCTCACACAGGCAACCGGCCGATGAGCATCACCTGGAAGCTGGAACATCCAATGCCAGCCTGGTTCTTCGATATCTGCGCATCATTACGGGCTGCTTGAAGACACGAGAGCCTCTTGCAAAACTCCTCTACGCAATAGCCGTTGGTTGTCCTAGCGTTATTACGCCTTTGCAGGAAGAGTCTATTCCCGCGCCAAAAACGATCCATGTTAATCCGAAATCATCCGCACTCAACTCGAAACAAGCACCGCGCTCTACCTTCCCAAGCATGCTGAAACAGTGGAAGTAAGTCTGACCGCCAACCCAGTCAGTATCCGCGTTCATCCGTACGAATCAGCGGCCATTTAACCCGTCGCATGGGGCTTGCTAAGCGTCACGTAGCATCAGATGAAAACTCAAACGTCAAGAGCGTTTCGAGTGGGTTCTGCAAGTCGATCACTACTGGAATCCAGGGGGAAGGTGCTCCACAGCATCGCACAATGAAGCGCCCAGGAACCAGTGCTGAAGAAGACGGAATGCTCTTCTTCAAGTCCTGATAGAGAGCATCTGGCTCCAGGTCAATTTCACCCGGCCACGAAGGAGCGCCGTGCTCCACTCTGACTGCTTCAAAGAATCCAGGATCTCGTAGTGGTTCCAGCACGCCCGTAAACTGGTCCGCTTTGAGTTGAGCCATGCCATTGGTTCCATCTGAGAAACGCAGCCACAGCCTGAAGTCTTCCTGATTCGGCCGTCCCCAGAGAATCAGAGGAAATCAGCGACTTCCCCACCTACCCCACCCCATCCAAAACATCCCGCACCTTGCGCGCAATCGCCTCCGGCGTAAACGGCTTCTGGATGAACTGCGTCTCCGGATCCAGCATCCCCTTGTGCAGAATCGCATTATCGGTATACCCCGACATGTACAGCACCTTCAACGAAGGATTCGTGCGCAGCAGATTCTCGGCCAGATGACGCCCGCTCATCTTCGGCATCACCACATCGGTCAGCAACAAATCAATCAGCCGGGTCTCGTTCTCGGAAAGCGTCAACCCATCCTGCCCGTCGCCGGCCGTCAGCACCGTGTAGCCCTGCTTGGTCAGCACTTCCTTCACCAGTTCGCGGACACGCTCTTCATCTTCCACCAGCAGCACCGTCTCCACGCCGCGGCCAGGTGCGGCCTGCACCACTGCGGGCGCCAATTGATCCGCCGGCTGCTGCAGCAGTGGCAGATAAACCTTGAACACCGTGCCCTGGTCCGGCTCGCTGTAAACCCAGATATTCCCGCCGCTCTGCTTCACAATGCCGTACACCGTCGAAAGCCCCAGCCCGGTACCCTTGCCGTGCTCGCGAGTCGTAAAGAACGGCTCGAAGATATGGACCTGCGTCTCCGCATCCATCCCATGCCCCGAATCGCTCACGCTCACCACCACATACGACCCCGGCTCGGTCCCAATATGGTGCGCCGCGTAATGCGCATCCAGCTCCACGTTCGCCGTCTCGATCACCAGCTTGCCGCCATAAGGCATCGCATCGCGCGCATTCACCGCCAGGTTCACAATCACCTGCTCGATCTGCCCCGGATCGGCCTTCACCCGCCCGATATCCGGCTTCAGCACCGTGATCAGATCGATGTTCTCGCCGATCAAGCGCCGCAGCATCTTCTCCAGATCGGCGATCACCTCATTCAAATCGATCACCTTCGGTTTCAACACCTGCTTGCGGCTGAACGCCAGCAACTGGCTCGTCAACGCAGTCGCGCGATTGGCAGCCTTAATCACTTCCTCGATATTCTGCCGGATCGGATCGTCCGGCTCCAACCCGCCGATCGCCAGATCGCTGTAGCCGGAAATAATCGTCAGCAGATTATTGAAATCGTGCGCCACCCCACCAGCCAGCTGGCCCACGGCCTCAAGCCGCTGCGCCTGCCGCAACTGATGTTGGAGCTTCATCTTCTCGGACGAATCCGCCACCAGCGACATCACGCCATTCACTCGCCCATCGGAGTCGTGCAGCAGCTCTTTCCACACCGTAACGTGAATGGCCGTGCCATCGCGCTTCAGCCGCCGCGAATCCTCACCGATAGCCCGTTCCGTCCCGGCCACAATGCGCCCCAGACTCGACAGATAGGCATCTTTTTCTTCCGGAAGAATCGTCGGCAGAAATGTCCCCAGCACCTCGGGCTCCAGCCAGCCGAACGTCTCTTCAGCCGCCCTGTTCCAGCGCTGGACCAAGCCCTGGGGATCGGTAATATGAATCGCAATCGGCGAAGCATCGAACAAGACCCGCGCCAGCTGCGTAGCCTCGCGCGCCGTCTCCTGCGCGTTTCTACAACGGATCGCACAGTCCACAACTTGCGGCAACGAGGCGAGTCCTTCCGCATTCTTCACCACAACCTGCGCAGCGCGGCCCCAGGCGAAACCGGCGTCTCCAGCCAGCGCGATAACAGGAGTCGATAACGACTGCCCTTCAAGCGCCCTGCAGCACTCCGGCACATCCACGTCGGCCAGAATCGCCACGAATGCCTGCTCCCGCAGTTCACGCACCGCAGCAGCCGGATCACCACACGTGATCACGCGATACCGCGGCAACTTCTCCATAACCAAACGGAGCAGTCCCGAATCAGAAGTGATGAGCAGCAGTCTCACAGTACCTGTCTCAATGACACATTCATGTTACTACACCCGAGACTCATTTTGGGGGACTCGCTACCCCCATAGGAGGGGATTCACTACCCCCACGCGAAACGCGTCAGGTTCCTCATGCGGGTATCAGGCATTCTCCAGCTTCTCCAGCCACTCCTTGTCGTGACCGAAGACATCCAACGCCAGCCGCGACGTATGAGCAAAATAATTCACCAGCAACGGATTGTCCGCCACCAGCGCAAGCAGCAACCGGTTCACCGCTTCACTGTCCTGCTCCGCCAGCGGTCCGCCCCAGCCCTGCTTGCCCGCCTTGCGATACGCGCGCAGGGTCTGTAGAAAACATGCCTCCGCGTAAGCAACGGCATCTTGAGGCGCAAGCCCTGCCTTGCGAAAGCAGTCGACCGTTGCCTCCACAATCGGAGTAAACAACATCCCCGCAAACGCCTTCCCCGCCGAATACAGCGGCTTCTTACCCGCCACCAACTCCCGCGAAGTAGCCCCTGCAAATTTCAGGAAGCGCCGCATCTCGCGCACCGCAATGGGATCGCCCTCCAACGCAAACCGGTTCGAAGCGAACCCCTCCATCTTTTCGAACGTTGCGCACGCCGCCCCGCATAAGGAGATCGCGTGCATATCCGCACTGTCCAGTGAACTGCCGAAGAGCACAAAGGCTTTCCCGCGCCACTTCACTGGAGCATCCGCCGCCGAGGCCAGCACCGCGCGAATCTCGGCATCGGGCATGGAGATGAGAATCAAGTCGCACTGCGCCAGGTCCGTCCACGACGCAACGGCGCGACCTGCTTTGATCTGATTGGCGATGCGGCTCGCAACGCGTAACGAGGAGGCTTTGACAGGCCCTAATAGTCCCCGGTGTCCGACAAGCTTGGCGAGATCAGGACTGATCTTTCCCGCCCCCACCATCCCCACTGACATTGGAATCTTCATACGCACGAGGTGCTTTTAAGGCCTTAATCTTATCGCGAATCTGCGCGGCTTTCTCGAATTCGAACTTGCGCGCCGCTTCGCGCATCTGGTCTTCCAGCTCCTGCAGGTAGTTCTGGCGCTGCTGCGGCGTCATGCCGTCCACGTCCTCTTCCTTCTCCATCGGAATCGTTACGTAGTCGCCCTCGGCGATCTTCACCAGGCTCATATCGATCGGCTTGATGATCGACTGCGGCGTGATGTTGTTCGCCACGTTGTAGTCCATCTGAATCTGCCGCCTGCGATTGGTCTCATCGATCGCCTGCTTCATGCTGCCCGTCAACACATCGGCATAAAGAATCGCGCGACCGTTCAAATGGCGCGCCGCGCGGCCAATCGTCTGAATCAACGATCCCGTCGATCGCAGAAAGCCCTCTTTATCCGCATCCAGAATCGCCACCAGCGAAACCTCAGGCAGATCCAACCCTTCGCGCAACAGGTTCACCCCGATCAACGCATCGAACTCGCCCTTACGCAGATCGCGCAGAATCCGGATGCGGTCCAGCGTGCTCACCTCGGAATGCAGGTAGCGGCACTTGATCCCGACCTCGGAATAATACTCCGCCAGATCCTCTGACATGCGCTTGGTCAACGTCGTGATCAGCGTCCGCTCATTCAGTTCGTTCCGCTTGCGGATCTCGCCCAGCAGATTATCCACCTGCCCCTTGATCGGCCGAATCTCCACCGGCGGATCGATCAGCCCCGTCGGCCGGATGATCTGCTCCACCACTTCGCCGCCGGTCTTGGTCAACTCAAACGGACCCGGCGTCGCCGAAACATACACCACCTGGTTGACGCGGTTCTCAAACTCCTCAAACGTCAGCGGCCGGTTATCCAGCGCACTGGGCAGCCGGAAGCCGAACTTCACCAGCGTCTCCTTGCGCGACCGGTCGCCATGATACATCCCGCGCAGCTGCGGAATCGTCTGGTGGCTTTCGTCCAAAAAGATTAAATGATCCTGAGGCAGATAATCGAGCAGCGTCGGCGGCGCCTCGCCCGGCAGCCTCCCCGAAAAATGCCGCGAATAGTTTTCGATGCCGTGGCAGTAGCCGATCTGCTTCATCATCTCCAGATCGAACATCGTCCGCTGATGCAGCCGCTGCGCCTCAACCAGCTTGCCTTGCTTCTCCAACTCGCCGCGCCACCACGTCAGCTCATTCTCAATCGTCTTCTGCGCGGACTCCTTGATCTCCTCGGTCATCACATAATGCGACTTCGGATAAACCGGCAGCCGCATGTAAGTCTGCCGCACCGTCCCCAGCAGCGGATCCACCTGCGACAGGCTCTCCACCTCATCGCCCCACATCTCCACCCGGTACGCATAATCGTCATAGGTCGGGAAGATCTCAATCACGTCGCCGCGCACGCGGAATGTCCCGTGCCGGAAGTCGGAATCATTGCGCTCGTAAAGAATGTCCACCAGCTTGGAGACAATATCGTCGCGCGAAATGATCTGCCCTTTCTCCAGCATCAGCAGCATGCCGTAGTAAGCTTCGGGCGATCCCAAACCGTAGATGCAGCTCACGCTCGCCACAATCACACAATCGCGCCGTTCGAACAATGACCGCGTCGCCGCCAGCCGCAGCTTGTCCAGCTCATCGTTGATCGTCGACTCTTTTTCGATGTACACATCGCCCGAAGGAATGTACGCCTCCGGCTGGTAGTAGTCGTAATAGCTGACGAAATACTCCACCGCGTTCGCCGGAAAGAAGTTCTGAAACTCGTGATACAGCTGAGCGGCCAGTGTCTTGTTATGAGCCAGCACCAGCGCCGGCCGGTCCAACTGCTCAATCACCTTGGCCATGGTGAACGTCTTGCCGCTGCCGGTCACACCCAGCAGCACCTGATGCTGCTCGCCATCCAGAATCCCGCGCGTCAACTGCTCGATGGCAGTCGCCTGATCGCCGCACGGCTTATATGGCACCGAGACATGAAAGCTCATTGCTTCATTCTCTCCTGCTCCGCGTTGTACTCGCACCCCACCAGTGAAATCACCGCCAGCAGATACATCCACACCAACAGCGCAATCACGCCGCCGATGCTGCCATACAGCAGGTTGTAGTTCGCCAGATTCCGCACATACCACGCAAACGCCAGTGTGGCCAGCAGCCAGAAGAACGTCGCCATGATCGCGCCCGGCCACACCAGCCGCCACTTCTGCGGACGGTTCGGCCCGATGTAGTAAGTCGCCGCCGTCACAAATGCCACCGCCCCCAGCGCCAGCGTATAGCGGATCATCCGCCCCGTCCACGCCAGCATGCCGATCAGCTGCCCGCTCGAATCGAGCAGCCCCAGGCTGCCCATAACGGTCTTCTCCGTGCGATCGCCGAACAGCACCAGTGCCGACGCCCCAATCGCCGGTAGCGCCGCCACAAACACCAGCAGGATCGCCACTCCGCGCCCCTTGATAAAATGCCGCCCGCTCGGAATCCGGTACGCCGCCTGAAACCCTTCCATCAAACTTGCCATCAGGCCGCTCGCCGCCCACACCGAAAGCATCGTCGCCACCACCAGCAGCGAGACCGGCTGCGCGCCGCGAATCTTGAACTGATACTCAACCAGTTCCTCCGTCCCCGGCGGCACCACCTCAAACAGAAACTGCGACAGCACTCGTGATACCGATTCCGCATTCGCCTGCACCAGTATCGCCGTCAGCGATGTCAGCACCGGAAAGAAGCTCAACAGCGCGGAGTACGCCGCGGCCTTGGCGATACCAAAGCAGCCATCCTCATACGCCGCGATAAACGCCCGCCGCACCAGGCTCAACTTCAGCATTCGGCCACCTCGATCGTATCGAGCTCTTGCTCCACCGTCTCCGGGCTCCACCCCAACCGCTCGCCCACCACGGTAGCAAAAGGACGCAGATCATTGCGGCTCCAACGCCGCTCGTACCCCCAGTAGGTGGAAACGAACATCACGTCGCGCAGCGTCTGCGCCATCTCCTGCTCCACCGCAAACCGGATCATCGTCGAATCATCAGGCCGTTTCGGCGCCACCAGCGGAGTCAACGCCGTCAGGTGCAACCCCTCCAGCGGCGGCACCAGTTCATGCGCGATCAGATCCACGGCCCGCTCGCTCATCACCCGGTAAGTCGTATACTTGCCGCCCGTCACGTGCAGCACCCCGTCCTCGGAGTTCCAGATGCGATGCTCGCGGCTGGTCTTCGTTGCCGACACCGCCTCGTCGCGCACCAGCGGACGCAGCGAACTGAACGCCGAAACCGGCTTCGAATCCGTCTTCGGAAACAACCGGTCTACCACGTTCCGCAAATAAGCGATCTCTTCGTCCGAAATAGCGACGTGATCGGGCCCCGCTGAATGATCCACGTCCGTAGTGCCCACCATCGTCACCTTCCGCCCCGCACCGCCCCATGGAATCAGAAATACGATGCGGCCGTCCTCGCCGAAAAACGCGATCGAGCTGTCTTCGTCATGGCAGTTGGTATCGTCGCGCTTGATCACGATGTGCGACCCGCGCACCAGCCGCAGCGAATCCTTCTCGCCGCTCCACGCGCCCATCGTGTCCACGATCTTCCGCGCCCTCACGGTAACCCGCTCATTGCTCAAGCGGTCCAGCAGCACCACATCCCACCAGCCATCCGGCAGCTTCGTGAACGCCTCCGCATGCATGTAGTTCGCCAGCACGGCGCCGTTGCCGTAGGCGTCCTGCAAGTTCTCCAGCACAAAGCGGGCCGAATCCACGCGGCAATCATAATAAACCGCCCCGCCGCGCAGTCCTTTGCGCTCAATCGCCGGCTCCATCTCTGCGGTCTTCTTAGGCGATAGAAACGCGATGCTCCCCACCTTATGCTTCCCCGCCAGCAGCGAATACAGCGCAATCCCCGCGCTATAAAACAAACGGTCGAAGTAGCTGTAAAAGGGAATCAGCAGCCGCAGCGGCTCCACCAGATGCGGCGCCAGGGTCAGCAGTGTAGCCCGTTCCTGTAACGCCTCGCGCACCAGATGGAATTCGAAGTTCTTCAGGTACCGCAGGCCACCGTGGATGAGATGCGAATTCTTGCCGCTGGTGCCGCTGGCGAAGTGATTCTGCTCCACCAGCAGGATCCGCATCGGCGTCGACGAAGAATGCGTCCGCAGTGCGAGGTCGCGTGCCACACCGGCTCCGTTGATGCCGCCCCCCAGAATGAGGACGTCAAATTCCGCGCCGCGCAGTTCCCGCGATCCGCTGCGTTTCATGGGAGTATCAGTTGACGCCGGAATGAGACGCCGAAGCGTTCGTGTAGCGCCGGCGCAAACTCTGGAACTGCCGCTGCTTCCATATGCCGCTGGTGTGAACCACATAGCGGAACAGCAGCACCAGGATCGAGCAGCCATATACGGAGCTCTGCACAAACGACGCCGATGACGCCTGCGGAAAATACCGCGTCGGCACCGGCACTTCGTCAATCTTCAACCCTGCATTGACGAACTGCGCCATAATCTCCTGATCGAAAATGAAGTTGTCGGAGTTCATGGCCACGTTCACTACTTCCAGTGCCTCCGCGCGATACGCGCGGTAACCGGTGTGATACTCCGCCAGCGTCAGGCCGAACACCTTGTTTTCCATCCACGTCAGAAAGCGGTTGGAGATGTACTTCCACCACGGCATCCCCTGCTCCATCACGCGCCCGCCCAGCAGCCGCGAACCCAGCACCACGTCGGCCTTGCCATCGGTGATGGGCTTGATCACCTCCGGCAGCAGCGTCGGATCATACTGATAATCCGGATGGACCATCACAATGATATCGGCCCCCGCCTTCAGTGCCTCGTGATAGCAGGTCTTCTGGTTCGCGCCATAGCCGTAGTTCCGGTTGTGCGTAAACAGCTCCAGCCCCAGTTCCCGCGCGATCTTCGCCGTCTCGTCTTTGCTGCCGTCATCGACAACGATCACCAGGTCCACCACGTCGTGCGGCAGTTCGGCATAGGTCATATGCAGGGTCTTGGCCGCGTTGTACGCAGGCATCACAACTACTACTTTTGGCTTCTTGGTCATCGTACACGTGCCGTCACAACAAATTGATAAGCGAACAGTCGCTTCCACACTTTCGCCATCTCGTAGGATATCCGCTCCGCCAGCCGGATGGGAAATGTCTCGCTCAGAGACGGTACTGCCAGTCCTACCGGGATGCAGCTCGATTTCACCCCATCGATCTCGAATCCAGCCTCAGCCAGCAGCCCCCTCCAGCCGTCCCAGGTAAAGAACCGGACATGTGTGCGGTCAAAGAGACCTTTGTCTTCCTGCGGGAACCGCCCCGATAGTATCACCAGCCGGAAATACACATTACCGCTGTTCGGCAGCGATGCCACCAGCTGCCCGCCCTTGGCCAGCTTCCCCCGCACCTGCCGCAACAATCCCAGCGGATCACGCAAATGCTCCAGAATGTCGGCGCAAATGATGTAGTCGAAGTTACCGTCCAGCTCAGGCAACCCGGCCTCCAGATTCGCCTCCACCAGCTTCACCGATTTCGGAAACTGCTCGTTCGTCCCGCCGCGCTGCTCAACGCCCGTGACCTCGTAACCGCGCTCGGCCAGCAGCTTGCCGAGATAACCATTGCCGCAGCCAACATCGAGAACTCGCTTTCCGCCACCTTTTGGCGGCAATGTTCCAATCAATAAAAGATGACTGCTGTAGGGGGTGGGCTTAAGTTCGTAGACCAATATTCCATTGTCCCTTATTTACACCATCGAAAGAAACCCGCTCCTCGTAGCGCGGGCCTCCAGCCCAGCCATCTCGACATTCGTGTCGAGATATCGTCATATAATCAAAGGAACCATGCATGACCCGCAGGGAGAAGTCACCCGGCTCCTAGTCGAAGTGCGGAAAGGCCATCAGGACGCGATGGAGCAGCTGCTCCCGCTCGTCTACGATGAACTGCGCCGCCTCGCCGGAGGCTACTTTCGCCGCGAACGCAGCGACCACACCCTGCAACCCACCGCCCTCGTCCACGAAGCCTACCTGAAACTGGTGGACCAGCGCTCCGTGCAATGGGAAAACCGCGGCCACTTTCTCGGAGTCGCCGCCACCCTCATGCGCCGCATCCTGCTCGACTACGCCCGTGTCCACAAAGCCGAAAAACGCGGCGGCGGCGGACAAAAAGTAATGCTCGACGAAGGCATGGCCGTTACCGAACTCCGCGCCGTCGAAATGATCTCGCTCGACCAGGCCCTCACCAAACTGGCAGCCATGGATCCCGACCAGGGCCGTATCGTCGAACTCCGCTTCTTCGGTGGACTCTCCGTGGAAGAGACCGCCGAAGTCATGAAAATCTCGCCCGCAACCGTGAAACGGCATTGGGCCTTCGCCAAGGCATGGCTATATCGCGAAATCGAAAAGGGAAACCTGAGTGACGCAGCAGAGATGGAAGCAGATCCAGGACATATTTGATTCCGCGCTCGATAAGCCCACCGCAGACCGCAACGCCTTTATCGATCAAACCTGCGCTGCCGATGCGAGCCTGCGCGATGAAGTGCTTTCCCTCATCCGCTCCTTTGAAGGCCACAAAGATTTCCTCGAACAGCCCATCGCCCCGCTCGCCTTCAGCGAGAAGCCCGTCGACCGAATGGAAGGCCGCATGCTCGGCCCCTACCAGCTCACCCGCTGCATCGGCAAAGGCGGCATGGGCACCGTCTACGCCGCCAGCCGCGCCGACAAGGAATACCACAAGGAAGTAGCCATCAAGCTCGTCCGCCAGGGCATGGATACCGACGACATCCTGCGCCGCTTCCGCCAGGAGCGCCAGGTGCTCGCCGGCCTCGATCACCCCAACATCGCCCGCCTCCTCGATGGCGGCACCACCGAAGAGGGCCTGCCCTACCTGGTGATGGAGTTCGTCGAAGGCGTCACGCTCGATCGCTACGCCGAATCGAAAAACCTCAGCATCAACGATCGCCTCAAGCTCTTCTGCACCGTCTGCAGCGCTGTCCAGTTCGCCCACCAGAACCTGATCGTCCATCGCGATCTCAAGCCCGGCAACATCATCGTGGGAATCGATGGCTCGCCGAAACTGCTCGACTTCGGCATCGCCAAACTGCTCTCACCGGAGTTCATGACCGAAGGCGAGGAACTCACCCGTACCGACATGCGTCCCATGACGCCCGAATACGCGAGCCCCGAACAGGTCCGCGGCGAACCCATCACCACCGCCAGTGACGTCTATGCGCTCGGCGTCATCCTCTACCGCCTCATCACCGGCTGCACGCCATACAAGTTCAAATCGAACACCATCATCGATATCGAAAAGGCGATCCTCGACGAAGCACCCGAGCGCCCCAGCGTAGCCGTCACGCGCATGGACGGCAAGCTCCCGCCCGAAGGTGTGGAGCGCGCTCGACGCACACTCAGCGGCGACCTCGACATGATCGTGCTCATGGCGCTCCGCAAGGAGCCCAGCCGCCGCTACGCCTCCGCCGAAAAACTGGCCGACGACATCGAGCGCTATCTCAACGGCCTCCCTGTCAGCGCCCAAAACGATACGGTACGGTATCGTGTCGATAAGTTCGTCCGCCGCCACAAAGCCGGTGTTGCAGCAGCATCGCTCACCGCGGTCGCCCTCATCGCAGCCACCATCATATCGATCAACTTCGCCCGCCGGGCAAACATCGAACGAGAGGTCGCCAGCAGCGAACGGGAAAAGGCCGTCAGCGCCAGCGTCCGCGCCGAAAACGAACGCGCCACTGCCGAAAAGGAGCGCACCCGCGCGGAATCAGAAAAATCCCGCGCCGAAACCGAAAGCGACCGCGCCATCCGCCGCTTCAAGGAAGTGCAGCAACTGGCCGAGTTCTTCCTGTTTGACTTGGATAACGCGTTGACAGCCGGCGAGACTGCCACCAGAAAGGCGGTCATCTAAAAAGGCC